>Ga0194127_10003549_pt1 | contig 19859 bp, 19 predicted proteins | sample TA2KigC100mmetaG_FD_148624 | JGI IMG/M metagenome (GOLD analysis project Ga0194127, IMG submission 148624) | Freshwater microbial communities from Lake Tanganyika, Tanzania - TA2015036 Kigoma Deep Cast 100m | ecosystem: Environmental > Aquatic > Freshwater > Lake | place: Tanzania: Lake...
GGGGCCGGCGTAAAAGCCCGGCAGCGTCACCTTGCCTTCCGCATCGTGCAGATCGGCGATGATTTTCGCCAGCACATGAATCGGGTTCAGCACCGGCCCGCCGAACATGCCGGAATGGAGATCGCGGCTCGGCCCTTTGATGATCACCTCTTCCAGCGCCAGTCCGCGCAGCATCACCGTGATCGCCGGCGTCGACGCGTTCCACATGCTGGTGTCGCAGACGAGCGCGAGATCGGCGGCCGAGAGTTCGTCCCTGTTCGCGGAGAGGAAGCCGGGGAGCGAAGGCGAACCGGTCTCCTCTTCGCCCTCGAACAGAAAGGTGACGTTGCAGGGCAGTCCGCCATTCGCCTCGAAGGCGCGGCATGCTTCGAGAAAGGTCATCAGCTGGCCTTTGTCGTCGGAGGCGCCGCGCGCGACAATGTCTTTGCCTTCCTGGCCGTCCTTGCCCTCGGCAAGTCGCGGCGCGAAAGGCTCGGTCTCCCATAGGTCCAGCGGGTCCGGCGGCTGCACGTCATAATGGCCGTAGAACAGCACATGCGGCGCGTCCTTGCGCTTCGCCTTGGCGTGGCCGACGACGATAGGATGGCCCGGCGTCTCGCGCACTTGCGCTTCGTAACCAAGGCCGTTGAGCTGATCCTTGAGCCAGTTCGCCGCGCGCAGACATTGCGCCGTGTAAGCCGGATCGGTCGAAACGGAAGGGATGCGCAGAAGATCGAACAGGCGTTCGCGCGAAGCGTCGAGATTGGCGTCTATCGTCGTGAGAACGGCGTCGATCGTGGCCATGCATGGAGCTCCTCAGTGAAGAGCCGAAACTAGTGCGGATGCATGGCGATGGGAAGACGCGGCGCGCAGATGCTCACGCGCTCGGCGCGAGCATTTTTTCCGGCCGCACGATTTCGTCGAATTCGGTTTCCGTCACCTTGCCCGACGCCAGCGCCTCCTCCTTCAAGCTCGTGCCATTGTGATGAGCGGCGCGCGCGATCTTGGAGGCCGCGTCATAGCCGATTTTCGGCGCGAGCGCGGTGACGAGCATCAGCGAACGGTCTAGGAAGCGCTTGATGTTGGCTTCGTCAGCTTCGATCCCGTCGACGCAGCGGGCGACGAAACTGTCGATGCCGTCGGCGAGCAGGATGGTCGATTCGAGCAGCGCGAAGCCGACGACGGGCTTCAGCACGTTGAGTTCGAGATGGCCCTGCGAAGCGGCGAAGGTGATCGTCGCATTATTGCCGAAGACGCGGGTGCACACCATGGTCAGCGATTCGACCTGAGTCGGATTGACCTTGCCGGGCATGATCGACGAGCCCGGCTCGTTTTCGGGAAGCTTCAATTCCCCGAAACCCGCCCGTGGGCCGGAGCCGAGCAGGCGAATGTCGCAGGCGATCTTATAAAGACCCGACGCCAGCGCGTTGAGCGCGCCATGGGCGAAGACGATCGCGTCATGGGTCGCGAGCGCCTCGAATTTGTTAGGCGCGGAAACGAAAGGCAGCCCGGTCTGTTCGGCGACGTCGGCGGCGACTTCTTCGCCAAAACCCTTGAAGCTGTTGACGCCGGTGCCCACCGCCGTGCCGCCCTGCGCAAGCTCGAGAAGATCGGCGAGCGTCGTTCGGATGCGCCGTTTCGCGTTCTCGGCCTGCGCCGCATAGCCGGAAAATTCCTGGCCGAGCGTCACTGGCGTCGCATCCTGCAGATGGGTGCGGCCGATCTTGATGATATCGGCGAATTCCACCGCCTTGGCGTTGAGCGCGATGTGCAGCCGCTCGACGGCGGGCAGCAACCGACCTGAAATCGTCGTTGCGCCGGCGATGTGCATCGCGGTGGGAAAACTGTCGTTCGACGACTGACCGAGATTGACGTGATCGTTGGGATGAACCGGCGATTTCGAGCCGCGCGGCGCGCCGAGCATTTCATTGGCGCGATTGGCGATGACCTCGTTGACGTTCATGTTCGTCTGGGTGCCGGAGCCGGTCTGCCAGACGACGAGCGGAAAATGTTCGTCGAGCTTGCCGTCGATCACTTCGCGCGCGGCGGCTTCGATCGCGGCGGCGATATTAGGGTCCAGCAAGCCCTTTCTGGCGTTGACCCTGGCGGCGGCGAGCTTGATGCGCGCCAGCGCATGCACGATTTCGATCGGCATGAGATCGCCGCCGATCGGAAAATTTTCCCGCGAACGTTCGGTCTGCGCGCCCCAATAGGCCCAGGCCGGCACGGCGATGTCGCCAAAGGAGTCGCGTTCAATTCTCGTATCTTCGGTCATCGGCTCGCTCGCATGGACAGGCGCGTTACATGCGCTTCCCTATGCGGCATTTCCGATGTGCGTTCAATCGCGCGAAACTTCCGAGAGCTGCTCGGCGGCGATCCATTCGCGCCGCTCGGCGGACGGCGGCGACGACATGAGTTCGGAGAGTCGATTGCGGGCGCGGTTCACCCGGCTTTTCATCGTGCCCGGCGCGCAGCCGCAGATTTCCGCGGCTTCCTCATAGGACAGGCCGGAGGCGGCGACGAGGATCAGCGCTTCGCGCTGATCGAGCGGCAGCTTCTGCATCGCGTCGCGAAAGTCGAGAAAGTCCATATGCGCGTGCTGCGACTCCGGCGCGACCAGGCGCGCCGCGATGACGCCGTCGGGATCCGGCGCTTCGCGTCGGCGCTTGCGATATTCGCTGTAATAGATGTTGCGCAGGATGGTGAACAGCCAGGCGGTAAGATTGGTGCCTTCCGAGAAGGTCGCGAGATTTCCCCAGGCTTTGACCAGCGTTTCCTGAACGAGATCGTCGGCGCGATCGGAGTTTCCGCAAATCGACACGGCGAATGCGCGCAAGCTCGGGATGGCCGAGATCAACTCAGCCTTTAATCCCTGTCCTGCCGAATGCGCTTCTTCGCTCGCCGTCACTCACTCTTCCTCGGCGCGTTTGACGTCGCCGAAGATAGCACATTCGTTTCGAGTTGGTTCAAAAGTTTCAGAAACCGATCGGGAACCGGTTGAGCCACGACATCGTCGTAAAGGTTGCGAAGCTCCTTCCCGATGGAGTCCTGGTATTCCACGGATCGCCTCCGTTGTACCGGCTTGGCGCCGCATCGCGCCTCCGCATTCCCTCGGCGTCGATCGCCGAATTCGTCACGCGTCATTACCCATCCTGCAAACGTCTCCAGCCTGCGAGGGCCCGGTCTCGGAGAATACCGCCCGTCGCCAGCGAAAGCATCATCCTCTGCTTTCGTGCGCGCAACTATATTCTCCGGATTCTTGTTCCCCATGGAGCCCTCTATTTTAATATGCATGATTTCTGGAGCCGCCGCGTTATAGTGCGCCGCAAGGACGATAGGCAAAACGCGCCGCTGAAGGATTGGTTCCCTAAAATGCCGAGCAGTTTTGACGCATTGTCCAAATGTGGAATCGGCTTAGCTCGCACGCGTCACCCTTCGGGAGGCTCGGTGCTGCTGGAGTTGTAAAGCATGTCGGCATCAAGAGAAATTTCTGCGCATATTCCCTATTTGAGACGCTTTGCGCGGGCATTGGTCGGGGATCGGGAAGGGGGCGACGCCTATGTGCTGGCCACTCTCGAAACCGTCGTCGCCGAACCGGGCCGCATCGCCGAATCCGAAGATCTGCGAGTCTCTGTTTACCGTTTGTTCCTAGACGTTTGGGCGGCGTCGCCGATTAACGCCCACATCGACCGCTCTGGCGCGCTCGAGGAAGACGGCCGCCGCAACCTCGAGGCGATCTCATTGAAGCCGAGGATCGCCTTTTTGTTGCAGGCGCTCGAAGGATTTGATCTCGATCAGATTGGTCAGACTCTGAAAGTTTCGGAGCGCGAGGCCGGCGCGTTGATCGAAGCCGCGAATGGAGAGATCGCCGACCAGATCGCCACCGACGTGCTGATCATCGAGGACGAGCCGCTGATCGCGCACGACCTAAGGAGCATTGTCGAGGAGCTCGGTCATCGCGTGATCGGCATGCCGCGCACCCACGCCGAGGCGGTCGCAGCCATCAAAAACAGCAATCCGGGACTAATTCTCGCCGATATCCAGCTCGCGGACGGCAGTTCCGGGCTCGACGCCGTAAACGAAATTCTCGGCTCCATGTCCACGCCGGTGATATTCGTCACCGCTTATCCCGAACGGTTTTTGACCGGCGAGCCGCCCGAGCCGGCCTTCCTGATCGCCAAGCCCTTTAATGTGGAGAGCCTCAAGGCCGTCATCAGCCAGGCGCTGTTTTTTGATCGCCGCGCCGGCCGACGCGAAGGGACGGCGCCCCGGGTCGGCATGTGAGTCATTGATCTGACTGCGATTGTTTTGCATTTGCGGGTCCTCGCCCCTCCCCAAGATCATTCCCGGCGCCGAGATAAATCGTGGCGGCCTATAGAAACAATGGCCGCGGAGACGAGTTATACGCGTAGGCGCTGGGGGAATTGTGAGGCGGCCCATGGAGGAGATGAAGAAATCCAGTCGCGGCTTCGCGTCTATGGATCCCGAAAAACAGCGCGCTATCGCCCGCAAAGGCGGTCAGAGCGTTCCTGACGAAAAGCGCAGTTTTTCGCAGAACCCCGATCTTGCGGCCCGCGCAGGGCGCAAGGGCGGACAGAGCGTAAATCCGGCAAAACGGAGCTTCTCGCGGGACCACGCGTTGGCTTCGGAGGCTGGACGCAAAGGCGGACACGCCTCCCACGGGGGTGGCGTCCAAAAACGTAGCGCGCCGCTCTAAGAGCGGCGCGGACCCTATGCCGCAAACGGCTTTGAGCGCTGCGCGATAAGCGAATAGAGCGCGTCGTCGTCGCGCGTTGCGCGCATGGTCGCCACGAGATGCGGATCACGCAACATTCTGGCGGCGCAGGCGAGCGCCTTCAAATGGTCGGCGCCTGAGCTTTCGGGCGTCAGGATCATAAAGACCAGATCGACTGGCGCGCCGTCGAGCGAGCCGAAGTCGACAGGCCGGTCCAGCCGGCCGAAGACCCCGTAAATCCCTTTCAATTTCGATAGCTTGCCGTGCGGAATGGCGATTCCGTCGCCGATCCCGGTCGAGCCCAGTCGTTCGCGGTGGAGAAGCGCATCGAAAATCTCGCGCGCCGGCAGCCCGCAGACCTTCCCGGCCCTCTCGCTGAGTTCCTGGAGAAGGTGCTTTTTCGTCGTCGCCTTCAGCGAGGCGCACACCGAATCCGGCGAAACCAAGTCCGTTGGCCGCATGCGACGATCATCCTGCTTCTCGTGGAGGTCTAGGGCCGTCAAAGCCCTCGACCATCCTTGAAATTTCTACGTCTCGCTACTTTCGCCAAAATCCGGAGGGACATGGGAAAAGGGCAAGATACATGCCGAGAAGGCCGTTATTATGGCCCCGCTACGACGATTTTCCGTAGGCGCGACTTCTTCCGTCAGCGCGCGCCGCCGCCTTCGGTTTCGGGCGTGTCGATCCAGCCGATATTTTGGTCGCCGCGCCGATAGACCACGTTCACGCGGCCGGTGTTGGCGTGCCGAAACACCACGACCGGCGCGCCGGTCAGATCGAGGTCGAGCACCGCTGCGGAAACTGAGAGTCGGCGCAAATGTGTGGTCGACTCGGCGATGATCGCGGGGCTGAACTCTGCAGGCGCTTCGTTTTCCTGGTCAGGAGCTTCGAGAACCTGATAGGCGACGACCTCTGATTGAGCGCCGTCGCCCGCGCCATGGCCATGTTCGTGATGGCTCTTGAGCCGGCTCTTATAGCGACGCAAGCGCTTCTCGATGCGCTCCGCAGCCTGATCAAAAGAGGCATAAGGCTCCTGCGCGCGGCCGTCGGCCTGCAGCACGATTCCTGAAGCGAGATGCACGCTGCAGTCGGCCCGATAGCCCGAGCCCTCAGGCGAGATGGTGACGTGGCCGCTGACGCGACCGTCGAAATACTTGGCTGCCGCCGTCTCCAGCCTTTGCGTCACATGGACGCGCAGGGCTTCGCCGATGTTGAGGTTTTTGCCAGAGACCCTGAGAGACATTTTCCAATTCGAACTTTCGTTGCGGGCCTAGAGCAGGTTCCGAAAAAGTTGACAGACTTTTTCGATGAGAACCTGCTCCAACGTTTTGATTTTGAGCGATTCCTTATCGATCACATGATTCCATGTGATCGGGAAGCGCTCTAGTTTCGGCCGCGAATGAACGGCCGCGCGCCTGCCGCGCCGACGTCGGACCACCCACGCAATGCGCCGCCCCGAGGCCTAAGACGTCGGCGAATCGCCGACGGTCTGGCCAAAGAGCGGAAATTGGGCGCAGCGTTAGAAGCCTCGGCGCATGAAGTCAATGGAGTCTTCCGTCTCGCGGCGCCTAGCTGTGAGCTTTCTATAGGTTGTCCATCCGGACGAGACCGAGGAAAGTGGAGTTGCGAAGCTTCACCTTTTCCCGGAGGTCCGGATGAACATCCATAAGAATGCCCGTTTGACGCCGAGCGGTCGAGCGGAATTGGCGCGGATGGTCTGGGAAAGCCGCCAATCGATTGCGCAAGTCGCAAAAGCTTTTCACGTTTGCGCCAAGACCGCCCGCAAATGGACGGAGCGGTTCCGGCAGGCGGGCGCGGAAGGGATGGCCGATCGTTCGTCGCGTCCGCGCCGGCTGCGCAAGCCCACGCCGCAAGCCGCGATCGATGAGATCATCACGCTGCGCCGCCAGCGCTTCACCGGAAAGCATATCGCCAAAGTCGCGGGCGTCAGCGCGGCGACGGTGAGCCGCGTGCTCAAACGCGCGGGCTTGAGCCGAATGCGCGACCTCGAGCCGGCCGAGCCGGTCAAACGCTACGAACGAAAGAACCCCGGCGAGATGATCCACATCGACATCAAGAAACTCGGGCGCTTCGAACGCGTCGGCCACCGCATCACCGGCGACCGAACCGGCCAGAGCAACAGCCGCGGCGTCGGCTGGGAATTCGTCCATGTCTGCGTCGACGACGCCTCTCGCATCGCCTTCACACAGATCAAGCCTGACGAAAAAGCCGTCAGCGCAGTCGATTTTCTGAAGGCGGCGATCGCCTACTACAAGAGCCTCGGCGTCACCGTCGCCCGCGTCATGAGCGACAACGGCTCCTGCTACAAATCACATGCTTTCGCCAAAGCCTGCAAGCGCTTGCGTCTCAAGCACATTCGCACAAAGCCCTACACGCCCAAGACAAACGGCAAGGCCGAGCGGTTCATCCAGACCGCCTTGCGCGAATGGGCCTATGCAACAGCCTATGCGTCATCAAACCAACGCGCCGACGAGCTGCCCGTCTGGATACACAGATACAACTGGCATCGCCCCCATGGCGGGATAAAATACCAAACGCCAATCAGTCGCCTCGGCCTCACCGAGGACAACCTGTTGAGGCTCCACACCTAGCTCGCCGGGGCGGAGCACGGCGCATCAATGGGCCGTCATACGTCCCTGCGCAAGCTTGGCGCGGCGGCGATCGACCGAGGATGGAATCCGCAGGCTGTCGCGGTATTTCGCAACCGTGCGCCGGGCGATGTCGATATCGCTCGCCTTCAGTCGCTCGACAATGGCGTCGTCGGAAAGGACCTCGTCCGGCGTTTCGCGATCGATCATCTGTTTGATGCGAAAACGCACCGCCTCGGCTGAATGCGCCGCGCCGCCGCTGGTCGTCGCGATCGAGGCGGAGAAGAAATATTTGAGCTCGAAGACGCCGCGAGGCGTCATCATGTATTTATTCGACGTCACCCGCGACACGGTCGATTCATGCATGCCGATCGCATCGGCGACCGTGCGCAGGTTCAGTGGACGCAGATGTTCGACGCCATGCGTCAGGAAGGCGTCCTGCAGCCGCACGATTTCTGAAGCGACGCGCAGGATCGTGCGGGCCCTTTGCTCAAGGCTCTTGGTCAGCCAGTTTGCGTTCTGCAGACAATTCGAAATGAAGCTCTTGTCCGTTGGGCCCGTGGCGGCGGCGCTAACTTGCGCCGCGTAACTATGATTGACCAGGACGCGCGGCAGCGCGTCGGCGTTGAGTTCGACGCGCCAGCCGCCGTCGGCGCCCGCGCGCACGATGACGTCGGCGATCAGCGGCTGGATCGGCGCGCCGCCAAACGCCCGGCCGGGTTTCGGCTCCAGCCGGCGCAACTCCGCCGCCATATCGACGATGTCTTCGGCGTCGACGCCGCAGATCTTAGCGAGCTGCGCAAAATCGCGGCGCGCGACGAGCGCGAGGTTGGCGACGAACGCCTGCATCGCCGGATCATAGCGATCGCGCTCCTTAAGCTGGATCGCGAGACATTCGGCCAGATCGCGCGCGCCGACCCCGGAAGGATCGAAGGTCTGGATCGTCGCGAGGACATGCTCGGCCTCCGCTCGCTCAGCGTCGAGACGCGCGGCGATGTCGCCAAGGTCCTCACGCAGATAGCCGCTGTCGTCGATTCCGTCGATGATCGCCTGGCCGATGATTCGGTGGCGCGGATCGGGGCAGGCGAGCGCCAGCTGTTCGGCGAGATGCTCGTGCAGATTTTGCCGGTCGGCGACATAGGCTTCGAGATTGGGCGCTTCTCCGTCGGTCGACCCGGCGCCGGCGGCGCCTGTCCAGGACGTGGCCGAAAGACCTGCGCCGTCAGGGGCTTCGTCGCGCGCCCGCTCGCCGACCGCTGGACCCTCGGCTTCGAAGGCGTTGCTCATGTCGGCGCCGAGATCGGCCGACAGCGTGGCGGAGTCGATTGCGAGCTCCTGACGCGCCCAGTCGCCCTCCTGCGGCCCTTCGAAGGCGTCCGCAACGCTCGACTCCTCGCCCCGTGCGGAATCCGGCGCGTCAATTCCGCCTTCCCCTTCCTGCGCCTCGAGCAGCGGGTTGCGCTCGAGTTCGTCATGCAAAAAGGCGGCGAGCTCCACATTCGAGAACTGCAGAAGCTTTATCGCCTGCAGCAACTGCGGAGTCATCACCAGGGCCTGGCCCTGCCGCATCATCAATTTGGTGGAAATCGCCATTTCGCCCGATCCACGCGATCGCCTTGGACCGCCTCTCAGCGGCCCGGTTCTTGCTTGTTCGCCTTGGTTATAGCACTTCGGCCAAGAGCGCACAGGGCCAAAAAAGCAGCGCGCCGCCGAGCAAGATGCTTAAGTGTTAATCATCGATGCAGAGGCGCGCCGCGGCGCGCGAATTAGCCGAAAAACAGCGTCGTAGCGCCGCTACATGCGGAAGTCTTCGCCGAGATAAATGCGCCGCACGTCGGGATTGGCGACGATTTCTTCGGGCGTGCCCTCGGTCAATACATGGCCATTGTAGATGATATAGGCGCGGTCAGTGAGGCCCAGCGTCTCGCGGACGCTGTGGTCGGTAATGAGCACGCCGATGCCGCGCGCTTTCAGATGCCGCACGAGGTCCTGAATCCCGCCGACGGCGATGGGATCGATGCCGGCGAAAGGCTCGTCCAGCAGCATGAAGGACGGATGGCCGGCGAGCGCGCGGGCGATCTCGCAGCGACGCCTTTCTCCGCCCGAGAGCGCCACCGCGGGCGTATGGCGCATGCGGGTGAGGCGGAATTCTTCGAGGAGGGCGTCAAGCTCCTCCTGCCGCTTCTTGGGATCCGGCTGAGTGATCTCGAGCACGGCGCGGATATTGTCTTCCACCGAAAGGCCTCGGAACACCGACGCCTCCTGCGGCAGATAGCCGATTCCAAGCCGCGCGCGGCGGTACATGGGCAGCGGCGTCACGTCGTAGCCGTCGAGCGAAATCACGCCCTTGTCGGGCTTCACCAGTCCGGTGATCATGTAAAAGACGGTGGTCTTGCCGGCGCCGTTCGGCCCCAACAGACCGACCGCCTCGCCGCGCGCGACATGAAGGCTCACATCTTCGACGACGCGGCGCGACTTATAGGACTTCGCGAGATTGTGGATCGACAGCAAGCCCTGGCCGTCGAATCCGGCGGGCTCGCGATAGGCGGAACGCGGCTCGAAGCCCGTCGGCTCGCCCTGTTGGAGCGCAGGCGCAGGACCCCAGAATCGATTGTCGCGCGCGGCCTCCTCGGCATCGGCGCCCAAATTTTGGGCGCCAGCGTCAAGCCATTGGCTTTCGGCGACTTCATCCGGTTTGCGAGACCGGCCGACGCCTTCGGCCAGCCGGGCCAGCGATCGGCTGGCGGCGCGAAAACGCGTCGAAATGGCGGAAAGATAGCTCAAGCGCGCCTTGTCCGTCGCTCTTTGCACCCAGGGTTGGGAAGCGTTAACCGCGCTCGATCCGTTGAGCGCCGCTTCGGAAATATGTGGTTCGCGTCGCCGCGCCGCGAGTGGCGATCACGACCAAGGGCGCTTCGCCGCCGCCCGTTTTTCATAGTCGTCGATCTTCGCGGCCTTTTGCAGCGTCAGACCGATGTCATCGAGTCCCTCTAGCAGACAATGCTTGCGAAACGGATCGATCTCGAATTTGATCACGCCGCCGTCGGGCCCGCGAATCTGCTGCGCTTCAAGGTCGACGGTCAAGGTGGCGTTGGCGCCGCGATTCGCGTCGTCAATGAGCTTGTCGAGTTCGGCCTGGCTGACCGTGATCGGCAAAATGCCGTTCTTGAAGCAGTTATTGTAGAAGATATCGGCGAAGCTCGTCGAGATGACGCAGCGCACGCCAAAATCGAGCAGCGCCCAGGGGGCGTGTTCGCGCGATGAGCCGCAGCCGAAATTGTCGCCGGCGACGAGGATGCTGGCCCTGCGGTAGGCCGGCTGGTTCAGCACGAAATCGGGGTTCTCGGAGCCGTCCTCGCGATAGCGCATCTCGGAAAAGAGGCCCTTGCCAAGGCCGGTGCGCTGAATGGTTTTGAGATATTGTTTAGGGATGATCATGTCCGTATCGACGTTCATGATCGGCAGCGGCGCGGCGACGCCGGTTAGGGTCACGAATTTTTCCATTTTCCTCGGCCTGGGGCGACGATGTCCGGGCCATTTAGCAAATTGGCCCGACGGCCGCAAAGCGCCGCTCGCTCCCCGCCGGCCCGGCCCCTCGCGATTCTCTCGCAAGGGCGCCGCCTTCTGCTACCATGTCGAAAATACACGCCAAGTTGCTCTTGCGATGATCCTGCAGCATCTGATCCCGCCAAATTACAATTGGCCCGTTGAAGCGGTCGGCTATCTCGCCGCCGCGGCGAGCGTGTTCGTCTATGTGTCGAACACGATGATCCCGCTGCGAATCGCGGCGATCCTCGCCAATGCGCTGTTCGCCTTTTACTTCTTTCTCAAGGGCCTCTATCCGCTCTTTGCGCTCAACGCCTTTCTGGTTCCGGTCAACGTGCTGCGCCTGAGACAGATGCAGCGCCTGGTGCAGGATATTCGCGCCGCCGCCTCGGAGGATTTCGATTTCGAATGGCTGCGCCCCTATATGAAGCCGCTCAAACTCTCCGAAGGCTTCGTTCTGCATCGCAAGGGCGATCTGTCGGAGGAAGCCTATCTCCTGGTGCGCGGCGACATCCATCTGCGCGAGCCTGACGTGACGCTGAAGCCCGGCGCGCTGTTTGGCGAAATGGGCATGTTCACCAATGAAAATCGCCGCACCGCCACCGCCGTCGCCGCCACCGACGTCGAGCTTCTCTGCGTGCGTTATGACGAATTGTTGCAGCTCGCGGCGCAGACGCCCCAATTCGGTTTTTACCTGATGCGGCTCATGGTTCGGCGCATGCAGCACAATGTGGAGCTCGCCCGCGCCGGCAAGGGGTAAGAGCATCCCCTCGGGCGCCATGCCCGCGCTTGTCGCGGGCATCCACGCCGAGACATCGCGCCGTGTTGTAGATTTCCGTCGAGCTTCGCCATAGGACGTGGTTAGCCGGGCCAAGCCCGGCCATGACGGGTTGGCGTTTGCTAAAGGCGCGGACGGAGAAACGAATGTCCCAAAAAATCTATCCCGTCCCGGACGAGTGGAAAAAGAACGCGCGCGTCGACGAAGACGCCTATCGCGCGCTCTATGAGCGATCGCTCAGAGACCCGGACGGCTTCTGGACCGAACAGGCGCGACGCATCGACTGGATCACGCCCTTTTCAAAAGTAAAGCGCACCAGCTTCGACACGCATAATGTTTCGATCCGCTGGTTCGAGGACGGCACGACCAATGTCGCGATGAACTGCATCGACCGGCATTTGCCAGAGCGCGCCAACAGGATCGCGATCATCTGGGAAGGCGACGATCCTTCCGTGTCGCGCCACATCACTTACGCCGAGCTGCATGAGGAGGTCTGCCGCTTCGCCAATGTGCTTAAAAAGCACGGCGTCAAGAAAGGCGACCGCGTCACCATCTATCTGCCGATGATTCCCGAGGCCGCTTTCGCCATGCTCGCCTGCGCGCGCATCGGCGCGATTCATTCGGTGGTCTTCGGCGGCTTCTCGCCCGATTCGCTTGCCGGACGCATCGAGGACGCGGAGTCGAATGTCATTGTCACCGCAGACGAAGGTCTGCGCGGCGGCAAGAAGATTCCGCTGAAGGCCAATGTCGACGCCGCGCTCGATAAGGTTTCGGTAAAGACGGTCATCGTCGTGACGCGCACCGGCGCCGACATCGACATGCAGCCGGGCCGCGACTTCCGATACGAGGAAGAAGCGGCGCGCGTGCATGCCGACTGTCCCTATGCCGAGATGGACGCGGAAGACCCGCTGTTCATCCTTTACACGTCAGGCTCGACCGGCAAGCCGAAAGGCGCGTTACATACGACCGGCGGCTATCTCGTCTACGCCTCGCTCACCCATGAACTCGTCTTCGATTATCGCGAGGGCGACGTCTATTGGTGCACGGCCGACGTCGGCTGGGTGACCGGCCACAGCTATATTCTCTACGGGCCGCTCGCCAATGGCGCGACGACGCTGATGTTCGAAGGCGTGCCGAACTATCCAACCGCGTCGCGCTTCTGGGAGATCGTCGACAAGCACAAGGTCGATATTTTCTACACGGCGCCGACCGCCATTCGCGCGCTGATGGCGGCGGGCGAAGCGCCTGTCAAAAAGACCAGTCGCAAGTCGCTGCGTCTGCTCGGCTCGGTCGGCGAGCCGATCAATCCTGAAGCGTGGGAATGGTATCATCGCGTCGTCGGCGACGGCCGCTGTCCCATCGTCGACACATGGTGGCAGACGGAGACCGGCGGCGTGCTGATCTCGCCGCTGCCGGGCGCGATCGATCTGAAGCCAGGCTCGGCGACGCGGCCCTTCTTCGGCGTCGCGCCCGAAATCGTCGATCCGCTCGGCAATGTTCTCGAAGGCCAATGCGAAGGCCTGCTCGTCATCGCCGATTCATGGCCAGGGCAAATGCGCACTGTCTATGGCGATCACGAACGTTTCGCGCAGACCTATTTCTCCGCCTTCCCGGGCAAATATTTCACCGGGGACGGCGCCAGGCGCGACGCCGACGGCGATTACTGGATTACCGGCCGCGTCGACGACGTCATCAATGTCTCCGGCCATCGCCTCGGCACGGCGGAAGTCGAGAGCGCGCTCGTCGCGCATGAAAGAGTGTCGGAAGCGGCCGTCGTCGGCTATCCGCACGACATCAAGGGACAGGGCATCTACGCCTTCGTCACGCTCAATCAGGGCGTGACGCCGAGTGAGCATCTGCGCAAGGAGCTGGTGCATTGGGTCCGCCAGGAGATCGGGCCGATCGCGACGCCCGACATCGTGCAATTCGCGCCGGGACTGCCGAAGACGCGCTCGGGCAAGATCATGCGGCGCATCCTGCGCAAGATCGCCGAAGGCGAGTTTGGCGCGCTTGGCGACACGTCGACGCTGGCGGATCCTGGCGTGGTGGAGGAACTGGTGCGGGAGAGGCCTGAGAAGCCCGGTTGACAGCCTCCGGCCGTTTTGATGTAACCATCCGCATGGGGAAGCGATCTCCCCACGAGGCGACATGCCCAAGAATCGCGTCCGGTTTTTCACCAAGGGCGCAGCATGTCTTCAATCCACTCGATCTCTCCTGAAAAGCTCGCGCGCCTGATTGGCGTCCCGCATTGTCCAGCGCTCATTGACGTGCGCAGCAACGCGGATCGCGCTGCCGATCCTGGCGTTATTCCCGGCGCGGTGCGTCGAGACGCGGACGTGGCTTCCGATTGGGCGATTGAATTCGCCGGACGAGCGGCGATCGTTTTTGATCAGCGCGGCGAGAGCGTTGCCGAAGGAGTCGCCGCTTGGCTTCGTCAGGCGGGAGCATCTTCCGCTGATGTGCTCAACGGCGGTTATCTCGCATGGCTCAAAGCCGGTGGCCCCGTCGTGCCGGGAAATAAGTTGCCGCCGCGCGACGCTTCAGGGCGCACTATCTGGGTCACCCGCTCGCGCCCAAAGGTCGATCGCATCGCCTGCCCATGGCTGATCCGCCGCTTCGTCGATCCGACGGCCGTATTCCTCTTCGTCGCGCCTGCGGAGGTGATGGCTGTCGCGGAACGCTATGGCGGCGCCGCCTTCGACATCGAAGGCGCGTTTTGGAGCCATAGAGGCGAACGCTGCACTTTCGATACGATGCTCGACGAATGGAGCCTCACGATCGAGCCTCTCCAGACGCTGTCCGTCATTGTGCGCGGCGCGGACACCGGTCGCCTCGATCTTGCCCCGGAAGCGGCGGGGCTTCTTGCCGCCTCGCTCGGCCTATCGCGCATGTATCCCGACGATCTCGAACAGCTCGAAGCGGGCATGACGCTCTACGACGCCTTCTATCGATGGTGTCGCGATGCGACAGACGAGCCGCACAACTGGCCGGCCGTCAAATCAGGAAAAACGCCATGAACGCGCCGCCAAGAATTCAGGCCGCCGATCATGGCGTCTCGCCGCGCGAAGCCTTCGGCGTCTGGGGGAGGATCGCCCTGCTGAGCTTTGGCGGCCCCGCCGGCCAGATTGCGCTGATGCACAAGGTTCTTGTCGATGAAAAGCGCTGGCTGTCCGAGAACCGTTTCCTGCACGCGCTCAATTACTGCATGTTGTTGCCCGGACCCGAAGCCCAGCAGCTCGCCACTTATGTCGGCTGGCTGATGCACGGAACCCTCGGCGGCGTCATGGCCGGCGGATTGTTCGTGTTGCCGGGCGCGGCGGCGATCATGGCGCTGAGCTTTGTCTATGCGCTCTATGGCAAGGTCGGTTTCGTCGCGGCCGCGCTTTTCGGCCTCAAGGCCGCCGTTTTGGCGATCGTCGTTCAGGCGGTGATCAGGATCGGGAAGCGGGCGCTGAAGAATCCCGTTCTCCAAGGGCTCGCTGCAGCCGCTTTCGTCGCCATCTTTTTCTTCGATGCGCCGTTCCCGCTCATCGTGCTCACGTCGGGTTTCATCGGCTATTTCGGCGGACGGGCGCGTCTGCCGCAATTCGTCGGAGGCGGACATGGGACGGCGACGGATGCGGACAACGCCAGCCTGCTCGGCGATACGCTCCCCGGCCATACGCGGCCGAAGGCCGCGCACATGCTGAAAGTCGCGGGGGTTTGCCTGTTGCTATGGCTTGTCCCCGTCGCCGCCCTTCTGCTCGGACTCGGCCCCGCAAATGTCTTCAGCCAGATCGCGGTGTTCTTCGGCAAGATGGCGATGGTGACCTTCGGCGGGGCCTATGCGGTCCTTGCCTATGTCGCGCAGCAGGCGGTCGACAATTTGCATTGGCTGCGCTCCGGCGAAATGCTCGATGGGCTCGGCATGGCGGAAACGACGCCGGGCCCTCTGGTGATTGTGCTGCAATTCGTCGGATTTCTCGCCGCCTATCGCGAGCCGGGTTCTCTTCCGCCGCTCGTCGCCGGCGCGCTCGGCGGCCTGCTGACGACATGGGTCACCTTCGTCCCCTGTTTCCTGTGGATTTTCCTCGGCGCGCCCTTTGTGGAAAAAATACGCGGAAACAAAGCGCTCGCCGGGGCGCTGACGGCGATCACGGCGGCGGTGGTCGGCGTCATCCTCAATCTGGCGATCTGGTTCGCCGTCCATGTCCTGTTTCGTGAGACTATCCCCGTTCGCGGATTTGGCCTCTCATTCGAAGTCCCGGCGCTTTCAAGTGTTGACGCCACGGCGTTGCTCCTGGCGGTCGCCGCAGCGCTCGCGCTGTTCCGTTTCGATCTCGGCGTCCCGCGCACGCTCGCCCTTTGCACGGGTGCGGGCGTCCTGCTGTTCCTGATCGGCGCGTCGCCGGCGGCGGCGCAGACACCGGCGATCGTGAAGGCGGACACGGCGGCGCAAGTCGCAGTCGATTTCTCGCTCGGGCTGAAGGTAATTGATGGCAAACTCAAGGGAGGTTGAGCATGACGCACAAACTCGACCGCAGACATTTCATCGGCGCCGCGACTGCGGGCGCGGCGCTCGCCGTAAACTCTGCGCGGGCGGAAGACAAGGCCGCGCCAGTGAACAAAAGCGTGGTTCACGTCGCCGCGCCGATGCCGTTCGACCCCAAAAGCGTTAAAGGCTTCTCGGAAAGGATTCTCGTCTCGCACTACGAGAACAATTACGGCGGCGCGGTCAAGCGATTGAACGCCATCGGCGAGCAACTGGCGGCGCTCGATTTCGACAAGGCGCCGGGATTCCAGATCAACGGCCTTAAGCGCGAAGAGCTCATCGCCGCCAATTCCATGATCCTGCACGAAGTCTATTTCGCTGGCCTTGGCGAGGCGAACAAGCCGGGTGCGCCGCTCAGTGAAGCGATCGAACGCGACTTTGGCTCCTTCGATCGTTGGCGCTCGGAATTCGCCGGCATGGGTAAGGCGCTTGGCGGAGGCTCAGGCTGGGTCATTCTCGCCTATGACAAGCACGGCAAGCGGCTGATCAACTCATGGGCCGGCGATCACACCCAAAGCATCGCCGGCGGCGATCCGGTGCTCGTCCTCGACATGTTCGAGCACGCTTATCAGATGGATTACGGCGCCAAGGCCGGCGACTATGTGAAGGCGGTCATGGCGATAACCAACTGGTCGAACGCCGATCGCCTGTTTGAGAAATACAGCAAAGTTTGATCGCCGCGAGAGAAGTTCGCGCCGGGACTGCCGTAGACGCGCTCGGGCAAGATCATGCGGCGCATCCTGCGCAAGATCGCCGAAGGCGAGTTTGGCGCGCTTGGCGACACGTCGACGCTCGCCGATCCCGGCGTGGTGGAGGAACTGGTGCGGGAGAGGCCGGGCGAGTAGAGCCCTTTCATCGGAGTTTCGCACCTAATTTGCATTGGAGCGTCCTTACCACCCACGCCGCTCAAGACGGGCCTTCCTCGTCCCAACCGCTGCGGGGGAATGCAACCACACGACGGTCTACTATGACATATCGGCGCTTCGACGCTCCAGGATCGGTCAGCTTCGGAGTTACAGATATGATGGCAACCTTGCAGTCAGGAAGTCCGTGTTGAGGCGCATTCATAACGCCGGACAAAATCGTCAGTCCTCGGCGCTCCAACTCGTGAACGCAAGCCAGGATGTCCTCATATAGGTCGCGACGACCGCGTTCCGCCGGGGGCAATTTACGATCAGCCTCCGATAAAACGAATGATGCAAGATCAAGCCATTCGCACAGATTGTCGAGATCGGCATCAAAAGCTTCCGGAACATCTGGCCGATGAATGAGGAAGGCCTGGCACTGCGAAGCCTCACGAATTGCTCGATGCGTTCGCATCGGAGCGACTGAAACCGCCTCCATGTTGCCGAAGGTGTCCATGAAGCTTGCAATGGCTTCGTTTGTACCAATGCGAAGCCGTGGTGCCGTGAAGTATCCAGGTTCATATCCTAGCCCCTCGGCAATCTTATCGAGGGCCTCCTTGCGGACTCTTTTGCCGCGCTCCACTCGCTCGACGGTTGAGACTGAGACTCCAGCGAAATCAGCCAGCGTGGTTTTCTTCCACTGGCGGAGATCACGATTCCAACGCACTACAAATGCAACCAGCTCGGCTGGCGGCGCTTCGGGAACGTTGGATGGCTCTGTAGGCAAGAGGCTGATCTTGTCGAGTAATTTTTGAACGTTCATGGACGAATCTCCTTTCGTGATTGAAAGGATGGGCTATCCCCTACGCTCAAAGGAGCCCGGAAAACCCTTCAGCCAAGCATTCCTTTAAAAGAGAATCTACTTATCGTCCTGAACTGCCGCATATGAGGAATAGTTACAGCGGCTCTATCCCTGCGGGGAAGTTCAATTTGAAATTAACGCCGACTCGTCAGTTTTTGTCGAACAACGCCAGCGCTTCCGGTGCAAGCAGGCCGCCGGTGATTTCGATATCGGCGAAGGGCGTGGCTTCGGCCAAAGCGCGGCTCGTGATCATGATCTGGCCGACATGCTTCGACAGCTGCTCAACTGAAGCCGCGTAGACGACTCGCCCCAATCCGCACCAGACGATCGCGCCCATGCACATCGGGCAGGGTTCGCCTGTCGTATAAAGCGTCGCGCCTTTGAGGTCCTTCGCCGGATGCTCGGCGACGAAGCGGCGGATCGCCGCCATCTCGCCATGCGCCGTCGGATCATCGTTGGTGACGCCGAGGTTTCGTCCCGTCGAGACGACCTTGCCCTCGCGCACGATCACCGCGCCTAAGGGAAAATCGCTTGCGGCGGCCTCCGCGAGCGCGAGCCTCATGAAGCGCTCATCCTCCGGGCGGACCGGCGAGGGTTTCGCCTTGGCGCGCGGGCGGGCGGCGGCGCTCGCCGAGGCGATCCCGGCGCCCATGGCGAGCGCGTCGCGCGGACCCAATCGACTTTCGCGGCGCCCGCGTGTCTTTTGGCTCATCTCCCGCTCCAGCGCGCTTTTCGCGGGCCAACTTGACACGGCGATCCGGGCAATGCCACTCGCGGCGGCGTAATTAAGAAAGGGCGAGGGCGGTTAAGCGATGGCGAAGGCGTTCATTTTTCCGGGTCAGGGGTCTCAGGCGGTCGGCATGGGCAAGGCGCTCCATGACGCCTTTCAGCCGTCGCGCGCGATTTTTGCCGAGGTCGACGACGCGCTCTCGCAGCCGCTCTCGAAGCTCATGTTCGAAGGTCCGGAATCGGAGTTGACGCTGACCGCCAACGCCCAGCCGGCGCTGATGGCGGTGTCGCTCGCGGCGATTCGCGCGCTGGAGGCCGAATGCGGCCTCGATCTCGCGCGAGACGCGGCCTTTGTCGCCGGACATTCGCTCGGCGAATATTCGGCGCTGGCGGCGGCGGGCGCGCTGACGGTGTCCGACACGGCGCGGCTCTTACGCATTCGCGGCGACGCCATGCAGAAGGCGGTTCCGGTCGGCGAGGGCGCGATGGCGGCGCTGCTCGGCGCCGAGCTCGATCAGGCGCGGGCGATCGCGGAAGAAGCGGCGGCGGCGGCGCAGGGCGTCTGCCAGGTCGCCAATGACAATGGCGGCGGACAGGTCGTGCTCTCGGGCGCCAAGGCGGCCGTCGAAAAGGCGATCGACATCGCCAAGGACAAGGGGATCAAGCGCGCGGTGCTGTTGCCGGTCTCTGCGCCTTTCCATTGCGCGCTGATGCAGCCCGCCGCGGACGCCATGCGCGCCGCCCTCGCCGGCGCGGCGATCGGCGCCCCTTGCGTTCCGGTCATCGCCAATGTGACGGCGCAGCCGACGCTGGATCCCGAGGCGATTCGCCGCCTGCTCGTCGAGCAGGTCACCGGCGCGGTGCGCTGGCGCGAATGCGTGGCCTATATGGCCGATCACGGCGTGACGAAGTTCGTGGAATGCGGCTCGGGCAAGGTTCTGGCGGGCCTGTTGAAGCGCATCGCGCCGCAGGCGGCTGGCCTGTCGATCGGCGCTCCCGCCGATTTCGACGCCTATCGCGCCTTCGCATAGAGGGCCGGAAAGCGAGACAAACGAAAAGGCCCGGTCGCGAGGACCGGGCCCATTCCCTCGGCGATGAAGCCGATCAGCGAACTTAGTACTTGGCCAACACCGGCGCGGGCGGGGCGAAGTTGAAGTGGTAGTTGATGCCGGCGCGGATCGTGTGGAAGCGCGTGCGGTTGTTGGTGCTGTTGAGGCCCCAGCCCGGGTTGAACGCCCAGAGGGG
>Ga0194127_10003550_pt1 | contig 19849 bp, 7 predicted proteins | sample TA2KigC100mmetaG_FD_148624 | JGI IMG/M metagenome (GOLD analysis project Ga0194127, IMG submission 148624) | Freshwater microbial communities from Lake Tanganyika, Tanzania - TA2015036 Kigoma Deep Cast 100m | ecosystem: Environmental > Aquatic > Freshwater > Lake | place: Tanzania: Lake...
GCGGCGGGTTCTGCAACGCCGCCGCGGACTGCGAGGCGCAGGGCCTCACTCCCCCCATCTGCATCGAGGGAGCCTTCGAGTGCGTGGACCACGTCTGCCGCTTCGAGTGCGACGTGCCGGTCACCGACGCGGACGGGGATGGAATGGACAACGACGTCGACCCGTGCCCGATGGACCCGATGAACGACGAGGACGACGACACGAAGTGCTCGGCCGAGGATAACTGCCCCACCATCGCGAACGAGTATCAGGAGGATTCGGACGGCGATGGCCTCGGGGACGCATGCGAGTTCGCCGAGTTCTTCACCGTAGATTCGGTCGAGCAGGAACTCGACGGCAATGGGACCGTGGTCGGGATCGTCGTAGCATTCCGGGCGACCGGCTTCGATGTGATTCGGCAAGAAACCCCCCGCGGCGAGATGATCCAGCCCAGCATGAGCGGACTCGAACTGGAGGGTGAGCCCGGTCGGCCGGCGCTTCCAGTGAAGCGCATCGTCCTGGAGGTGCCGTGGGACGTGGAGTCGCTCGGGCGCGCAGGGGTCATTGAGACCGCGACACGAACGTACGAAGGCATGACCGTCCACCCCGTCCAGGATGCAGCTGCACCCGGGTTCGAGTACGACGAGGCGTACTACCAGGCCCCCGATGCCGTACCGGTGGCAGGCGTCTCCGGACCGGCGTCCGCGCGCGACCGGCGACTGGTGTGGCTGAAGGTCAGGCCGTTGGTGTACACTGCACCAGGGGCCTTGAGGCTGGTCACGTCCGGCGTCGTCCACGTCCCCTTCGCGACACGCAGGACCGGCGTCCCCCAGCCGCCGTCGTCGCCGGAGAACGACCGGCTCGTGTCCGCCCTGGTCGAGAACGACCAGGGGTCCCTTTCATCTGCCCTGACCGGCACGCCGAAGTTCGTGGTGGTCGCTGCCCCCGATCTGGTGGACGTGGTCGAGAGCGACTTCAGGGAGGTCAAGCCGGACAGGTCGCTTTACGACTGGGAGGTGATCCCGTCCGACACCGTCCTGAACGAGGGGTGCCTTGATCCCGGGGGCAGCTTCCTGGCCGCCTGCTGCCTGCCGAACGAAGGTGGTTACTTCCCGGAATGCCTCAGGCATCGGCTGGCGCGTATTGATGCGGCGGCTCCTCTGCGGTACGTGATGCTGGTCGGTGACATCTTCGACGTCCCTCCGGGGGCTGACGCGGGCACCGGCCTGTTCGGGACGAACAAGTCCCAGTACTCGGTGGTGGAGTTGTCAGGGCAGATTCTCCTGGACAGCAACAACCCGAGATACCTGGTGGACTGCGGCGACTGGTGCGAGGTCAAGATCGGGAACGACATGGAGCCCGTCGTGGTCCCCTGGGAGGGCGGAACCGTCTGCGCCAACCATGACATGACGCCGCTGCCGTACGGCATCTACGTGGAACGGTGCCCGGACGACTCGGATCCCGGTTGCGTTGTGATGACCCGAGAGGAGGTCCGGCAACTGGCCGGCGACCCGGTCGCCGAGACCGGACCGGCGAACGGAAAGACGTGGCCCGGAAAAGTGAAGGTGTTTTCGCGTGCCGGGTGGAGGGCGGAGTTCAACCGCCCGGGAGATGGCTGGGCGCCCTTCCGCATCCGCATCGTGAACGGCCCAGGCAACATCGCCTTGGGGATCATGCGCAGGCCGGCCGCGCCACTGCCCGGCAACCCGCCGGACGGAATTGTGCCGAGCGTCCGGCTGAGGCCCCAGGACTTCCGGGTATCGCAGGGAAGCGACAGCGGCCACTACCTAGCCCGCCTCAGGTCTCTCGGCAAGGGGTTCGGGGAGCTCGGCTCGATGTGCGGAATTCAGGTCGGAGGGGGCGGGGCGGACCCGGAAGACTGGCGGGAGTTGGTAGGTTCCTGGCTGTGGAACGAGGAACCGGGGCACGACCCCTCCTCGCAACCAGGGCAACCGGCGGACGGGGTCGAGACGGTCGAGGTCAACCTGATCGGCGACGCGGTCGACGACTACAGCACCTGGTACCAGAACTGGTCCACGTACAAGAACGCGTGCCCCCCGGCAGCCCCTGGCCACAACGACTGCGCGAACGCCCAATACCACGGATTTGTGTACACCAAGCGCCCGTTCGGGACGCTCCTCGGGCCCGTGTTCTTCTACCAAGCGCGGATCCAGGGGGACTTCTACTACGCCTCTCTCGACGCCGATCATATGCCGGAGTTGCCCTTGCCCGGACGGATCACTGTTCGATCGATCTTCGAAGGCTCCGTGAACCTGAGTCGCGCGGAGGCCGCTCGGAACGCGTTCCACAAGATCATTGCGTACGAGACATCGGAGAACGTGAGCCGGTACACGTCGAAGGTGCTTCTGGTCGGTGCCGATGCCGATGCCCCCCTCGACGGCTCCGCCGGCCCACTCGAGAAGATCAGGCGATCGCCTGCATTCCGGTCGTCCCTCGATTCGATGCCCCACTTCATCCCGAACTACAGGTGGATGTATTGGGATGACCCGGCCACCCAGCCCCCGCCCGAGGGCAACGTAGAGGACGTAGATCAATTCAGGGCCGTGACGCGAGATGCCCTGGTCGCAGGGGTCGGCCTCGTGCTCGGGAGCGGGCACAGCGGCAACTGGTACATGCCGGGCATCGCGGACACGTACACGTTCTCGCAAATCCCGAACCAGCCGTTCTTCCCCGCGGCTGCGGCCGGGGCCTGCCAGGCCGGCGCCCTCCCGGAGAAGGCCGGCGACGTGACCTTCGCGGAGTATGCCCTGACCAAGTACCGGGACAAGGGCTTCTCGCAATTCGCCGCACTCAACCTGACCAACCAGGGGCAGGTCGCCAGCAGCTACATGCGGCCATTCATGGAGGGCCTCGCCAGCAACAGTCCCTCGTTCCAGTCCGCGTCACCCCAATACGGCGCTGGAATCCGATGGAAGGATGCCGTCCTCTGGAACGGGGTATCCCCGGAGGATGGGGAGGACTACCTGTACCTCCTGCCCTTCGAACTCTACGGCGATCCTTCCATGGTGATCAGGTTCGCGCGAGACGTGGACGACGACGACCACGAGAACTCGGAGGACTCGTGCCCCCTCTCCGCGGATGCCCCGTTCATCGCCGGCTCCGGGGACTACACGAGCGACGACGACGGAGACGGTGCCGGCGACCTCTGCGACACGTGTCCGATGATGCCCGACCCCGAGCAACTCGACCTGGATGACGACCTGGTTGCCGATGCATGCGAGGACCCGTCGGCCGTCTGCGAGAGCGCGTTCCGGTCGCGTTTCGATCTGTGGCCCCCCGATTTCGCGCCGGAGTGGACGTTCGACCCGATCATGGGGCCGGCCGGTTGGGTGGAGTGGGCACAAGGGATGATCATCCAGCCAGACGACCACGCCTTGACGAGACCGACCGATTTCTGCCCCGGCCAGGACTACCGCGTGTCGATCTTGCAGAGGAAGGACAGCGCGGATTCCCAGGTCACCGGCGTCGTCTGCGTGGGCGACGGAACCGCCACGCACCAGACTTGCCGGGAGTTCGGCCTGACAGACGAGTGGTCCTATCGCACGGTCCGGCTGAGACCCCCAGCCGGGTCACAGGGCGCGTACATCTCGATCGGCGCTCGGAACGCCTGGCCGAGCCCGTGGCGGGATCCGCTCTTCCGGGTCCGCGACATCGTGGCCGTCAAGGATTTCCACAAGTTCCAGGTCGCGACCGGCGAGAGTTGGACCGGCCGGCCTGCCCCGACCCTGCTGTCGCCGCTGGCCGAGTCCGAGGACCCCTCCTGGTCGCCGGGACCCAGGGGACGCGTCCAGAGTCTGGAGGGGGATCCGTCGGACTACCGTCCGGTCTGTATCGCCGGAGACCCGACGGGCAGGAGATGGGTTGTTCCCGAAGGCACGAACTGCGCGGATGGAGAGCCGATCGGGATCCCGGAGTTCCTGTGTCAATTCGCGTTGAACGGCGCCTTCCTGGAGGGCGAGCGGTACATGGTCCACGTCGACTACCTGACACGCAACCAGGCGTGGACGGACGAGGTGCCGGGGTTCATCGGATGGCCCGGGGCCTCTGTGGTCGTTGACCGACTGCTGACGTCGCCGATGTCCGGCGGATGGAAGGTGCCGGCCCAGCCGGCAATGGTCGTACCGCTGGACGCGAGCGTCAATCTCCCCGCCCGCGCCGCGTTCCTGGTTGAGCCGACCGCCGACGGCCAGGGGCTGTGGTTCTGCCAGTACGGTTTCGGCAACAACTACGTTGACAACGTGCACGTGTGGAGGCTGCCATGACGACGAACGCGAATCGCGCCCGTTGGCTGGCCGCGGCTGCGGCCGTGTTGTTCGCGCGCCCTTCGGACGCGGGGACCTGCGCCCCGCCATGCCAGGAGGGCCAGACCTGCGTGGTGGACCAATGCGTATGGGGATGCGGGAGCGTCACCGGAAAGGGTTGCTGCCACGGCGATATCGCAGTGGTCTGCGGCTACTACACGGGCATCGTCGAGTTGATCGTCAACGAATGTCCGTCCTATAACGGGCACTGCGGCTGGAACAGCGTCGGCAAGGACTACGGCTGCGGCACCGACTTCCCGCCTTCCGACCCGTCCGGGACCTACCCGAGGGAGTGCGACTTCACCTGCGTCCCGCGGTGCAGCAACCGCGAATGCGGCAGCGACGGATGCGGCGGATCGTGCGGGACGTGCGGGACGGGTCAGGTCTGCCAAGCGACGGAGAAGGGTGACCGGAAGTGCTGCACGCCCCAATGCGAGGGGAAGAACTGCGGAGACGACGGGTGCGGCGGGTCCTGCGGCACCTGCGAGGAGGGCCAGACCTGCCATCCCCTACTCGACCGGTGCCTCTGGTGCAACAGCGTGCCGGAGAATGGGTGCTGCTCCGGACCCTACGTCGTCCGATGCTCGTGGAACGGGGCCGTTGGCGCTCTCGATTGCGGGACGACCTGCGGTTGGGACCCGGACGCGTCGGAGTACGCCTGTGACACCGAAGGAGGCTCCGAACCCACGGGCAAGTACCCCAAGGAGTGCGACTTCGTCTGCAAGCCGCAATGCGCGGGCGCGGAGTGCGGAAGCGACGGGTGCGGGGGCTCCTGCGGTACCTGCGGCGCCGGTCAGGTCTGCACGGACGGGACGTGTTGCACCCCCTCCTGTCCGAGCGGAGACTGGAGTTGCGGCGCGGACGGGTGCGGCGGGTCCTGCGGCGACTGCCCGGATGGCTTCTGGTGCACGGACCTCAAGAAGTGTGTCTACGGATACGGGTGCGTGCAGAAGTCATCTCCCCGGTGCCAGGGGTGCGGATGCGAGGAGTGCGTCTGCGGGATGGACCCGGCGTGCTGCGAGGACCGTTGGGACTGGAAGTGCACGTACGAGTGCCAGCACCACTGCGGCGGCTGCGTCCCGTGCCGCGACCAGGAATGCCCGGCTCCTCCGGACCTGCCGGACCAGCAGCCTGACCTCGGACACGCAGACGGCTCAGCCCCGGATCCGCAGGGCGAAGAAGCCGGTCCGGGAGCACCCGATGATGCGTCAGTCGCGCCCGAGCCGGCGGCCCCGGATGTCGCGGCGGAAGCGCCCTCGGCAGAGGCAGTTGAGTCCTTCCCAGCAGCCGACGCTGACGTTGCGGGCCCGGACCAGGCCAGCCCGGGCGGTTCAGCGGCGAACTGCGGAGCGGCTGCGGTCGATGTGAGGGCAGGCGTGGGCGCCTGGGCTGCGGTCATGATCGCGTCCGTGTTGAGCGTGGCCGGGTCACGGATCCGCCGCGGACGGAGGGAGCCTTGATACTGAGTGGGATCACGGGCCCGGCCCTTCGGCTCGCCGCCGTGCCGGTTGCGGTATTCTGCCTGTCGTCCGCGGGCGGATGCTCTACGAAGGACGGCAGCGGGGATGGATGGGATCCTTGCACATTTGTCCCCTATCCGACGGATCGCAACCCCCCCCTGAATTGCCTGAACGACACCTGCCACTGCGGACAAGGGGGCACCCCGTACGGAGACCGCAGGTGTCCTCCAGGATTCATCTGCCAATGCTGCCGGGACGGTCCCGGCGGGTGCATCTGCCGACAAGAAGGCGAGCCCGAGTGGATCTACTGCTGCAGTGATCCCCCCGAGACTTGCCTGTAGGACCTTCCATCCCGAGAAACTGGCGGCCTTGGTCATCCACGCTCGCGAGTCGGCCGGCTGCGCTCGCGCACCACGCGGCGATCGGGGATCTGGGGATCGGGTCAAGACGGTCGCGGATCGACACGCGACCGCGACGACGACGCTCCGCCCCATGCACCGCGCGACACCACACGTCGGGGAGCGTGTCCTCGCCTCCGACCGGCGTCGGCCGCGAAGACGGCAATGCGTGTACCGCGCCGGCGACGGCTGCGCCGCCGAGGCGTGCGCGGCACCCCGATCGTCGCCGACGATGCCAACGCCAGCACGGCTACGCCCGCGGCCCGCCGTCGGGCTGGCGACGTCGCCGGTCGCGGCCATCGATGGCCTGGTGCGCACGGCCCGCGCCCGCTACGCCGCGTCGTCCCTGCGCTCGGGCGCCGGCGCGGGGGCGGGCGCCGGCGCGGGGGCGGGCGCGGGCGCCGGGCCGGCGGCCGTGGCGCGCGCGCGCGGGGACGCCGAGGCGTCCGAGCGCGCCCTGGCCACGGCCTTGCGGGCCAGCTCGCCGCGCGGCGGGGTCGGGGCCTCGAGCGCCTGCCTGGCCTTGGCCGGGAGCACGAAGCCGCCGGGCTCGACGTAGCGGAGCACGAGCGCGTCCAGAGCCGGGTTCGCGGCCTCGAACTCGCGGGTCATGCGGATCGCGCCCGTGGGGCACGGCTCGACGCACAGGCCGCAGTACATGCACTTGCCGATGTCGATCGCGAACTCGGTCATCCCGCGCACGCCCTCGGCGTTCCTGCCGACCGCGATCGCGATGCACTGGATCGGGCAGGCGGCCTCGCAGAGCTTGCACGCGGTGCAGATGTCGGGATCGACTTCCAGGAAGCCGCGGTAGCGCTCGGGCAGCGTCTCGACCACGGGCTTCTCGGTCCGGTCCGGGTACTGGACGGTCGTGGGACGGCGGAGGAAGTTCGCAAGCGTGACGACCATCCCCTCGAAGATGCTCGACGCGGCCCGCCAGACGGTGCCCGCGTATCCGGTCACGGGGTTGGGCATGACGCCTCCACGGGCGGCACGACGGGCGATCGGAGCGCCCGCCCGCCGTCCGACTCACGCGAAGGGAGAGAGCTTGACCGCGATCGGCCCCTTGCGGAGCGTCTTCGCGACCTTGGCCACGAACACGACCGCGACCGCGACGCCCGCCGCGAACAGCGCGATCGACACGACCTTCTCGGCCACGCCGCGCACCAGCACGCCCCACGCGGCCGCGCCGAGGAAGCAGGTCGCGCCGATCGGGACGAGGTACTTCCAGCACGCGGCCATGAGCTGGTCCACCCGCACGCGCGGCAGGGTCCAGCGGAGCCAGATGACCACGAACACCAGGAACAGCGCCTTGGCCGTGAACAGGGCCCACCCGGCCGCGATCAGCCACGGGGACGCGGCCGCGGCCGACGCCGCGACGCCCGGGACCTGCCAGCCGCCCAGGAACAGGGCGGTCATCAGGGCGGACATCACGTAGAGGTTGCCCCACTCGGCGAAGAAGTAGAACAGGAACCGCAGGCCCGAGTACTCGGTCGAGTACCCGGCCACCAGCTCGGACTCGGCCTCGGGCAGGTCGAACGGCGTGCGGTTGCCCTCGGCGAGCGCCGACGTGAAGTAGACGAAGAACGCGGCCAGCGTGAACGGGTCGTGGAACAGGTACCACTCCCACGGGAATCCGCCCTGGCGCGCGATGATCGTCCCGAGCCCGAGCGAGCCCGCAAGCGCGACCACGGCCGCGACCGCGAGGCCGGCCGGGATCTCGTACGACACGATCTGGGCCGCGGACCGGAACCCGCCGAGCAGCGACCACTTGTTCGCCGACGCGAACCCGCCGATCAGGATGCCGATGACCGTGAACCCGGTGACGGCCAGCACGTAGTAGACGCCCACGTTCAGGTCGGACACGGTCAGGAACTGGCCGAACGGCAGCGTCACGAACGTCAGCACGACGCCCAGCATCGCGAAGTAGGGCGCGATCCGGAACAGGACCGGGAGCGCGCCCGGCGGGACGAAGTCCTCCTTCAGGAACGCCTTCAGCCCGTCCGCGAGCCACTGGAACACGCCCTGCGGCCCGACCCGGTTCGGCCCGACCCGGTTCTGCATGCGGCCCGCGATCCGCCGCTCCGCCCAGGACGCGAGCCCGGCGAACAGCGCGAACACGGCCAGCAGCAGGAACAGCGCCGCCGCGAGCAGCGTCGCCACGATCGCCCACCAGGGCGGCGCGGTCGAGCCTTCCGCGAAGCCCACGAACCCGGCGAGCACGGTCAGCACGTCCGGCGGGAACACGTCGAACGTCGCGGCGACGTTCGGCCGGCCGCCGACCTCGACCGCGGCGTGGCCGACGAACCGGCCCGGCGCGACCGACGTCGAGCCGTCCGCGAGCCCGCCGAGCACCCGGACGGCCTCGGCGGTCAGCGGCGCCCGCACCGTCCGGTCGCCGACCGCGACCCCGGGCAGCCTGACCGCCACGTCCCGCGACGCGCCCGTCCCGTCCTCGACCCGGCCCGACAGCACGACCACCCGGTCCGCGCCGTTCGGCCCGAGCGCCGAACCCGAGACCTCGACGACCGAGTTCAGCCTGATCGTCGCGGGCCCGACCGCGCGCACCGAGGGCGCGGCCGCCGCGGCCGGAATCGCCGCCGCGGCCTGCGCCGCGGCCAGGAACGCGACCACCGGGGCTGCCCGAACCAGGTGATGCATTCTCGACCTTCCCGCCGGGACGGCCGTCCCGGATCCGGCTCGAAGAGCGGGCGAATCCTACGTTCCGACCCGGAGCGTGTCAATCCGGGTGCGGATATCCGGGTGCGGACATCCGGGTGCGGCTGGAGCCAGGGCGGTGGGGTTGCGAGGTGGACCCCCGGGGGTGCGATGCGCTACCATCCTCCCGTGCCGCCGGCCGCGGACCGTTCGGGCGGTCCACGGCATCACGAGGGGAGGAAACCATGGGCAACGGGGTCCGCGCCGGGAGGCTTCCCGCGCCGCTCCTCTCTGTGCTCGCACCCGCTCTCGCGCCCGCTCTCGCGCCCGCTCTCGCGCCCGCTCTCGTGCCCGCTCTCGCGCCTGCTCTCGTGCTCGCTCTCGCGCTCGCGGCGTGCGGCGGAGGCAAGACGCCGGGGATCTCCCTGCCCGACCCGGACCCGGGCCCCGCGGACGTGCCCGAGGCGATCGCGCCCGAGACCTTCGAGGCGACCCCGGACCCGATCGCCCCGGACCCCGCGCCGGACGTCCCCGAGCCGCCCGAGGTGGAGGACCGCGCCGAGGACCGGCCGGGCGAGGCGACCGATCCGGGCTGCGGCCCGACCGGGACCGGCTTCTGCCCCTGCGTCACCGGCGAGGAATGCCCGGACGGCTGGCGCTGCACGCTCTGCGTCGGCGGCGCCGACCCGCAGTACTGCTGCATCGACCCGTTCGTCACGCTCTGCCGGCCCTGCAAGGCCGACGTGGACTGCCTGCCGGCGGTCGCGTTCGCGGACACGCGACACCTCTGCATCGACCACGGCGCGGACGGGCGCTTCTGCGGCGTGGGGTGCGAGACCTCCGACGACTGTCCCGCCTCGGTGGACGGGGTCCGCTTCGACTGCGCCGAGGTGCAATCGGACGGCGGCATGGTCAGGCAGTGCGTCCCCGAGGGCGACGCGGACTGCCCCTGCACGGAGAAGTTCAAGGATCACGGCTATCTGACGGTCTGCTACAGCGAGAACGACGCGGGCCGGTGCATGGGGGAGAGGACGTGCGATTCCCAGTGCTCGGCGCGGGTGCCCGTGGTCGAGTCCTGCAACCTCGCGGACGACGACTGCGACGGCAAGATCGACGACGGCATCCCCGCGACGCCGTGCCCGCTGGAAAACGCCTGGGGGACCTGCCCCGGCACGTCCGTGTGCGCGGGCGGCGAGACCGACTGCGCGGGGACCTGGCCGGCCGAGGAGACCTGCAACGGCCGGGACGACGACTGCGACGGGACCACGGACGAGGGCGCGCCCGACCTCGACGGCGACGGCCTCGCGGACTGCTCCGACCCGGACGACGACGGCGACGGCGTGCCGGACGTCGTGGACAACTGCCCTGTCGTGGCGAACGCCGGGCAGGAGGACATGGACCTCGACCTCGCCGGCGACGCGTGCGACTGCGACAACGACTCGGACGGCGTCCCGAACAACGGCCCCGGGTGCCCGGAGGTGTTCCCGGCCGACAACTGCCCGGTCACCTCGAACAAGGACCAGTCCGACCTCGACGGCGACCGGCTCGGCGACGCGTGCGACTGCGACACGGACGACGACGGCGTCGCGAACCCGCACAAGGTCGCGCCGCTGGTACCGGAGGCGGCGTGCCCGACGCCCGGGCACCCGGACAACTGCCTCGCGGTCGCGAACCCGGGCCAGGCGGACGGGGACGCGGACGGGATCGGCGACGCCTGCGACTGCGACCTCGACGGCGACGAGGTGCCGAACGCGAACGCGGGCTGCCCGGCGCCAGCGAAGCCGGACAACTGCCCGGCCGTCCCGAACCCCGACCAGGCGGACTGGAACAAGGACGGAGTGGGCGACGCGTGCGCGTGCGACCAGGACGGGGACGGCGTGCCCGAGGCCAAGGACGCCTGCCCGCCCGCCCCGGTGCCGGACAACTGCCCCTACGCGTTCAACCCGGGCCAGGGCGACCGGGACGGGGACGGCCTCGGCGACGCGTGCGACTGCGACCAGGACGAGGACGGGGTCGCGAACGCGGCCGCCGGCTGCCCGTCGTGCGGCGACGCCTGCGACAACTGCCCGTTCACGGCGAACCCGGGCCAGGAGGACATGGACGAGAACGGGCACGGCGACGCGTGCGAGGGAGACTGGGACCTCGACGGCGTGCCGAACGACGACGACGTCTGCCCGCTCGTGCCCGACCCCGGCCAGGAGGACCTCGACTCCGACTCGATCGGCGACGCATGCGACGACGACCTGGACGGCGACGGCGACCCGAACGGGGAGGACAACTGTGCCTGGGCCCACAACCCCGGCCAGGAGGACCTCGACCGCGACGGGATCGGCGACGCGTGTGACCCGGACATCGACGGCGACGGCGACCCGAACGAGAGCGACTGCCTGCCGTACGACCCATTGATCTTCAGCGACGCGATCGAGGCGTGCAACGGCCACGACGACAACTGCAACTCGCTGACCGACGAGGAGGACGCGATCGGGTGCGCCGTGTTCTTCTACGACGGGGACCGCGACGGGTTCGGCGGGGCGCTCTCGAAGTGCCTCTGCGCGCCGACCGGGTTCTACGACGCCACAGTGGCGGGCGACTGCAACGACGACGACGCGGCCGTGTCCCCGACCGCTACCGAGATCTGCGCGAACGGCCGGGACGAGAACTGCAACGGCCACCAGCTCGAGGAGAACGCGATCGGCTGCGCGAAGTTCTACTACGACGGCGACCGCGACACCTGGGGCACGGACAAGTTCAAGTGCTACTGCGAGCCGGTCGGGGACTGGAGCCGGAGCGTCCCCGGCGACTGCGACGACACCGACCCGACCGTGAACCCGGGGGCGAGGGAGGTCTGCGGCGACGGCAAGGACAACGACTGCTCCGGGACCGAGAACGACGAGAACGCCTTGAATTCAAAGCCGTTCTTCCGGGACGAGGACGGCGACGGCTACGGCGGGCCCGAGTCGAAGATGTTCTGCGGTGCGACGGGGACGTGGCGCGCGGAGACGTCCGGCGACTGCGACGACACGGATGCGGCCGTGAACCCGTCGGCCGCGGAGGTCTGCAACAACGGCAAGGACGACGACTGCAACGGGGACCAGGACGTGCCGGGCTCCGTCGGCTGCGAGACCCGGTACGCGGACCGCGACGCCGACACCTTCGGCGACCCGGCGTCGTCCCGCTGCACGTGCGGTCCCGCGTACCCCTTCAACACGTTCGACGCGACCGACTGCGACGACCTGAACCCGCTCGCGAACCCGGCGGGGGTGGAGATCTGCAACGGCGTGGACGAGAACTGCAGGGACGGCCCGGACGACGGGGACGTTCTCCAGACCTGCGGCGCCATCCCCCACGGCGTCTACCGGTGCGTCGCGGGGTCGTGCGAGGTCGGCTCCTGCGAGACCGGCTGGTTCGACGTCAACGGGACCACGCCCGACGGGTGCGAGTGCGAGCAGGACGCTAACGACGCGACCGCGAACGCGTGCGAGGCCGCGGCGGACCAGGGCGAGGCGAACGAGACCGACCTGTCGCGGACGTTCACCGGCAAGATCGTGTCGCCGGACGACGTGGACTGGTACCGGTTCCGCGCGATCGACGCCGAGGACGCGGGCACCCTCGCCGAGCCGGGGCACGACCGGTTCGCCGTCCGGATCCAGCTCCTCTACCCGTCCGACAAGACCATCGCGTTCCAGGTGCTGCGCGGCGGCTGCCAGGAGAACCCGACGTGCGGGGGCGACTCGGACGCCTACGAGTGGTTCACCGACTTCGACGGCGTCGGGCCCGCGGCCCAGCCGGCGGGGGAGGACCCGTGCCTGACCCTCCCCGTGGACCAGGGAGGCACGGGGCACCTCTGGGACTGCGAGCCCGGCACCGCGTGCTGCGAGCAGTCCGGCGCCGAGGTCTGCCCCGAGCCCGAGAAGGCGCGGCGGCACTGCATCGACGACTCCTCGTACTACCACGTGAAGGTCTACTGGGCGAGCGGGGCCCCGTTCACCAGGGACTGCGGCGCCACGCGGTACGCGATCACCTTCGACAACGGACGGTAGGCCGCCCCCCCTGCCCGCCCCGCGTTGCGGGGCGCGGGCCACCCCCCTTGCGCGGCCGCCTTGCGGTCCGCCGAGCCACCCCCCGAGCGCGCCGCGCCACAGCGCGGATCGCTCTTGCGGCAGCGAAATGACAGATGGGGGGTCCGCAAGCTCCCATGCGGCCCTCCGACAGGTGCGAAAAAAGAGATCCGCCCCGGTTTCCCTGGGGATCCGCAGTGACGACGCGGGGCGACCTGTCATTTCGCTGTTGCGGGCGCGGGGTGGATCCCACCCGCGGCTTTCGGCTACAATCAGGCGGGCTCGTGCGGGCGGATGCCCCCGCGGCAGCGTACCGGCCCCCCAGGGGCCGGACCTGACGCGTGCGCGCAGCAGGAGGTTTCGATGAGCCGTTGGGCGGTGTTCGGAGGGGTCGGTGCGGTCCTGCTTCTGTCGCTCGCAGCGTGCGGCGGAGGCACCGTGGGCAACGCGGGCGACCAGCAGGTCAAGCCCGACGTTGCGGGGGACGCCATCGAGGCCGAGTTCGGGATGCCTGAGGTGGACGACGACGCGCGCACCGAGGGCGTGGCGGACGTCGAGCCGGACGGCCCCGCCGAGATCGACGAGCGCATCGAGCCGGACGCGGTCGAGGAGGTCTCGCAGTGTCCCGGCGGGTTCGGGTGCCCGTGCACCGACCCGGCGGACTGCGACAGCCCGTACTGCATGCAGACGATGGAGGGCTCGGTCTGCTCCAAGCCCTGCGTGACGAGCGAGGCGTGCCCGAACAACTGGAGCTGCCAGGTCTGCATCGGCGGCGCGGACCCGCAGTACTGCTGCGTGAACACCTGGCCGACGCTCTGCCAGCCGTGCAAGAGCGACCAGGACTGCGTGCCGGACGTGAAGGTCGGCAACTCCCGCTACGTGTGCATCGACCACGGCGCGGAAGGGCGGTTCTGCGGCGTCGAGTGCGAGGCCGAGAACGACTGCCCGGACGAGGTGGACGGGACCGCGTTCGTGTGCGCCGAGGTCCAGACGGCGACCGGGCTCGTGAAGCAGTGCCAGCCCGAGGCCGGCAAGTCCTGCGTCTGCACCGAGAAGTTCAAGGAGGACGGCTACCTGACGTCCTGCTACGTCCAGAACGAGGCCGGCAAGTGCGTCGGCGAGCGGACCTGCGCGAGCGAGTGCTCGGCCAAGACCCCGAAGGCCGAGGCGTGCAACCTCGAGGACGACGACTGCAACGGCAAGGTGGACGACGGGATCAAGCCCGATCCGTGCCCGCTCGAGAACACCTACGGCACCTGCACCGGCAAGACCGTCTGCGTGAACGGCGAGCCGGTCTGCCAGGGCGCGTACGCGGCCCAGGAACTGTGCAACGGCAAGGACGACAACTGCGACGGCAAGACGGACGAGAACTTCCCGGACCTGGACGCGGACGGCATCGCGGACTGCGTCGACACGGACGACGACGGCGACGAGGTCCCGGACGTGTCGGACAACTGCCCGGTGATCTGGAACCCGGACCAGAAGGATCTCGACAAGGACAAGCTCGGCGACGCGTGCGACTGCGATTGGGACAACGACTCGATCGCGAACAACGTGCCCGAGTGGAACGGCCACAAGCCCTGCCCGACCGTGGTCGAGGACAACTGCAAGTTCACGTCGAACAAGGACCAGAAGGACCTGGACGGGGACGACATCGGCGACGCGTGCGACTGCGACCTCGACGAGGACGGGATCAAGAACAACCACTTGGCCGCGCCGCTCGCGGGCTCGGGCGCCGAGTGCGGAATCATCGAGCAGCCGGACAACTGCCTCACGCTCCAGAACCCGGACCAGACGGACACGGACCTCGACAAGATCGGCGACGCGTGCGACTGCGACCAGGACAACGACACGGTCCCGAACAACAACCCGGGCTGCCCGGTCCGGCCGAAGCCGGACAACTGCCCGCTCGTCAAGAACACGGACCAGGCGGACCTCGACGGCAACGGCGTCGGCGACGCCTGTTCGTGCGACCGCGACGGCGACCAGATCCCCGAGGAATGGGACGGCTGCCCGGCCGTCGAGAAGCCGGACAACTGCCCCGGGCTCGCGAACTCCGGCCAGAACGACTCGGACAAGGACGGCATCGGCGACGCCTGCGACTGCGACCAGGACGAGGACGGCGTGCCGAACAACAACCCGGGCTGCCCGGAGTGCGGCACCGACCCGGCGTGCGACAACTGCCCGTTCACCGCGAACCCCGGGCAGGAGGACATGAACCACGACGGGATCGGAGACGCGTGCGTGGACGACTGGGACAACGACGGCGTCAAGAACGGCGACGACAACTGCCCGCTCGACTACAACCCCGGCCAGGAGGACATGGACCTCGACGGCGAGGGCGACGTCTGCGACGACGACATCGACGGCGACGGGGTCCCGAACCTCGAGGACAACTGCCCGCTGGTCCAGAACCCGCTCCAGGACGACCTCGACGGCGACGGGCTCGGCGACTCGTGCGACGACGACATCGACGGCGACCGGGACCCGAACGAGACCGACTGCGCGCCGTTCGACGCGAAGATCTCGAAATTCGAGCTGGAGAAGTGCAACGGGTACGACGACAACTGCAACGGGCTGATCGACGAGGAGGACGCGGTCGGGTGCCTGACGTTCTTCTACGACGAGGACCGCGACGGGTACGGCAGCACGCAGAAGAAGTGCCTGTGCGCGCCGCTCGGGTTCTACGACGCGCCTACCGGCGACGACTGCAACGACAAGAACCACAACATCAACCCGGGCGTCCAGGAGATCTGCGGCAACCAGGTGGACGACAACTGCAACATCAGCCAGAACGACGAGAACGCCATCGGGTGCGAGAAGTTCTACTACGACTGGGACCAGGACAACTGGGGCACGCCCGACTTCAAGTGCCTGTGCTCGGCCATGGGCGACTGGCGCACCCGGTTCAGCGGCGACTGCGACGATTCGGACCAGAGCGTGAACCCGAACCAGAAGGAGGTCTGTTTCGACGGCAAGGACAACGACTGCACGGGCACGCAGAACGACGAGAACGCGCTCAACGCGAAGCTGTTCTACATGGACGCGGACGGCGACGGCTACGGGACGAACCAGTTCAAGCAGTACTGCTACGAGAACGGCAACTGGCGCGCCCCCGCGCCGGGAGACTGCAACGACAACGACGACAAGGTGAACCCGAGCATGCTCGAGGTCTGCAACAACGGAAAGGACGACAACTGCGACGGGCAGCAGGACAACCCGAACTCGGTCAACTGCGCGACGTACTACGCGGACAACGACGGCGACTCCTACGGCAATTCCGCAGTGTCGGCGTGCCTCTGCGCGCCGACCCCCCCCTACACGGCGACGCAGAAGGGCGACTGCCAGGACTCCAATCCGAACATCAATCCCGCGGTCGCCGAGGTCTGCGACGGCATCGACCAGAACTGCTCCGGCACCGCGGACGAGGGCAACCCGCTCGCGCTGTGCGGCCCCGCGAACAACGGGACCTACAAGTGCGATGGCGGGAAGTGCAAGGTCGACACGTGCAGCAGCGGCTGGTTCAACGTGAACGGCTCCGACCCGGACGGCTGCGAGTGCCAGCAGGACGGCAACGACGCGACCATCGGCAACGAGTGCGAGAGCCCGATCGACCTCGGCACGATCGCGGAGGGCGGGCTCGCAAAGACCGGGAGCGGCAGGATCATCACCATCGGCGACAACGACTGGTTCAAGTTCAAGGCGACCGACACCGCGGACAGCGGGACCCTCGCGGCGCCCGGCCACGACAAGTACCACGTGCGCGTGCAGCTCCTCGAGCCGGACGACGGGTCGATCGGGTTCACGGTGCGGCGCGGCGCGTGCGCGAACAGCTCGTCCTGCGAGCCGGGCCTCGCCTACGAGTGGTTCACGGACTTCGACGGGACCAACCCGTCGTCCCAGCCCGCCGGCGAGGACCCCTGCGTGACGAAGCCGCCGAACGACTCGTCCGGCACGCTGTGGAAGTGCGCGCCCGGCACGACCTGCTGCCAGAGCCAGGGCTCGCTCTGCGGCGACAAGTCGATCGGCAAGCGCTACTGCCTGGACGACTCCGCCGACTACTACATCCGCGTCTACTGGACGCGCCCGACGTTCGCGACCGACTGCAACGCGACCCATTACCGGTTCTCGATCACGAACGGGTACTGATCCCGCGGGCCGCCCCTCCCCACGAGGGACGCACGTTGCGCCTCCGCCTCGCCGCCGCCGTCGCCACCGCCCTGCTCCTCCCCCCCGCCGCCGCGGCCGACACCGCCGACTGGACCCGCACGCCGGTCCTGATGGTGCACGGCTGGTTCGTGCTCGGCGACGCCGGCACCGCGACGTGGGCGACGTTCAGGAAGCGGCTGATCGAGGACGGCTGGCCGGCGGAGTACGTCCACACACCTTCGTTCCGGGACGTACGCGGGTGCGACCCCGAGCACGCGAACGAGATCGCGGCGTGGGTGGACGAGCTGCTCGCGGCCACGAAGGCGGACCGGGTCGACATCGTGGCGCACAGCGCGGGCGCGCTCAACTCGATGTACTTCCTGCGCAATCTCTGCGGCGTCCACAAGGTCCGCAACCTCGTCGCGCTCGCGGGCGCGTTCCACGGGACCGTGGTCGCGTGCATGGACGTATTCCAGAACTGCGGCTCGGTCGAGATGTGCATCGACTCGAAGCCGGGGGGCTGGCAGTCGAACCCGCAGATAGTGGCGCTGACGAAAGGCGACGAGACCCCGGGCGACGTGCTCTACACGAGCGTCTGGAGCACCTACGACGAGATCATCGTGCCGCCGTCGGGGTCCGTGCTCGCGGGCGCGCGGAACATCGAGGTCGAGACGGACTGGGTCGAGCACGGCGGGATCTTCCTGTGCGACGAGTGCTACGATCACGTGAAGCAGGCGCTGCTCGAGGGCACCGGGCTCAACCAGGACGGCCCCGGGTGGGAGCACCTCCCAGCCGAGTGCGCCCCATCCGTGCCCGAACCCGAGCCAGAGCCCGAGGCCGCCCCGGATCTACCCGAGCCGCCCCCGGAGTCGAAGCCGGAGTGGGCGCCGGACGCCGCGAGCGAGGTCACGGCCGACACGGCCACGCCGGACGCGGTCCACGTCACCGACGCCGCGCCCCCCCACGAACCCGACCCTCACCCCCCGACCCGGCTGCCCTCCATGGGCGGATGCTCCGCGGGCGGCGGGTCCGGTGCGGCGGCGGTGGCGACGGTGCTGCTGCCGGGGATCGCAACTACTCGACGACGCAGAACTTCCTGACCCCGACCGGGGCGGCGCACGCGTTGAAGCCCGCGGGGCAGTCCGCCGGCGACGTGCAGGTCAGCACGCAGAACGACGGCATGGACTCGGACGACGAGAAGCGCGCGCACGTGAACTGCTCCCCGTCGGTCGAGCACGTGGAGCCCTCGCCGCAGTCGCACGGCTTGGTGCACATGCCGAGCTGCCCCCTGGTCACGGCCGCGCTCTTGTAGCAGTACCCGTACATGCACTCGGAGTCCTGCGTGCACGGCTGGCCGTGCGCCAGGCCCGACGCGTTCCTGACCTTGATCGCGCCGTGGGGGCAGTCGTCCCAGGCGTCGTCGCCGCTGCACGAGACCAGCAGCAGCGCGGCGGCCGCGCAGAGCATCCGCGTCATGGCATCACCCCAGGAAGGAGAAGATCTCGAGGTCCCGGCCCCAGGCGAAGTACGCTCCCACGGCCGCGCCGATCAGCACCCCCAGGACCGCGGCGACCCACGCGACGTACCACATCGGGCCGCGGGACGGCGCGCCGAGCGTCATCATCGGGATGGTCTCGCGGCCCTCCAGCATCTCGACGAGCGCGGTGCCCTGCGGCCGGATCTGGGAGGAGGTCTCGGCGCCGGGCGTGGACACGCCGCGGATGTCCTCGGCCGAGATGCGGCCGCCGCCGATCTTCTCGAGCTGCTCGACCACGATCGGGTTCGACCCCTCCACCGGCAGGGGCTGGCCCGCGTAGCGCATCATGGACAGGCTCAGGATCTCCTCCTGGATCAGCCCGCCGATCCGCTCCTGGCTCGCGCCCTCGGCGGCGACCGCCTGGGCCTCGAACACGGATCGGATGAACTCGGACAGGTCGTAGGAGGTGACCTTCAGGCCCTTCGAGAACAGGTACCCCGTCAGCGCGTCGCTCATCTCGCGCGCCGAGTGGAAGCGGCGGCGCGGGTCGCGGTGGAGCGACTTCGCGACGCGGCGGTCCAGCTCCTCCGGGACGTCGGGGTTGAGGAGGGTCAGGGACGGCACGTCCGCTCGCTGGACCAGCTCGACCGTCTCGACCTCGCTCTTGCCCAGGAACAGGCGGCGGTTCGCGAGCAGCTCCCACAGCACGACGCCGGCGGAGAAGATGTCGGCGCGGTGGTCGACCGCGCGGCCGTCCACGGCCTCGGGCGACAGGTAGCTGAACTTCCCCTTGACGATGCCGGGGTCGGTCAGCTCGCCCTGCGTGACCGCCTTGGCGAGCCCGAAGTCGGTCAGCTTCACCTCGCCCGCCTTGGACACCAGGATGTTCGGGGGCGATACGTCGCGGTGCACGATGCCGAGCAGGTTCCCGTTCGCGTCGCGCCGGTCGTGCGCGTGGCCGAGCCCCTTCAGCACCTCGGCGACGGCGAACAGCGCGGTCGGCACGGGGAAGCGGAGCCCGACCTCGGTCAGCCGCTGGAACAGGCGGCGGAGGTTGTGACCCTCCACGAACTCCATCACGATGAAGTACGTGCCCTGCGCCCGGCCCACGTCGAACAACTGCACGATGTTCGCGTGGTTCAGGTGCATGGACAGCCGCGCCTCGTCCAGGAACATGTTCACGAACTTCGGCTTCGTGCACAGCGCGGGGAGGATGCGCTTGATGGCGACGAGCTTCTCGAACCCGTCCACCGTGATGGCCTTGGCGCGGTAGATCTCGGCCATCCCTCCCGCGTCGACCTTGTCCACGATCCGGTAGCGCTGCCGCTCCGACATGGCGGGTAGGGTA
>Ga0194127_10003552_pt1 | contig 19845 bp, 22 predicted proteins | sample TA2KigC100mmetaG_FD_148624 | JGI IMG/M metagenome (GOLD analysis project Ga0194127, IMG submission 148624) | Freshwater microbial communities from Lake Tanganyika, Tanzania - TA2015036 Kigoma Deep Cast 100m | ecosystem: Environmental > Aquatic > Freshwater > Lake | place: Tanzania: Lake...
CCGCTGAGGGTGCCCGCCTGGTACATGGGCCCGGCAGGGGCCACCATGCCCATGATGTCGCTGCGGCCGCCGTAGGCGCCCACGGGCAGGCCGCCGCCGATCACCTTGCCCATGGTGGTCAGGTCGGGGGTGATGCCGAACTTGGCCTGGGCCCCGCCGTAGCTGATGCGGAAGCCGGTCATCACCTCGTCGAACACCAGTAGGGCGCCGTGCTCCTTGGTGAGTTCACGGATGCCCTCCAGGAAGCCCGGCTCCGGGGTGATGAATCCGGCATTGCCCACCACGGGCTCGAGGATCACGCCGGCGATCTCACCGGGGTTTTCCGCGAACAGCCTCCAGGATCACGCCGGCGATCTCGCCGGGGTTCTCGGCAAACAGTTGTTTGACCGCTTCGAGGTCGTTGTAGGGAGCCGTCAGGGTGCTGGCGGCCGTGGTGCGCGGCACACCGGGTGAATCGGGCAGCCCCAGGGTGGCCACACCTGAGCCGGCCTTCACCAGAAACATGTCGGCGTGGCCGTGGTAGCAGCCCTCGAACTTGATGATCTTTTCGCGGGGGCCGGTGAAGGCGCGCATCAGCCGCAGCACCGACATGCAGGCTTCGGTGCCGCTGTTGACGAAGCGCACCATCTCAACGCTGGGGACTGCCTCGATCACCAGTTCGGCCAGACGGTTCTCCAGGGCGCAGGGTGCGCCAAAGCTGGTGCCCTTCTCAAGGGCGTCATGCAGCGCCGCAATCACCTCGGGGTGGGCGTGACCGCAGATCGCCGGCCCCCAACTACCGATGTAATCGATGTAGCGATTGCCATCGACGTCCCAGGCGTAAGCGCCCTTGACCCGATCAAAGACGACCGGGTTGCCCCCGACCGATTTGAACGCCCGAACCGGCGAGCTCACGCCTCCGGGCATCAGGGTCTGGGCAGCTTCAAACAACGCCTGGGACTGGGTGGTGTTGAAGGCAGGTGCCGAAAGGGAGGCCGAGGTCAAAGCAACCAGCAGCAAAGAAACCGGCGGCCATCCTGACCCAGAACCGGCCCTTGGCGCTTGTTTCGGTGCGGGAACTGTTGCCGCTCGGTAAGTTCATGAGCGATTGGGGCGCGCTCTTGACCATCGACTGGCGCCAGCTGGAGTCGGATCTCAAGCGTGTGCTGCCGGCGCGGGCGGTGGTTAGTGCCCCCCAGGAGTTGCTCGCCTATGACTGCGATGGCCTGACCCTTGAGCGTCATCAGCCGCCGCTCGTGGTCTTGCCTGAGACCGCGCAGCAGATTGCTGCGGCCGTACGCCTGTGCCACCAGCGGGCGATTCCTTTTGTGGCGAGGGGGAGTGGCACGGGGCTCTCAGGCGGTGCGGTTGCCGAGAGCGAGGCCCTGGTCATTGCCACCAGCCGCATGCGCCGGATCCGCAGCATCGATCTGGAGAACCACACGATCACGGTCGAGCCTGGTGTGATCAACAGCTGGGTCACCCGCGCGGTCGCCGGCGATGGCTTTTATTACGCACCCGATCCCTCCTCGCAGGTGGCCTGCAGCATCGGCGGCAATGTGGCCGAAAACTCAGGCGGGGTTCATTGCCTCAAATACGGCGTCACCAGCAACCATGTGCTGGGCCTGGAGGTGGTGCTGCCCGATGGCTCGATGACCCAGCTGGGTGGATCGCTGGCTGAAGCCCCCGAGCTCGATCTGCGCGGGGTGTTCATCGGCAGCGAGGGCACCCTGGGGATTGCCACCGCCATCACCCTGCGGCTGCTGCGGGGCGCCATCACCCTGCGGCTGCTGCGCGCCCCCCAGAGCGTGGCGGTGCTGCTGGCCGACTTCAGCAGCATGGAGGCGGCAGGTGAAGCCGTGCGTCTGGTGACGGCGGCTGGGGTGCAGCCAGCGGGGATGGAAATGATGGATCGCCTCTGCCTGGAGGCGGTCAATGATTCGCTGGGTCTGGAGGACTATCCCCGCGATGCGGCGGCGGTGCTGCTGATTGAGCTCGACGGCCAGGCGCGCGAGGTCGAAGCGGCGATTGCGGTGGCCCGGCGCCTGTGCCTGGAGGCCGGTGCCCGCCAGGTGCGTGAGGCGCGCGACGCCGCCACCTGCGCCCGCTTCTGGAAGGGCCGCAAGAGCGCCATCACCGCCCTGGGCCGCCGCTACCCCGGTTATTACCTGCAGGATGGTGTGGTGCCGCGCAGCCAGTTGCCGCAGGTACTGGCCGCGATCGAACGGCTCAGCGCCGAGCACGGCCTGCCGGTGGCCAATGTGTTTCATGCCGGCGATGGCAACCTGCACCCGTTGGTGCTGTATGACCCCAAGGAGCCGGGTGTCGCCAAGCGGGTCAAGCAGCTGGGGGCGGCGATCCTGGGCCTCTGCCTCGATGTGGGCGGCAGCATCAGCGGCGAGCACGGGGTGGGCAGTGACAAGCGCTGCTACCTCGACTGGATGTACGGCGGCGACGATCTCGCCACGATGCTGCTGGTGCGGCGGGCGTTCAATCCGGCCAATCTGGCGAACCCCGACAAGCAATTTCCAACCCCGCGCACCTGCGCTGAATCGGTGCGACGGGTGGCCGTGCTCAAGGCCGAAGGCGTCAGCCTGCCTGAGGCGGCTGTGGTGTTCTGATCACGTCGTGCAGCGGCACGGCAAAGGTGGGCCGGTGCTCGGCCTTGAGGGGCCAGCGCCTCACCCAGGCGCAGTCGCAGCGGTCATCCACGTTGATGACCTGATACGTGCGGCCAGGCTTTTTGGGGAGGTTGACCAGTGATCCCGGTTGGATGGCCATGACCTGAGACTCGCGTGAGATCGAGCTGACTCCACTTAAGCCCATCGCCTCCGGCGAATCAGTACAAATGCTTAAGCGCTGACAATTGCGCAGGTCGCTACTCCCAGATCGCCTCATCGCCAGGCCAGGCCAGGTTGACCACCACCGGCGCGTGGTCGATCAGTACAAATGCTTAAGCGCTGACAATTGCGCAGGTCGCTACTCCCAGATCGCCTCATCGCCAGGCCAGGCCAGGTTGACCACCACCGGCGCGTGGTCGCTGGGTTGCACGTTGCCGCGTTGCTCCTTGTGGATCACGCAGCCCGTGGCGCACTGCTGCAGCTGCTCATCGAGATAGATGTGATCGATGCGCCAGCCCCGGCCCGTTTCCCAGGCCCCGGTGCGGTAGTCCCACCAGCTCCAGTGGCCGCTGCCCGCTTCAAACAGGCGAAAGGCATCGGCCATGCGGTCCCCCAACACGCGTTTGAGGGCCTCGCGCTCGGCGTCGCTGGCCATGATCGTGCCGCTCAGGCGCTCTGGGTCATGCAGGTCGCGCGCCTCAGGGCCGATGTTGAAGTCACCCACCATGCACAGCGGATCACCCTGCTGTTCCTGTTGGGCCAGGTAGCGCTCCAGGCAGGCCAGCCAGGCCAGTTTGTAGGTGTACTTCTCACTGCTCAAGGCACTGCCGTTGGGCACATAGAGATTGAGCACCCGGATGCCCTCAATCAGGGCACTGATCACCCGCTTTTGCTCGCTCAGCGTGCTGCCGTCGCTGCCCAGCAGGGCATCAAAGCCGATCTGCACGTCGTCGAGCGGCAGCAGGCTGGCGATGGCGACGCCGTTGTAGGCCTTCTGGCCGCTGATCGCCAGCTGGTAGCCGAGCGCTTCAAACGCCTGCCTGGGAAACAGCTCATCGGCCACCTTGGTTTCCTGCAGACAGAGCACATCAGGGCGTTCGCGCTCAAGCCAGGCCGTGATCTGATCGAGACGGGTGCGCACCGAATTCACGTTCCAGGTGGCAATGCGCATCACACCAAAGGCGGGCTCAGGGCTCCTTAGCATGCACCTCTCTCACCTTCTCCCGTTGAGGCCATGGCTTCTGCGCTGCGCTTGCTGCCCGTGCTGCTGTCTGCAGGTCTGTTGAGCGGTGTCGCTCAACGTCCGGCACTCGCCCAGCAGCAGGGCTACGGCCAGACCATGGACGGTGCCAGCGGCAGCGGCGGCGGCGCTGCAGGTCTGGGCCCAGGTCTGGGTACGGGTAAAAGCGGCAATGTGCTCGACGCGGTGAACCCGATCGATCTGATGAACCGGATTCGCCGCAATCAGGCCCTCGATGACGCCACCCCTCCGGGCGATGCCGTTGACCAGGCTCTCAGGGACTATCACGGTCAGACAGCGGCGCCGGCTTCGCCGGCGCAGACGCTGAAGGGGCCTTGAGCGCAGCCATGCCCCAGGCGCTGGCCACTTGGTCCAGTTTGGGGTCAACCTGAGCGGGCTTGAGGCTTTTGGCCTGCGCCAGCAGTTGCTGGGCCTGGGCAACCTGGCCCCGTTGCTGCAGCAGCAGAGCCCGTGCCAACAGCGGCCTTTGGTCGGCCGCAAAGGCTGTGGCCAGCTTGATCAGCACGGCTTCGGCTTGTCCGGGTGAACCCTGTTTGTCGAGCAGTTCAGCCAGCAGCAGTCCGACGCCCAGGGCCTCAGCCTTCACAGGCGGTTTGTTGAGGCGATCGAAGCTCAGCTGCACCCGCTGGCGCGCTGCCGTGCCCTGGCCCTGCTCCAGCAGGATCAGGCTGAGCAGCTGCAAGGCTTCGATCTGGTCGGGCTGTTGATTGAGCAGCTGACGCAGCTCACGGCTGGCGCCGCTGGTGTCGCCCAGGTCGCGCTTGAGTTCGGCGAGCAGCAGCCGCAGCCCCCAGCGCTGGGGCTGTTGATCAGCCAGTGTTTCAAGCAGCGCTGCGGCTTCTGCTTTGCGCTCAAGCGCGATCAACAGCTCAAGCTGACGCTGCTGGCTCTCGGGGGTGGCGGCTTCGCCACCGTTCTGCTGGGTCAGTGCGGCGAGTTGCTGCTCGAGCGCGGCGCGGCTGCCGCTGCCCCCGCTCTTGCCGCCAGCCTGCTGGCGACCGAGCCACAGGCCGCCGCCCAGGCAGAGCCCGGCGAGGCCTGTCGCCGCTGCCAGCATCCAGAGATTCGGACGTGAGGACATGCTGACGGCTCTCACCGCTCTGGGGCGATCAGTCTGACCCAGTTAAATTCGCAGCCATGAGAGCGCATCCCATTTCCCCGGTCACCGAACCGATGCAGTACCGGGCCATCGGCGTGGTGCGCGGGGTCTATGAACCAGTTGATCCCGATCAGCCCACCCGCGGGGCGATCCGCACCGCCGGTGGTGAGGCCATTGAGGCCGTGGTGCTGGGCCGTCTGTTGACCCTGATGCGTCGCCATCTCGATTTGGCCCAGCCCCACCTCTGGGTGGTGTATCCCCGCTCGCGTGAGCCCGAGGGCCTGCATCTGCAGATGGTTGGGGTGTGGGAGCCCTCCACCCTGGCGAGCGAGCTGGCTGCAGAGCCCGATGCCGATGCCCTGCCCGAAGGTGATGACTACTTTTCAGTGCGAGGGGAGCTGATCTACACGCGCCCCCCGTGCGGCAGCTGCCCCGCGCCGATGGCAGCCGGCCGATTCCGTTCAAGCTGCAGCTCAAAGGGGAGATCCCGTTGCAGCATCTGCGCCATTTCGTGGCCCTCGACCTGCGCCGTCAGGGTGAAACCTTGCAGCTTGAGAACGTCGAGGTGATCGCCCCGGTGGCCAGCCGCGGCACCCGCGGCGGCAAGGGCCGCCGCGAAGAAGCTCCCCGCGGGGGGCCGGCGCGCCGCGGGGCCGTGAGCCGTCCGGCGCGATGAGCGGCGATGGCTGAGCCGCTTGGTGCCGGCATCGCCGTAGCCCTGGTGAGTCTGCTGGCGGTGTTGGCGCCGCTGCTGGGCCTGTCGCCCTGGTTGATCACCCTGGTGGCGGCCCTGGCGCTGGGCAGCCTCACCGTCGATGCAGCGCGCTTCGGCGGCCGCGGCGGCCATCTGCTCGCCGAGGCGTTGCCTGGCGGGCAACGTCGCCTGCGCCGCATTGCTGTGCACGAAGCGGGCCATCTGTTGATTGCCGCTGCTGAGGCGGTCGCGGTGCAGCGGGTGCTGGTCGGTTCGCTGGCCTGCCTGCAGGCGGGCGTCAGCAGCGGCGGCTGCACCCAACTGCAGCCGCCGGCCGCGGCGAAGTTGCCCCTGGCTGAACTGCGCCGCTGGAGCCGGGTGCTGCAGGCCGGCATCGTCGCCGAGCAATTGCACTACGGCGAGGCGATCGGTGGCGCCGATGATCGCGCCCAGCTGGGGCAGCTCTGGGGGCTTTCGGGCTATGACGTGGAGACGGCCCAGCGCGAGCAGCGTCAGGCGCGGCGTGAGGTTGAGCAGACGCTCAGGGCCTCAGAGCAGGTTCTGATCGCGCGGGCCGAGCAGTTGGCTCAGGCGGCCCCGCGGTTGGGCCGCAGCGCAGCTGCAGCCGCCTGACCATGCTGGCGCTGCTCGACTGTCCAACGGGCCTGGCGGGCAACATGCTGCTGGCGGCTGTGCTCGATCTGGGCGTGCCGCTTGAGGTGATCGAGCGACCGCTTGATCAGCTGGGCCTGGCAGGGCGCTACCGGCTGCAGGTGCAGGAGCGCAAGAGCGCTGGCCTGCGGGGGGTGCATGTGCAGGTCGAGCCGCTCGAGAGCGAACCGGCCCACCGCAGCTGGGCGACCATCGCGGCCGAGCTGCGGCAGGCCCCTTGGCCCGATGCCCTGCGCCACAGGGTTCTGGCCGTGTTTGCACTGCTGGCCGAGGCCGAGGCTGCCGTCCATGGCATCGCCCCTGAGCAGGTGCATTTCCATGAGGTCGGCGCCATCGATGCTCTGGTTGATGTGGTGGGGGTGTGCGCGGGCCTGCTGCAGCTCGGCATCAGCCAGCTGATCTGCACCCCACCGCCAGCCGGTCACGGCCAGGTGCACAGCGCCCATGGCCCGCTGCCTCTGCCGGCTCCTGCTGTGCTCGAGATCGCGCGGCGGCAAGCCATTCCCCTGGCCAGTGCGGCAGGCTTTGGCCCTGGTGAACTCACCACCCCCACGGGTCTGGCGTTGGCGGCGTGCTGGGCCAGCAGCTTTGGCCCCATGCCCGCCATGCTGCCGCGGCAGGTTGGCGTGGGTCTGGGCAGCCGCAGTCTGGATCGGGCCAATGCCCTGCGGCTGGTGTTGGGCGATCCGTTGGATCCCGCCGGTGCTGCGGCCTCGCCCAGCCTGGCAACCGTGCTGGTGCAGCAGGCCCAGATCGATGACGCCAGCGCCGAAGATCTGGCCGCGCTGGCAGACCTGCTGCGCCGCGGCGGGGCGCTCGATGTGCTGGTGCAGCCCGTCAGCATGAAGAAGGGACGCCTGGGCCACAGCGTCACCGTGATCGCCCGGCCGCAGCAGGCCGAGACACTGCGCCAGCTGTGGTGGCAGCACAGCAGCACCCTCGGGCTGCGCGAAACCCTGCAGCAGCGCTGGGAGCTGCAGCGGCGTCAGCGGCAGCTCGACACCCCCTTGGGCCCGGTGGGCGTCAAAGAGGCGCTGCTGCCCGATGGCTGCTGGCGCAGCAAGCTGGAGCATGACGATCTCTGCGCCCTGGCCGAGCGCCATGGGTTGCCCCTGGCTGCGGTGCGCGCGATAGCGCTGACCGCCTTGTCAACCCACCCAAGCGAGCAGCCCTGCTGATCCGACCGTTGATGCCGATTCTGACCAGGCTCAAACGTGACCTGCAGCGCCTCAAGGACTGGCTGCCGCCAGGTGTGGCGCGCTGGATCACGCTGTTGAGCCTTGGGTTTTTGCTGGCTTCTCTGCTTGGCCATGGTGCCCAGGTGTGGGCGCTGGCGCCTGATGCGCAGGGTTGGCTGTGGTTGCTGCTGGGGGTGGGCGTCAGTCTGCTGAGCCTGCTTGGGAGCAGCCTTCTGCTGGGCCTGGTGCTGGGCTGGCTCGATCAGCAGGTGCGTTGGCAACCGCTGTTGCTCGCCTACCTCAGCAGCAACGCGCGCAAGTATCTGCCTGGTGGCATCTGGCATCTGGCTGCTCGGTTGCAGTCGCTGCGCCGTGGTGGAGAGATCGGCGTTGCCCCCATGCCCATGGGCCTGGCCCTGGCGGCTGTCTTGCTGGATCCCCTGGTGGCGGCGGTGGCTGCGCTGGTGCTGGTTGTTGCTGGCGGTCTGCAGGGCGGCCTGGCGCTGGTGGTGTTGCTGCCGCTGGTGCTGCTGCATCCGCGCTGGCTGAGCTCCGTGCTCAGCTGGCTGGAGCGCCGCAAGGCCGGTGCCCTTGGGCTTGAGCCATCATCGGCCGAGCTGTTGCCGGGCTTGCCCCAGGGCTATCCCTGGCGGCCCCTGCTTGCGGCAGTGGGGTTTGTGCTGCTGCGTTTTGCGGGTTTTGCCTGCTGCGTGATGGCGCTTGATCTGCAGCCTGCCCTGGGCTGGGGCGGCTGGCTGGCTGGCTTTGCGTTGGCGTGGACAGCGGGGTTGGTGGTGCCAGGGGCGCCGGCAGGGTTGGGTGTGTTTGAGGTGGTGCTGCTGCTGCGGCTTGGCGTGGCCCTGCCCGAGGCTCCGCTGTTGGCGCTGGCGATTTGTTACCGGCTTGTGGTCAGCCTGGCCGATGGCCTGGCCGCCCTGTGCGCCACTGCCGATCAGCGGGGCCGTGGCCTGGCCCGGATTCGCAACTGAGCCTATTGTTGAGAACAGCAGCGCTTTGCCGTGCAGGCTTCACCCCCCAGCGACGGGCTGCGCACCAGCCTTCACGATCGCGGTCAACGTCTGACGCCGCAGCGCCAGCGGGTGCTGCAGCTGTTTGAGCGCATCGGCGAAGGCAGTCACCTCAGCGCTGAAGAGGTGCATCAGCGCCTGCTGCGCAGCGACGAGCGCGTCTCGCTGGCCACGGTCTACCGCACGTTGCGGTTGCTCAGTTCGATGGGATTGCTCCAGGAGCTCGAGCTTCCTGAAGGGGGGCGCCGCTTCGAGCTGGCCAGCGATGCCCACCGCGATCACCATCACCTGGTGTGTGTGCGCTGCGGCCAGACCGAAGAATTTGAAAGCGACGCTGTGCTCAGCGCTGGTGAGCAGGCGGCTGCAGGCCATGGGTTTCGGCTGCTCGAGTGCGTGCTCAACGTGCGGGCGCTGTGCCCGCGCTGCAGTGCTGCAGAACAGCTGTAAGTCCAGCTGTCAGGGTTCGGCGACCCGGGTTCTGACGCCGCCGGTAAACCACCTCATAATCCGCGCACCGAGCTGCGGCACCACCCGACATCGCCCTTAACCGGACCCGTCGATGGACCCGTCGATGCGTGCTTGCTGCAGGTTTGTTGTCACGGTGACCTCACCCATGCGCATTGCCCAGATCTCTCCGCTTCACGAGAGCGTGCCGCCCCTGCGTTATGGCGGCACCGAGCGCGTGGTTCACTACCTCACCGAAGAGCTGGTGAAGCGGGGCCATGAGGTGGTGCTGTTTGCCAGTGGTGATTCGAGCACCAGTGCTGAGCTCTACCCCTGCGTGCCCGAGGCGTTGCGGCTGGCGGGCTACACCGGTGATCCAACGATCCATGAGGTGATCCAGCTCGATCAGGTGGTCGCCGAACTGGATCGCTTCGACATTCTCCATTTCCACACAGGGCATTTTCATTTCCCGCTGGCGAGCCGCCTGCCGGTGCCGTTCCTGAACACCCTGCATGGACCGCTCTCGGCGCCCGAGCAGCGCGACCTGTACCGCCGCTTCCAGGCGGTGCCATTGGTGTCGATCTCCGATGCGCAGCGGCTGCCTGTGCCTGAAGCCCATTGGCTTGGCACCGTGTATCACGGCCTGCCGATGGATCTCTACCGCTTTGAGCCGAACCCTCAGCCCTATCTGGCGTTTATCGGCAGGGTGTCGCCTGAGAAGCGGCTTGATCGCGCCATTGAGATTGCCACCGCTGTGGGTCTGCCGCTGAAAGTGGCCGCCAAGATCGATCGCGCCGATAACGCCTACTACCGCGACGTGATCGAGCCGATGCTGCAGGGCAACCCCCTGGTTGAGTTCATTGGTGAGGTCGATGATGCCGGCAAGCAGGAGCTGCTCGGCAATGCGCTGGCGCTGCTCTTCCCGATCGATTGGCCCGAGCCCTTCGGTTTGGTGATGATCGAAGCCAATGCCTGCGGCACCCCGGTTGTGGCCTGGCGCAACGGCTCCACCCCCGAGGTGATCGAAGAGGGCATCAACGGCACCCTGGTCGAGTCGATCGAGGAGGCCATTGAGGCCGTGCGTCACATCGAGGGCCTCGAGCGCGAGCGGGTGCGCGCCAACTTCGAAGTGCGCTTCAGTGCTGCCCGGCAGGCCGAAGACTATGAAAACCTTTACCACCACCTGATTCAGGCGCGCCGTAGCCAGACTCAGATGGTCGTGCCCACGCTGCATGCCGCATGACCAGTTACCCCCGTTCGTGCTCAAGGACGGGGAAACCTTTGCCATGCTCGATGGGCGGGGTGAGATCTGCCCTGAAACCCATCCCGACTCGGGCATTTTTCATCGCGGCACCCGCCATCTGAGTCGCCTGCAGCTGTTGCTCTGGGGGCAGTCAGCTGCGGTGCTCAGCTCGACTGAGCGCGGCGAGATGGGTGTGCATGTCAGCCATCTCACCAACGACAACAGTTGCGATGGCCCGCCGCAGGGTGTGGTGCATCTCGAGCGCAGCACGGTGCTCACCCCCAGGGCCTGCCTGCAGGAGATCAGCTTCACCAACTATGGCGAAGGCGTGCTGCAGGTGCCCCTGAGCGTGCGCTGCGATGCCGACTTTCGCGACATTTTTGAGGTGCGTGGCGCCAAGCGTCAGCAGCGCGGCAGCACCGTGCTCAGCTGCAGTGGCGATGCACTCGAGTGGCGCTACATGGGCCTCGATCAGTGCGAGCGCCGCACCCTGGTGCGACTCAGTGCGCCGGTGGAGCAGGTCGGTGACGATCAACTCAGCCTGAGCCTGACGCTGGAGCCGCGCCAGCCGCAGCGGCTTGTGCTGGAGCTCGAGTTCGTGCAGGCCGATGCGGCTGTGGTCTTTGCCTGCCCGCCCGAGCAGGCGTTCAACCAGGCCTTGGCCGGCACGATCGCCCGCTTTCGCGAGGCGCGCAAGCGTTCAGCTCTGATCAGCAGCGACAACCCCGCCTTCAATGCCTGGCTGGCCCGCTCCTACTCCGATGTGCATCTGCTCTCGAGTGAACTCGAGCATGGCCTCTACCCCTACGCCGGGGTGCCCTGGTTCAGCTGTCCCTTTGGCCGTGACGGTTTGATCACAGCCCGTCAGATGCTGCTGGTCGAGCCCCGCCTGGCGCGTGGGGTGCTCGGGTTCCTGGCCGATCAGCAGGCCAGCGGTTGCGATGCCACAAGCGACGCCCAACCCGGCAAGATCCTGCATGAGGCGCGTCAGGGCGAGATGGCGGCCCTCGGCGAGGTGCCGTTTGCCCGTTACTACGGCACGGTCGATGCCTCGCCGTTGTTTGTGATCGTCGCGGCCGACTACCTGGCCCGCAGCGGCGACAACGCTTTTGTTGAATCGCTGCTGCCGGCGCTTGAGGCGGCCATGGCCTGGATTCAGCAGGCCGAGGCAGGCAGCTTCGATGGCTTTCTGAGGTATCAGTGCGCGGCCCAGGGTGGCCTGCGCAACCAGGGTTGGAAGGATTCTGATGATGCCGTGCATCACAGCGACGGTCGCCTGGCCGAAGGGTCGATTGCGCTGTGTGAGGTGCAGGCCTACAGCTACGGCGCCCACCGGGCCATGGCGGCGATCTTGCGCCATTTTGGCCGTGCCGAGGCTGCCGAACCGTTGCTGCAGCAGGCTGACCGCCTGCGCCAGCGCTTTCATGCGGCGTTCTGGGTTGAGGCGATCGGCACCTACGCCATGGCGATCGATGGCGAGGGCAAGCCGTGTGCGGTGCGCAGCTCCAACGCCGGCCATTGCCTCTGGAGTGGCATTGCGATGCCTGAGGCCGCGGCCTCGATCGCGCGTCAGTTGCTGGCCCCCAGCAGTTTCAACGGCTGGGGCGTGCGCACCCTCGATGAGCGCGAAGAGCGCTACAACCCGATGAGCTATCACAACGGCTCGATCTGGCCCCACGACAATGCGCTGATCGCGTTGGGTCTGGCGCGCTATGGCTACCGGCAAGAGGCGATGCGCATCCTTACCGGGCTGTTTGACACGGCCCGGGCGATGCCAATGCTGCGGCTGCCTGAGCTGTTCTGCGGCTTTGCGCGCCGCGAAGACGAAGGCCCAACCCATTACCCGGTGGCCTGCAGCCCCCAGGCCTGGGCCAGTGGCTCGGTGTTTGCCTTGCTTGAGGCGGTGACGGGCATGGCGATCGGCAAGGACGAGACCACCGGCCGGGTGCAGGTGCGGTTGCGCCATCCGGTGCTGCCGCGCCGCATCAATGTGCTCGAAATCAGCGGTCTGCGCCTGGGTGAGGAGGAGATCGATCTGCAGCTGCACCGCGGTGAACACGACGTGGGCGTGCTGGTGCGCCGCCGCACCAGTGGGGTGGATGTGCTGATCAGCAAGTAAGCGAGCGGCATTCGCAAATCCAGTTGTTTTTGAGAATCGCTTGAAAAAATCCGGGGTTCTTGTTTAGGTTGCGAGTCATTCGCAATAAGCCCGCAGGCGTCATGGCCTTTTCTCTGCTCAAGCCCCCAGGCGTTCAGCGCGGCGAGCGCGCCTCGGCGGTGCGCTTGCCCCTGGGCCAGTCGGTGCTGCTCAGTGCCGGCATGCGCCCTGAGGGCTCCTGTCTTGAGGTGCTTGAGGGGGTGGCACGGGTCTATTGCCCCTGCGAAGAAACCGAGGGCATGACCCTGGCCTTTTTGCAGCCTGGCGATCAACTGCGCACCGATCGCCTCTGCAGCGAAGGGGTCTGCGTCGAGGCGCTGACGCCGTTGCTGTTTTGCAGTGCTGCCGAACCGCGCGCTGGTGATGGCTTCGATGCGGTCAACGAGTGGACTCTGCAACTGCTGCGCATTCGCCATTTGGGCCAGGCCGAGCAACGCCTGCATGCCCTGTTGGCCCTGCTGGTGAACCGTCTGGGGCGCCGCTGCGGTGGCTGGTGCGATCTGCCCTTTCGCCTGACCCATGAGCGCATCGGCGAGCTGATCGGCACCACCCGGGTCACCACCACGCGCATGATGTCGCGCTTTCGCCAGGCCGAGTGTCTCGAGGTGCCCAGCGGCGAGTCCGGTTTGAGGTTGGCGCCGCACTGGGTCGAGCGCGCCCCCCTAGCGGCAGCCTGAATGGCCGTTGCCGAGAGCTTGCTGAGCAGCCTGTGCCGCGAGAGCTGCTGGTTGCGCACACGGCTCGGCCGTTTGAGCGCTGATCTGCGCGGCACGCAGCATCCAGCCCTGGCCGGCCGCTTGCGGCGTGAGCGTGAGACGCTGTTGGCGCGCCGTCGCGAACTGCAGCGTCTGTGCCAGCAGCTGCGCGCTCTGGGCGCCGCGGACGCGTCGCCGGCGCTGGCCCTGCTGCAGGAGTTGACCTGCAGGCCGATCGTCTGCAGCTGAGCTCAGCCGGCCAGCGATGCCGGTTGGCTGTTGCCGGCGCTCAGCTCGCCGTCGATCACCAGCAGCGCCGTGGCATCGCCGCGGCCCAGTCGAACACGGCCGAGCAGGTGGGCGACGTGGTGCTCAGCAGCGATCTGGCCCTGAATGATTGGATCGAGAAACACCGTTGTGCGCACGTCGGCAGCCCGCTCGGCCAGGGCATAGAGCTGCTGCAGCGAGGTGGTGACCTCCGCCTCCATCTGAAACACCGCAGCCAGGATCTCTTCGACGTTGCTCCACTGCTGACGCGGAGCCGGCAGGGCTTCAAGGGTGACGCTCTGGGCCCTTGAGATCAGATAGTCGGCAAACAGCGAGGCGTGCTGCTGCTCGTCGGCCGCCTCCTGCTTGCAATGCTGCACGAAGCCACGCAGCTCGCGCTCGGCGCACCACAGGGCCATGGCCGTGTAAGCGATGTTCGCCTGACGTTCCATGCTCAGGTGTTGCTGCAGTCCGTCCGGCAGGTCGGGCTCCATCGCCTGGGCCATGGCACGGCCACTGGGGCCTGTGCTGATGGAGCCGCTGTTGCTGCCCAAATGCTGCACGAAGCCACGCAGCTCGCGCTCGGCGCACCACAGGGCCATGGCCGTGTAAGCGATGTTCGCCTGACGTTCCATGCTCAGGTGTTGCTGCAGTCCGTCCAGCAGGTCGGGCTCCATCGCCTGGGCCATGGCACGGCCACTGGGGCCTGTGCTGATGGAGCCGCTGTTGCTGCCGGCAATGCTGCTTTGAACCATGGCTGGGTCGTCGCTGCTTGAGGCCAAAGCTAGCGATGGTCAGCCTTTGGCGCCCCGTGGCTTGGCGTGATTGATGGCACAGGCCGCTGTGACCAAGGGTTGCGCTGGGCCTGCCAGGGCGCAAAGGAGAATCGTTTGCAATTAGGCTGGCTGCAGCTGTTCTGCCCGTGCCCGAGCCATGGCTGTGCCCCTCGGCCCATCCCTCGAAACCAGTGGCCTTGGGCGGGTGTTGGGTCGCTTGCTGGCCTTGAAGAAGAAGGGCTGCAAGAAGAAAAAATGCTCCAACTGGAAAGGCGGCAAATGCCGCTGTGGCCGCGATTAGACGCGAGCCAGCCATCTGTTGTTGCCGCTCAGCGGCGATCGAGCGCCGGCACCAGGGCGGCCGCGGCGATCAGCCCGAACAGCATGATCAACAGCGCCGGTGCCATCGCCGCACCAACGCGCTCGTCACTGGCGTACTGAAACACCCGCACCGCCAGGGTGTCGAAATCAAACGGCCGCAGCGCCAGGGTCAAGGGCAACTCCTTGACCACATCGACAAACACCATCAGTGCCCCCACCAGCAATGGGCCGCGCAGCAGCGGTAGATGCACGCGCCGCAGCACATCGCTCCAGGCGCTGCCCAGGCTGATCGCGGCCTCATCAACGCTGGGGGGAATGCGCTCAAAGGCGGCATCGAGGCCTTGTTTGCTGACCGCCATGAAGCGATCTCCGTAGCCCCACAGCAGCAGGAGCAACGGGCTCAGGGCGAGCGGCCCGCCCAACACGATCAACCCCAACGCCAGCACGCTGCCCGGCACGGCATAGCCCAGGCCGGCCACAAAGCTGAGTTGCCTGACGCCGAGCTGGGGGCTCCAGCGGCGCACAATCGCCAGCAGCAGCGCCGCCATCACCGTGACGCCTGCGGCAGCCAGCGCCAGCGACAGGCTGCGCATGGCCAGGGGCAGCAGCTCGCTCCAGGCCTGGACATTGAGGTTTTGCCAGCCATCCGCCATCCACACCAGTGGAATCAACAAGGCCACAGCAGGCGGCAGGGCGCACACCACGACCGCCAGCGCTGCCCGCCAGCCCTGCAGCTGCCAGAGCGGTTGATCCGATGGCGCGCCGCTGAGGTTCCAGCGGCGGCTGCGCCGCCGCAACTGCCGCTCACCGGCGATCAGAACCCCCACGATCGCCAGGGCCACCAGCGACAGCAGGGCCGCTCCCTTGGGATCGCCATCGACCTGCCAGCGATCAAGAATGCCCGCCGAGAGGCTTGGCACACCCAGCAGGCGCACGGCACCCAGCTCGTTGACCACCTCCATGGCGCTCAGGGCCACCCCGGCTCCGATCGCAGGCAAGGCGATCGGCAGGGCCACCCTGAAGAAACAGCGCCAGGGCCCGACCCCCAGGCTGCGGCTGGCCTCCATGAGGCGGCGTCCACTGACGGCAAAGCTTTCGGTGCTCAGCAGAAACACATACCCGTAATTGGCCAGGCTGAGCAGGGCAATGGCCCAGCCCAGCCCATGGATGCGCAGCCCGCGGTAGCTGGCCCAATCGATCAGGCTGGCCGCCAGCAGGTAGGCCGGAATCGCCATCGGCAGCAGCTGGGCGATGCGTAACAGACGTCGCCCCGGGAAGCTGCACTCGGCCGTGAGCCAGCCCGTTGCCGTTCCCAGAATGGCGCCGGCAAGCCCTTCACCAGCGACCAGGGCCAGGGTGCCGCGCACCTGATCGGCGCCATCGACCCCCAGCTCCATCGCGGCAGCCTCGCTGCCGATGAGCGCTTCCCATAGCAGGGTGAGCAGCGGCAGCAGAGCCAGCAGGCTCACCGCAACCACCGCCACCACCAGCACCAGGCGCCGGTCTCCCTTGGGCCATGCCGAAAGCATCAACGCTCTGCCGACTCCCTCACTGCCAGCCAGCCTGCGTCATCAGCTGCACGGCCTCGCGGTTGCGGCGACCCAGCTGCTCCATCGACACCTGTGAGGCCTTAAAGGCGCCGAACCGTCTGAGGGTGGGGTTGTTGCCCCAGCCCCGCAGGGGGTACTCGTTGTTGGCAGCGGCATAGCCTTCGCCCGAGCTGGGCGAGGCCAGAAATTCGAGCAGTCGCTGCGCCGCCGCTGGGTTGCTCGCGTTGCGGGTGACCCCACCAGCGGTGATGTTGATGTGGGTCGGGTTGGGCCAGACCACCCGCACCTTCTGGGCGATCTGGCGATCAGCGGCGTTCTCACCGCTCAGCAGCCGCGCCAGGTAGTACTGATTGGCAATGGTGACGCCGCACTGCCCCTGACCCGCGGCGCGCACCATCGTGGTGTCTGAGCTGTAGAAGGGTTGGCCATTGTTGGCGACCACCCCACGAAGCCACTGGGCTGTGGCCCTGGCGCCGCGGCGCACCAGCTCATCGGCCACGAGCGACTGGTTGTAGACGCTGGCGCGGTTGCGCAGGCACAGCTTGCCTTTGAGCTCTGGCCGGCTCAGGTCGTTGTAGGTGCGAATCAAGGCCGCATTGACCTGGGCGGGGTTGACCATGACCGGCCGGGCCCGGCGCGTCAGGGCGTACCAGCGCCCGCCGGGGTCGCGCAGATTGGCGGGCACGTCCTTGTTGAGTTCGGATGAGCGGATCGGCCGGAACAGGTTGGCCTGCTGAGCCCGGTACAGACGGGCCGCATCGACCAGCACCAGCAGATCGGCTCTGCTGCGGCTGCCTTCGCTGCGCAACCGCTGAATCAACTCATCGTCTTTGCCCTCGAGCAGATTGACCTTGATGCCGGTGCGCCGGGTGAATTCGGCGTAGAGGGCCTTGTCGGTGTTGTAATGCCGCCCGGAGTACACATTGACCTCCTGTGGCGGGCGGCTCTGCGCCATCACCAGATTGACGCTGCCTGCGGCGGCAGAGGTGAGCACGACCCCGCCCAGGGCAAGCGTGCAACGCAGCAGTGATGGGCGATCCATGGTCTGACGTGATCGGCGAGCCGCAGGCCGCAGCGATGCGTTCTGCGTGTGCCAATCACCCTATGGATCAGGTTTGGCTGCAGCCGTGACCAATGGAAGCAACGGCTGTGCCTTTTGCTACAGCGTTGCTCAGCCTCGGGGCCGAACCCGCACTGGCACCAGCGCGGGTTGCATCAGCCCGCCGCCGCCGTTGTCGTCGTCGGAGTCGGTGGTCAGCCAGAGGGCCAAGCCAAACAGGGTGAGCACCGCGGCAAACACGAAGGTTTCGGCCATGGCACTCCCTGCAATGGGCGCACCATAACCAGCCTGGCCAGCTTTGGTGTAGCGGCTGTTACGCCAGCGGTGCCAGGGCCAGAACGCCTCCCGCCAGGCTCAGAGCCGCCGCCAGCACAAGGGTCCAGCGCAGCGCCAGGCGCCGTAGCGACAGGTGGGTGATCCCTACCACCAGGGCCGAAGCCAGCAGGGCTCCCAGCCACCAGCCGGCGTGACCGGCCGGGGCTTCCTGGCCATGCAGCAAGGCATGCACCGCTACCGCTGCTGCAGCCAGGCTGCCGATGAGCCCCAACGCGGGGCGCTGCTTCATGCGATCGAGCTGCAGGGTCAGCAAGCCCAGCGACGCAACCGACAGGGCGGCCAGCACTTCGGCAGCAGGGAGCTGGCCGCCGCTGCTGCCTGCCACGGCGCCGATCAGGGCGCCGGCCAGGGCAAACAGCAGCACCGCGGCGCCCACGTAAGAGCTGAGCACCCCCACGCCCAGCAGCAGCAGCAGGTGATCGAGCCCCAGCAGGGGGTGGGTGGCGCCGCTGAGCAGGCCGCCATCGGCGAGGCCATGGGCGCCTGCAGGCAGGGCCGAGAGCAGGCTCAGGCCCAGGCCAGCTGCAGCAGCCGGCACCAGCTGGCGGGCGAGGTTCGAAGAGGTCATGGAATCGGGCCGGTCCGCGCCGGCAGCGAGAAGGACAGTGGTCGGGCGAGCGTTCTGACTGAGGCGCAAGCGCCATCACAGCTGCGGGACAGTGGCGGAATCGGGCGAACCCTCACCGGACTTTCCTCGTTGCCTCTGCGGACTGAATCCGCAGAACCCATCTCCAGTATTGCCGCCCCTGCCCCCAGTGGGGCCTCTGCCTCAGGCGAATTCCTTGCCGGCGTTGGGGGCCACGCAGGCCCGCAGCTGCTGGCGCAGCTTGGCGTGATCGAGATTCCTGCCGATCAGCACGATCTGGTTCTTGCGCTCAGCGCTGGGCCAGTCGGAATCGTCAATCGAGAAGCGCTTGCCGGCCAGGTGAAACACATGGCGCCGCTCACTTTCGTTGAACCAGAGAATCCCCTTGGCGCGGAAGACGCCGGCGGGCAGCTGGTTGTCGAGGAAGTTCTGGAACTTGCGCAAGGCAAACGGACCCTCGGCTGCAAACGAGAGGGAGGTGAAACCCTCGATCGCCGCATGGTCGGGGTGGTCGGCGTGGCTGTGATCGTGGTGGTGCGCGTGGTTGTGGTTGTGAGCCCCTTCGTGCTGGTGACCATGGTCATGACCATGGTCGTGTTCGCAATGGCCGTGGTCATGGTCGCAACCGCTGTGGTCCTGCTGGGCGACGACCTTGTCGCTTTCAAACAGGCCCACGCTCAGCAGCAGCGGCAGCGGCACCTCGCCCTTGACCGCGCGCAGGATGCGGGCATCGGTCTTGATGCGGCGCAGCTCGTCTTCCAGTGACGCGAGGCGCGCTTCGTCGACCAGGTCACATTTGTTGAGCAGCAGCATGTCGCTGTAGACGACCTGGGCCCTGGCCACCTCGCCCTCGAGGATCTCGGGCCCGAAGTTCTCTGCATCCACCAGGGTGATGATCGAGTCGAGCCGGGTGGCATCGCGCAGGTCGCTGCCCAGGAAGGTCATCGCCACCGGCAGCGGATCGGCCAGGCCCGTGGTCTCGACCACCAGGTAGTCGACCGGATCGGGGCGATCCAGGATGCGATACACGGCATCGAGCAGCTCGCCGTTGATCGAGCAGCAGATGCAGCCGTTGCTCAGCTCGACCATGTCGTCGCCGGTGGCGTCCACCAGGTCGTTGTCGATGCCGATCTCACCGAACTCATTGACCAGAACGGCGGTCTTGAGCCCCTGCTGGTTGCTGAGAATGTGGTTCAGCAGAGTGGTCTTGCCCGCCCCCAGAAACCCGGTGAGGATTGTGACCGGCAGGGCCGCGTGTTGCTCCTGCGTGGTGGGTTCGAGGCTTGTGGCGCTTGCTGTCATGGCAACAACGGGGGCCTGTGGGCTTGGCTTGACAACCGTTTTCACACCCTAGAGGTGATGGCCCAGGACCTGAATCTCAGGACCTCAGAAGCTGAACTGGGTCTTGATCAGGGCGCCGAGCTGGTTGAAGCTCTGGCCGGCGGGGGTGTCCTGGCCCAGGGGGCGCGACAGATAGAACAGTGCCGGGGTGATGCTGATGTTGTCGGTCACCTGGAATGAATACCACCACTCCCACATCCAGTTGCCGTCGTTCGGCGAGCCGCCGCCGCTCTGGGCCGTGGCAAAGGGTGCCTGGCCAATGGCCATGCCTGCGGCGTTGCCCTTCCTGAAGGCATCAGCCCAGTTCAGCCCCACACTCCACGACTGCGATGTGGTGGGTGTGCCGGCAGGCTGCACTCGGCTGAACGTCGTGCTGTTGAGGCCCCAGCCGGCGCTGATCGAGGGAAGCCAGCCGCTCTGTTTGGGCTGCCAGTAACCGCTGATCGCAAAGGCGTTGGTGAGGTTGGGGGTGCTGTTGAGCACGTTCATCAGGTACCCCGTGCCATAGGCGGCGCCCATGCGCTGCACCGCGGAGT
>Ga0194127_10003556_pt1 | contig 19835 bp, 18 predicted proteins | sample TA2KigC100mmetaG_FD_148624 | JGI IMG/M metagenome (GOLD analysis project Ga0194127, IMG submission 148624) | Freshwater microbial communities from Lake Tanganyika, Tanzania - TA2015036 Kigoma Deep Cast 100m | ecosystem: Environmental > Aquatic > Freshwater > Lake | place: Tanzania: Lake...
GCGGGGCTGGGTGCCGAGCGGCCGTTTGTCGGCCAGTTCGTAGCGGCCCTTGAGCGCGTGGGTGCGCAGCAGGGTCGAGACCAGGGCCAGCGAGTCGCGCCAGCTCACCGCCACCCAGAGCCGCTTCTCGACCGGATTGAGATCGCCGAAGCGCAGGCTGTCGATGCCGCCCGCCCGCCCCAGGCGCAGGGTGAGACGCGGCGCGGCGAGCCCGTAGCTCGCCGCCTCGGCGGCGGTGGCCGGCGGCAGCCAGCGTTCGACCTTCTGCGAGGCGAGGGTGGCGAGCAGCCGGCCGATCACCACGCTGTCGCCCGGGTCGCGCACGGGCGCCGTGAGCTGCCAGGCGGGCGCCTCGCCCACGCGCTCCACGCGCAGGGTCTTGTCGGGATAGACGAGCTCGAACCAGCGCAGACTCTCGATGGGCTGCGGGTAGAGGTAGCCCGCCGCCAGGCGCTCGGCGACGCGCGCGGTCTCGCCGCGCTCGCGCAGGACGACGAGCAGCGCGGCGAGCAGCAGCAGCGCGAGCGCGGCAAGCGTCATGCGCCAACGAAGCCTCATGGCGGACCTCCCGGTGCGGCGCTCCGGCGGCCGCGCCGCGCCAGCCAGAGGCGCAGTGGCCAGAGCGCGACGAGGGCCAGCGGGAGCGCGAGGAGCGAGAGCAGATCGTAGAGCTGCCGTCCCGCCCGGGTGATCGGCAGCAGGCTGACGGGCGGCGGCTCGCCGCCCGGCGCCACGCGATCCGCGCCCAGCCAGGCGAGGGCGCCCAGGATGAGCCGCGCGTTCCCGTACCAATCGAGCTGGCCCGCGGTGACGAAGTGGCTGTCGCCGACGACGAGCAGGGGGCCGCCGCCCTGGGCGCTGCTGTCCGAGGCCGCCGCGAGCACGAAGGGACCGCGGCGATCGACGCGCTCGTCCAGATGGGCGCTGCCGTCGAAAGGCCCGCGCTCCTCGAAGCTGCGGTCGCTGGAGACGAGCAGGGCCCGGGGCGCCCCCGCGCCCTCGCCGCTCAGGTCGAGAGCGCGGGCGAGCGGGAAGCAGGTGGGCTCGGGCCGGGCGAGAAAGCTGCGCGTCGCCGGGTGCGGCGCGTAGCGCGTCGCCACCGGCACCTCGAAGCCGCGCTCGAGGGCGAGGTTCTCCTCGCTGAGATCGACGACGAAGCCCGCGCCGAGGGCGATGCCCCGCCCGGCGAGCAGGGGGCCGAGTCCGGCATCGCCCGAGGAGTCGGCCAGCTCGGCCGCCGGATCGACGAGCAGGCAGAGCGCGCCGCCCGCACCCAGGTGGGCGTCGAGGGCCGCGAGCAGGCGGGGGGGCAGCCGCCGGTGCGGCCCGGCGAGCAGGAGCAGGGTCTCGCGCGGCGGCGCCGGCTCGCTGATCGCCCACCAGGGATCGACCTGCCAGCCCTCGGCGTCGAGCAGCGCGGCCAGGCCGTCCAGACCCTCGGGGCCGGCCGGCTGACTCGCGCTGCCCAGGGGGCGCAGGCCCGGCGCCTGGACGAGGGCGAGTCGCGGCGCTCCGTCGGCGCCGCGCGCGAGACCGCGCAGCGCGCGGGCGAGGGCGCGCTCGTCGAGCAGGTAGTCCCCGCCCGGTCCGCGCTCGGCGCTGAAGCGCTGGCTCGCGGCGCCCACCTCGATCAGCACCTCGCCGGGGGCCTCGACCCCCGCCGCGAGCGCGCGCGCCGGCTCGCGGCCCGGGTCGACGAGGGTCCAGCTGAGGTCCGGCCGCCGCGCCTGGCAGGCCCCGAAGAGCGCCGCCGCGCGGCTGCGCTCGGGCTCGCGGTCGGGCAGGTAGAGGGTGATGCGTGGCGCGGCCGGCAGCGCGGCGAGCAGCTCGGCGGTGCGCGCCTCGAGACTGTGCTGGCGACTCGGGCTGAGGTCCAGACGCCAGCGCTGGCGCCCGGCGAAGAAGAGCAGCAGTCCCGCCGCGAGCAGCACGCTCAGCGCCCGCAGCAGGATCTGCAGGCGCTGGCCGCGGGCGGCGCTCATCGCCAGCCCCCGCGCAGGGCCTGCAGGCGGCGGCGCGCGAGTTCGAGGCCGAGCGCCGTGAGCAGGAGGAAGTAGGCGAGATCGGCCGTGTCGAGCAGTCCGGTGAGCAGGGGCGCGAGGTGGCCGAGCGCCGAGAGTGCGGCGAGGGCGCCGTCCGGGAAGCCGGTGGCGCCCGCCTTGGCGAAGCCGCCCAGGATCCACAGCAGCAGGAGCAGCGCAAAGCCCCCTACCGCGGCGAGCAGCGGGCTGCGCGTCAGGCTGCTCAGGAAGAGCGAGAGGGCGAGGAAGGCTCCCGCGAGCAGCGCGATGCCGGCCAGCCCGACGAGGAAGCTCGGCCAGTGGAGACTGCCGTAGGCCGCGAGCACGAACTTGGGCAAGCAGGCCAGCGCGAGCAGGCCGAGGAAGTAGAGCCAGGCCGCCAGCCACTTGCCGAGGACGAGCCGCCCCTCCCCCACCGGGCTCGTCATCAGGAGCTCCAGCGTGCCGCTGCGCCGCTCTTCGGCGAGCAGGTTCATCGCCAGCAGGGGCAGCAGCAGCAGACTGAGCGTGGCGAGCGCGCCGAGGTCCTGGCGCAGCAGGCTCTCGTTGAAATCGAGGAAGGCGGGCGCGAGTCCCTGGCTGCGCATGCGCAGGCCGATCTCGGCGTTGGCCCGCAGGTAGGCCTGGAGGTTCAAGCTGCTCAGGGCGCCGGCGAGCAGCAGGAAGGCGCCCCCCAGCAGGCCGGCCTGCGGGGAGCCGAAGAGCGCGCGCCATTCGCGGCGCAGGATCGCGGCGAGCACTCTCACGGCGCCTCCTCGGCGCGCCCGCTGAGCACCTCGAGGAAGACCTCCTCCAGCCCCGCGGCGCGCGCCCGGAGCTCGTAGATCCGCCCGCCCCGCCCGTGCAGCCAGGCGGCGAGGGCGGCCGGCGCTTCGGCGTCGGGGTCGAGCTCGAGCCGCCAGCGCTCGGGCGTTCCGGCCGCGAGGCGCTCGGCCGCGCGCAGACCCGGGGCGCCCGCCCAGCCCCCCGGGGGCAGGGCGACCCGCGCCTCGAAGCGCCCTCGCCCGGCGAAGCGCTGACCCAGCTCGGCCAAGGAGCCCGCCAGCGCCGAGCGCCCGCGGTCGAGGATGAGCACGCGGTCACAGACGGCCTCCACCTCGGAGAGGATGTGCGTGCACAGCACCACCGTCTTGTTCCCCGCGAAGGAGCGGATCATCGCCCGCAGCTCGCGCACGTGGAGAGGATCGAGGCCGGCGGTCGGCTCGTCCAGGAAGACGAGCTCGGGGTCGTGGAGCAGGGCCTGCGCGAGTCCGAGGCGCTGCCGGTAGCCCTTGGACAGTTCGCGCGCCGGCCGCCGCGCGACGGCGCCGAGGCCGCAGCCCTCGATCACCTTCGCGATGGCGGCGCGCCGCGCCGGGCCCGCGAGCCCGTAGAGCCCGCCCCAGAACTCCAGGTTCTCTTCGGGACTGAGATCCGGGTAGTGCGGCGTCGCCTCGGGCAGGTAGCCGCTGCGCCGACGCAGGTCGGGGCCGAGCTGGGCGAGGTCGTGCCCGTCGATCTCCACGCGGCCGCCGTCGGGCGGCATGAATCCGGTGAGCAGGCGCAGGGTCGTCGTCTTGCCGGCCCCGTTGGGTCCCAAGAGGCCCAGGATCTCGCCGCTCGCCAGCTCGAAGTCGAGCCCGGCGAGCGCGAGGAGATCGCCGTAGCGCTTGCTCAGTTCACGGACGCGGATCACAGCAGCGAGTTAGTCCTTCGCGCGGGCGCTGTCAACCGCGATCGCGGGCGCGCTCGTCGCCGGCGAGGCCAGCGGCCGCCAGCAGGGGGGCGAAGCCGGCGGGACTGCTCTCGGCAGTGGCCAGGCGGCGCGGGAAGGGCAGGGTCCAGCCCCAGGGCCCGTTGGTCAGGAGGGCGGGGGCCGTCTCCCGGGCGGCCAGCTCGGCGAGGCGCGCCGGCGGCGGAGCCTTCCGCCCAAGATGGACATACACCTCCGCCTCGAGCCCGTCCTCGGCGCCGAGGCGGCGCGCGCGGAGGCCGGCCTCGGCCAGCGCGCGCTCGTAGAGAGCCGGGTTCCAGAAGCCCAGGGGCCCGAACTCGAGGTCGACCGCCAGGCCGGGCAACAGCGGACGCCAGTTGCCGCCCCCCGGCACGAAGATCGCGGCCCGCCCGATGCGGGCCAGATCGGGCGGCGGCGCCGGCGGGGCGCCCGCCGGTGGCAGGCTGGCCCGGAAGCGCTCCCAGCGCTCGGCGGCTTCCTCGAGCCAGCGCTCGCGCAGCGCGCCGCGCTCGAGATCGGCGGCCATCGCCTCGAGCACGAACTCTGCCCCGGGCTCCCAGCGCGCGAGGGTCAGCAGATGACAGCCTGCGGCCAGTGCCGCCCGCGCCCGCTCGGCGGGCGGCACCACGGCCGCGCCCGCCATCTCGAGGGCATCCGTGACGACGAGGCCGCGGAAGCCGAGCTCGCCCTGCAGCCGGTCGCGCATCACGTCGGGGCGAAAAGTCGTGGGGCGCGGGTCGGCGTCCCCGGCGAGCTGCAGGTGGGCGCTCATCAGCGCCGGCGCGCCCGCGCGGATGCCGGCCGCAAAGGGTGCGAGCGCGAGGCCGCGGTCGGCGGGGACGGTCGGCAGGCTGAAGTGGCTGTCCTCACGGCTGTCGCCGTGGCCGGGATAGTGCTTGATCACGCCGTGCACGCCGCCGGCCGCGAGGCCGGCCAGCGCCGCGGCCACGGCCGCGCCGGCGGCCTCCGGGTCGCCGCCAAAGCTGCGCGTCCCGATGACCGGATTCTGCTCGCCCGCATCGAGATCGGCGACGGGCGCGATCAGGACGCCGATCCCCTGGGAGCGACAGCTCGCCGCCAAGGCCTGATGGCAGGCGCGCACCGCCTCGAGGCCGGCCATCGCCTGGGCGCGGGGCGCCGGCCAGGGCTCGCGGTGGAGCTGCTGGACCCAGCCCCCCTCCTCGTCGAGGAAGAAGAGGAGCTCGCGCTGGGCCGCAGCCTCGAGGCGCTGCCGCAGGGCCGGCAGCGAGGCCGGCCCCTCTGGCAGGTTGTCGCGAAAGAGGATCGCCGCCGGCGGCGCGAAGCGCTCCAGGAGGCGCAGGAACTCGACCCCTGGCTCGGCGCCCCGGAACCCGAGCAGCCAGCAGGCGCCCGCGCGGCGCTGGGCGACGCCCCTCATGACTCGAGGGGCTCCACGCGCACGGCCGTGCCGTAGGCGAGCAGCTCCGAGGCGCCTGGCATGATCTCGCTGCTCGCGAAGCGCAGGCAGAGGACGGCATTGGCCCCGAGTTCCTCGGCTTCGGCGCTGAGCCTGTCCAGCGCCTGCTCGCGGCTCTCGGCGATCATCTTCGTGTACTCGGTGACCTCGCCACCGATCAGGTTCTTCATGTGCGCCATGATGTCGTGTCCGAGATGCCGCGTGCGGACGGTGTTGCCGCGCACGAGACCGAGCACCTCGATCACGCGGTGGCCAGCCAGCAGCTCGGTAGTGACGAGAATCACGGGAACCTCCGGATCAGCGGGTCACGTAGCGGTAGGGGTCGTGCTGGCGCTCGAGCCAGCGCTCCCGGACCTTCACGGCGAAGAGCAGCGAGAGCCCCAGCAGCAGGCCGCCCGCCGAGCCGCGGAAGACGAGAGGCAGCGCGGGGTCGCGCAGGACGGCGACCACGGCGGCTGCGAAGAGGAGCAGGGCGCCGCCCCCCGCGAGGAACCAACCGAGATGGAGGCCGGTGCGCGCGATCACGCTCCGAGCCAGGGCCTCGAGGACTTCGTCGGCGGGATCCTTGAGGCGGTAGCGATCCAGTTCGTGGCCGAGCGCCTCCAGGCGCAGCAGCTCGCGCCGCAGCGAGGGATCGCTGGCGAGAGCCGCCTCCAGCTCGGCCGCCTCGCTGGCCTCCAGCTCCCCGTCGAGCTTAGCCATCAGGAGCTGACGGGCGCGGTCCAGGTTCATCTAGCTTGCCTCCGTAGCTTCGGCCAAGGTGGGCCCCTCCTTGCCCAGCCTGCTCTCCAAGGCTTCGCGCAGGGCGGCCCGGGCGTAGAAGAGGCGGCTCATGACGGTGCCGCGAGGGATGTGCAGGAACCCGGCGATCTCCTGGTAGCTCAGGTCCCGGAAATGGCGCAGGAGGATGATCTCGCGGTGCTCTGGGCTCAGCGTGCAGAGCGCCTGCCAGATCCGCTCGCCGCGTTCGCTCGCCTCCAGGGACTGCAGAGGGCTGACACCTGCTCCGGCCGGATCGATGCCGCCGTCCCGCTCGAGAACGAGCGGGCACTCGCCATGGCGGCCGCGCTTGGCCAGGAAATTGAAGCAGAGATTCCGCAGGATCCGGTAGAACCAGGGGAAGAAGGGGCGCTCGACATCGAAGCGGTGCATGTGGGAGAGCGCGCGCAAGAAGGCCTCCTGGGTCAGGTCGCGGGCATCCTCGAGGTCGCCCACGAAGCCGAGGGCGACCTGAAGGGCCTCCCGGCGGTGTCGAAGCACCAGGGCGGCGAAGGCCTCGCGGTCGCCGTCCCGCGCGCGGCGGAGCAGCGAGGATTCGAGCTCCGGCTCGCGCGACGGCATGGCTACCTCCCCCTCCCAGGAGAATTCGCAGTCTAGCCGAAGATTCAGAGAGCGGCAAAAAAAAGAGCGGGTTGCTCAGGCCCGCTCAAAGACTCGAAGGGGGGGAATCGCGTCTCTCCGCCCGACTCCTATCAACTCGCGTGCCAGGAGTTCCAGTCTCGACCCGGGGCCCTGAAGTCCTCACCCAACAGGCCGTTTCGCCGTGGACGCGCCTCGGCCACCCGCTCGCCGCCCCTGGCCTCTGCCCCCCGCTGAGGGCAGTCCAGGCGCCCCCTGTCCACCGGCGGGGACTCGCCTGAAAAACAGGAAGCCACCCCGTCGCAGCGGGATGGCCTCCTGGCGGCAATCGCCGGGCGAACTAGAGCGAATCCTTGAGCGTGGTCGAGGGCTTGAAGCCGACGGTCTTGCTCGCCTTGATCGTGATCTCCTCGCCGGTCTGCGGATTGCGACCGGTGCGCGCCTTGCGCTTGCGAACCGTCCAGGTGCCGAAGCCCGGGTAGGAGAAGCGGCGCTCCTTGCGGATCGTCTTGCCCATGATGTCGAAGCAGGCGTCCACGACTTCGCCGCAGGCCTTCTTGGTGATCTCGCCGTTGATGCCCTTGGTGTTCCAGACGGCATCGATCAACTCAGCCTTGGTCATTCCAGCCACCACCTTTCGGAGTACGGGGTTTGCGGTCAGGGATCGTCACGGCGCCTGTTTAGGCCAAGGTCGCAAACCTGACAAGGAAAATCTTCGGAAAACCGCGCTGGAGGCGGATCAGCGGGGATCGAGGGTCCGCGAAGCCAGGGCTAGCGCGGCTTCCCGACCTCGGGCTCGACGAGAGTCGGCAGGCCTGCCAGCGGATCCGACCCTCGCGGCGTGTCCTGGAGCTGCATGAAACCGCGTTCGCTGCGCCAGCGCAGCAGGCGGCCGTCGACGAAGAGCAGCCTGGTCACCAGCGGCGGCTGTGCTTCCGGGGCTCCCGGATCGCGGAACTCGTAGGTCCAGCGCTGCTCCCTATCGTCCTTGGTGCCCCTGAGCGGCCTACCCCAGGCCAGGTAGACTTGCGTCGGGCTCATCCCCCGCTGGAGCTCACCGGCCAGGATGGACTCGCGAAAGGGGTCCTCCGCCGGCAGGTAGCGCTGCCGCAGCGCGAGGAGCTCGTCGGAAGGCGGCTGCGGCGAACGCACGGTGGCGGCGCAGGAGGCGAGCAGCGAAAGCAGCAGGAACGAGCCGAGCAGAATCCCGATCCGCATCGCAACCTCCCCGCGCAGCGAGGACTGCGCCCTGCTCCTCAGTCTAGCGATTCCGGAGGGAGAAGCAATCCCATTGTCGCCCGCTCGGGCTGCAGCAGCCGCTGGGCCTCGGCACGCAGACCCGCGGCGTCTACGCGGAGCGCAGCCGCCAGGAACTGTTCGCGCCAGGCGGCGAAGTAGAGCCCTTCGCGCAGCACCTCGCGGCTCCACAGGGTGAGCGCCTGCAGGCTGCCGTCCGTGGGGCCGTGGCCGCGGCCGCTGGCCGCGTCGATCCGGGTGAAGAGCTGATCCTTGGCCGTGATCAGCTGGTACTCGGAGAACTCCCCGCGGCGTAGGCGATCGAGGACGCGCTCCACCTTGGTCCGCAGGGCCGGTAGACGGTCGGGCGCGAAACCGCGCAGCTGCAACTCCACGGGGCGCGGGCCGGGCGTGCTGAAGTCGAACCAGGCCGAACCGCCACTCGCGAGCCCCTCGCCGCGGAGCTCACTCTGCACGAAGAGACTCAGCACGCCGGCGAGCAGCGCCGCCGCGGGCGCGGACTCCGCCTGGCCCGCCGGGCCTGGGAACTGGTAGAGCAGCAGCGTGGGACCCCCGCTGGGGCGCCGCCGCTCGCTACCCTGGCTCGCGGGCTCGGGGCGCTGCGGCGGCGGCAGCGGGTGGCCCGGCAGGGCGTCGAGCACTGGGCGCCAGCGGTCCAGGAGAACTCGTGGCTGCAGGTCCCCGGCGAGCAGGAGCAGCGCCGCCCCGGCCTGGTAGCGCTCGCCCAGGAAGGCGGCCAGCGCCTCGCGCGCCGGCGATGGCGGCTCCGGCTGCTCCGGATGCCCCGCGTCGAGGCCATCGGGGCGACCCGGATGGATGGCGGCCGCCATCTCCGCGCGCAGCGCGTACTCCGGCGAGGCCGCCCAGCCGGCCCTCTCCACCTCGTGGAGCCGCCAGGCGGTCTCCAGAGCCTCCGCATCGAGCTCGGCGGGAGCTGCCAGGCGCTCGAGGAGGAAGCCGAGGGCAGTCTCGAGGCCGGCGGACGGGCCAAGCAGTGCGATCTCGGCGCTCTCCAGTTCGCAGCGAGTCTCGAGCCGCCAGCCGAGTCGCGCGAGAGCGGCCTCGAGCGGCGGCCCGGCGGGCTCCCAGCTCGCCCGCGCGCCGAGGAAGGCGCGGGGCGCCAAGAGGGCGAGACGGGGATCGCCCGGGCTCGCGGCCGTGCCGGCCGGCAACGCGAGGAACACGCCGGCGAAGCCCGGGCTGAGCCCACCCACCGCGATCACGCGCCCACCGGCGCTGAGCGGGGTCTCGGTCCAGTCGATGGCGGCAGTCTGCGCCGCCGCGGGGTCGACCGACGCCAGCGCGAGTCCCAGTGCGGCAAGGAGAGGGCGCAGCGCGGATCGGGTCGTCACGGGCCGGCGGTCGCTCCGGGGACAGGCGGTTCGGGATGCCGGAGGGCATCGGCGAGCATATCCAGGAAGGGCAGGAGCCAGGGGCGAAGGCCGGCCCGGGGCTCGCTCTGATAATCGGGTCTGACCGCGCGCAGGGCAAGGTAGTAGGCGGCCCCCGCGCGCCGAATCGCCGGCTCGCAGTAGAAGCCCGCGCCGGCCCAGCCCTGCCGGGCGAGCGCGGTGCTCAGCAGCCGGCCCAGGCGGCCGTTGCCGTCGCTGAAGGGGTGGATCGACTGGAATTCGTAGTGGAAGCGACCGGCCTGGAGGAAGGGATCTGCCGCCGGCTCGAGGCTCGCGAGCAGCTCGCGCAGCAGCTCGGGTACGCGGGCGGCGTGCGGCGGCCGGAAGACGGGCTCGCCGCGGCCCGGTCCGCTCTCGCGGACGATCTGCACGGCGTGGCGACGGTAGTCCCCCGCCTCGGCGCTCAGCCCGGCCATGAGCAACCCATGCAGGTGGCGCAGCAGGGATTCGGACCAGGGCAGCGCGGGCGCCTCCTCGTCGATGAAGCGCAGACCCGACAGGCAGCCCAGCAGCTCGGCGTCGGCTCGGCCCCCGTCCGCCGCGCGCTCGCCGGCCAGCAGGGCCCGGGCGCTCGCCCAGGACAGCGGGTTGCCCTCGATGCCGGCATTGGCCCAGGCGGAGGCGCGCCTGCGCTCGCCCAGCTCGGCCGCCGCGGGTGGCCGCCAGCTCCGGCGCAGGGTTGCCAGTTCGGCGAGGCGCTGCTCGAGATCCACCGGCGACGCTCCCGGCCATCGGGGGGGCAGTCCGCCGCCGCGGCCGCCCTCTAGACTAGCCGAGCGCGGCGGGCCTGGCCAGCCCCGGGTCAGGAGGCCAGGCGCTGCAGACCGTCGGGTGCGGCGATGGTGATCTGGCGGCGATCGACCGCGATCAGCCGCTTGCGACGGAACTGGTTGAGCGTTGCCGTCGTCGTCTCGCGCGTGGAGCCGATGAGGGCGGCCAGCTCCTGGTGCGTGATGCGGGCCCGCAGCCGGATGCCGCCCTCGGCCGGCTGGCCACAGCGGCGCGCGAGGTCGAGGAGGAGGGCGGCCAGGCGGGCCTTCACGTCTTTGAGGAGGAGGCGCTCGATGACCAGTTGGGAGGCGCGAAGGCTCCCCCCCAGGAGTTGGACCAGGACAAGACTGAGATCCGGCTGCTCCGCGAGCAGGCGCTCGAGACGGGCCCGGCTGATCAGCAGGACGCGGCTGTCCTCCATCGCCTGGGCGCTCGTCTCCCGTTCCCGGAGACCCTCGAGGCACTCCAGACCACAGAGTTCGCCGACCTCGACCATGCCCAGGGTGATCTCGCGGCCGCTGTCCTGCAGACGGCTGAGCTTCAGACGCCCGCTGAGGACGACGCAGAGGCCCTCGCAGGGGTCTCCGGGCAGGAAGAGGTGGCAGCCGCGGCGGAGCTTGCGCTGGGGGCAGTCCCGCAGCAAGCGGAGCCGCAGCTTCGGGTCCAGGGCGGCGAAGAAGTCCTGCACAGGCGTCGGGCTCATGGCTTCACCTCGCGGCTGGGGCTTCCCGGTGAGGAAGGAGGAAGCCGTTCGGGAAGCGGAAGGCAACCGGCGTGCCGCAGTCGAAGCCCTGGGACACATGCGGAACTCATAGTGCCGTATTGTCTTGCGCCGTCGAGCTGCCCGCGACTCCCTCCGGCCGAGCCAGCGCGTCTGCGATTCCTGGAGGCCCCTCCAGAGAGCGGAGATTCCGGGGAACTTTCGTCAGCAGTGGGGTTTCGCTGTGGCCTCCGAACCCTTACCTTGATTAAAGTTTTAGTCATCCCCGGCTTGACAGAATCCTACAATAAGGGAAGAACTGGGTATCCGCACGAGCGCAGGGGAGGCCGCATGGAATTCGACCAGCAGGAATTCGTCGTCTATCCCCGCTATGGAGTGGGACGGGTGCTCGGCGTGACCAAGAAGGAGTTCGCCGGCCAGTCCGAGCGCTGCCTGGGCATCCGTTTCGAGGAACAGAATCTCGCGCTCTACATCCCGGTGCACCGGCTCGAGCAGGTGCGCCTGCGCAGCGTGATGTCCCGCAGCATGACGACCCAGGTCATGTCCGCCATGAAGTCCCGGGCGCGCTACGATACGGCCAACAGCCACAAGGAGCGCGTCAAGCACTACCAGGAGAAGTTCAACACTGGCGATCCGGTCGAGATGGCCGAGGTGGCGCGCGACCTGGCCCGGCTGTCCAAGCGGCAGGACCTGAGCATGGAGGAGGAGGGCCTCTGCCGTGACTCGATCAATCTCCTGGCCCGCGAGATCGCCATCAGCCGCAAGGCCGATCTGCAGCGGGTGCGCAAGGACATCGAGGAAGTCCTCTACCGCTAGCGGCCGCGGCGCGACGGCGCCGCGGCCAAGTTCTCGCTAGGACCGGCGCGCGGCAGTCCCTATGCTCCGCCCATGAGTGCCAGGGTCCGCCTCGTCGAGCACAGCCGGCAGTCCTACGATTTCATGGTCGCCGCGGCGCGCACCTGCTACTCGGCGCGGGGCATCGTCGCGCCGGAACAGGTTGCGGCCGGGCCCCCCGGAGCGCCGGCCGCCGACCGCCATGTCGCTCGCGACCGCCTCGCGCGCAGCATCTTCGAGGCGGGCCACCACACGACGCTCCAGCACGGCCAGGTCCAGTTCGCCCTCGAGGGCGTCAGCCGGCTCTTCATCTGGAGCTTCCTGCACGCGCACCCCTTCTACAACTCGGAGCAGGTGAGCCAGCGCTACGTGCCGGTGGCGCCCGCCCACCACTACCGCCCCGCGCTCGTGGGCGCCGCGGCCGCGATCTACGACGCGCAGATGGCGCGCGCGAGCGCCGCCTACCGGGAGCTGGCGGCTCTGCTCGAACCCCGCTGCCGCGAGCTCTACCTCGAGCGCTTCCCGGCGAGACGCCGCAGCCCTCGCCTGGAGACGGACCCGGACAAGCTGGCCCTCGAGGCGGCCCGCTACGTGCTGCCGCTGGCAACGACCGCCTACCTCTATCACACCGTCAGCGTCCTCACCCTCTTCCGCTACTGGCGCCTCGCCGAGCAGCGCGATGCGCCGGCCGAGACGCGCGCCGTGATCGGCGCCATGGTCGAGGCGCTGCTCGCCGCCGTGCCGGACTACGCCAAGCTGATCGAGGAGCCGATCCCGCTCGACGAGACCCCCGAGGCCGCGTTCTTCGCCGGGCGGGAGCCGCCGCCCGGTGAGTGCGCCGCCTTCCGGGCTGCATTCGACGCCGACCTGGCGGGCCACGCGAGCCGGCTCGTCGCGGCGAGCGAGCCCGCGGAGGCCCTGGTCGCCGCCGCCGTGCGCGAGACGCTCGGGCTGCCCGCCGCGGCACTCGGCGACGAGGAGGCGATCGCGCTCTGCCTCGATCCGGCCCGCAATCGCCTCTGGGGCGAGACGCTCAATCTCGCCACCCTCGATCGCCTCGCGCGCCCGCTCCACCACGTTCACTACAGCTTCCGCCGGCGCATCAGCCACACGGCCGACAGCCAGGACCAGCGTCACCGGATGACGCCGGCCAGCCGGCCCTCGTTGCTCAGCCAGGAGAACGGCGAGCCCGACTACATCCTGCCCTCGCTCGTCGCCCGGGTTCCGGCCGCCGCGCGGCTCTACCACGAGACGATGGCCCGCAACTGGGAGGCGATCGCCCGCTTCCGCGCCGCCGGCGGCAGCGCCGAGGACGCGCTCTACCTGCTGCCCAACGCGAAGTGCCTGCGCTACACCGAGAGCGCCGACCTGCTCAACTTCCACCACAAGGCGGCGATGCGCCTGTGCTACAACGCTCAGGAGGAGATCTGGCGCCTCACTCTCGAGGAAGCGCTGCAGATCCGCGATCGGCATCCGCGGCTCGGCCGCTATCTCCTGCCGCCCTGCGGGCTGCGGCAGCTGGCCGGAAGCCATCCCCTCTGTCCCGAGGGCGATCGCTACTGCGGCGTTCCGGTCTGGCGCCTCGACCCGGCGGACTACGAGCGGAGCCTCTGAGTGCCCTCGGCGGGCAGCGCTTCCGCCAGCAGCTCGGCCGGATGGCGCACCGCGACCGACTCGCCCGCCTCGGCGAGAGCGGCCTCCCACTGCAGACGGCAACCGGGATTCGCGCTCAGCAGGGTGTCGGCGCCCGTGCTCGCGAGATCGGCGAGCTTGCCGGCCATGAGCGCCCGTGACAGCGTGGGCTGACGCAGGAAGTAGCTGCCGCCTGCCCCGCAGCAGCGCTCGGCGTGGGGCAGCTCGATGCGCAGCAGGCCGGGCAGGCTGTCGATCAGTTCGCGCGGCCCCTGGGCGATGCCCTGCGCGTGGAGGGCGTGGCAGGCGTCATCGTAGGTGACGCGCCGGGTCGCTGGCGGATGGCTGTCAGCGAAGAGCGCCGGGGTCAGCGCCTCGCTCCAGTCCCGCACGCGCGCGCTGAAGCGCGCCGCGCGCTCCGCCCACTCGGGGTCGGCGGCGAGCCAGGCGCCGTACTCCTTCAGCGCAGCGCCGCAGCCGGCGGCGCCGCTCACGATCAGGGCCCCGGCGCCGGCGGCCTCGCAGGCGGCGATGTTCTGGCGCGCCTGCGCGAGCGAGGTCTCGAGATCGCCGAGGTGGCGAGCGAGCGCGCCGCAGCAAGTCGCCCCGGCCGGCAGCGCGTAGCCGCCGGCCGCGTGGAGCAGACGCAGCAACGCGCCTTCGGTCGCCGGAAAGAGCAAGCCCTCCACGCAGCCCGGGAAGAAGAGTTGGGGTGCCCCCGCGCGCGGCGGCGGCACGGCGCCGGGGCGCGCCAGACGGCGCGGCAGCCAGGCGAGTCCGCGCAGCCAGCCGAGGCCCGGCAGCGGCGCCAGCCCCGCAAGCAGCCGTGGCAGCCGCAGCCAGATGAAGATCCGCAGCGGGGCGCGGAGCCGGCGCAGGCGCTCGGGACGGGCCACGAGGCTGCTCAGCGCCCAGCGCATGAGCGGCGGCAGACCGCCGCGCAACTCGACGAGCCGTGCCTGCGCGCGATCGAACATGGCGGCATAGGGCACGCCGGCCGGGCAGCGCGCCTGGCAGGCGAGGCAGCCGACACACTGCTCGAGGTGTCGATGCCAGGGCGCGTCGCGCTCCTCGTCGCGGCTGAGCAGCTCCATCAGCCGGATGCGGCCGCGCGGCCCTTCCGCCTCCTCACGCCCCAGCTCGTAGGTCGGACAGACTTCGAGGCAGAGGCCGCAGTTGACGCACTCGAGGCGGTCGAAGGGCCGGCTGAACTCAGCCAAAGAGCCACCTCCCGGGAGCGAGCCGCCCTTCGGGATCGAGCGCCCGGGCCACACGCTCCAGGTAGGCCGCGCCGGACAGGCCCTGGAAGTCGGACTGCCCCTCGACGCCGCGCGGGCCCACCTCGCTGCGCCGCAGCAGCACGCCGCCGCCGAGCGGCGGCAGCTGCCCCTCCCGGAACTCGGGCGAGGGCTCCACGCGCAGCCGCCGGCCGGGGAAGTCCAGCGCCCAGCGCGGTCCCAGCGCGGGCAGCAGCGCCGCCAGACGGTCGAGTGCGCCCCGGTATTCGCGCAGGCTCGAGCGCAGGGCGAGCGAGCCGGCGCCGGGGAAGTCGCGGATCGCGCGCAGCCAGGGCCCCGACTCGAGCCCTTCGCGCGCTGTGATCAGCGGCAGGAGGCCGTCCTGGCCGAGCAGGGCGAGCAGGCGCTGCTCCTGCTCCTCGAGAGAGCGCGCGCGGCCCTCGAGGCCAATGACCAGGTGCGTTGCCGGCTCCAATCCCTCGAGGAGCAGACCGGGGCCCAGCAGCAGCTGACCAGCGGCGAAGTCGCAGCGGCGAAAGACCGCCCGGCCCGCGGCCAGAGCGCGGTCCGGATTGCGATAGCCGAAGACGAGCAGCCGGCGCGCCTCGGGGCGCGGCCGGGTGCGCAGGCGCAGGCGCGTGACGATGGCCAGCGCGCCTCGGCTGCCCGCGAGCAGGCGGGTGAGGTCGTAGGCGGTGACGTTCTTCATCACCCGGCCGCCGCAGCAGAAGGGGCTGCCATCGCTGAGCAGACCGCCGGCGCCGAGCAGGCGATCGCGCGGGCTGCGCTGGCCCCCGCGCCAGGGCCAGGACTCGTCGCAGGCGACGACGCCGCCCACGCTGCGCTGCTCGGGATGGGAGACCTGCCAATCCAGCTCGCGATCGGCTTCGCCGAGCGCCGCCTGCAGCTCGACCCAGGGCGTCCCGGCCGCCGCCTCGACCGTGAAGTCGGCCTGGGAGTGCTCGAGTACGCCGCGCAGCGATGCCGTCGAGAGGATCCACTGCGCTGGCCCGGGCAGGGGCGGCAGCTCGTCGAGCAGGCGCGCGCCCGTCGGGTAGAGCAGCCTGCCGCGACCGCTGCGGTCCTCGAGCAGGCGCGCGAGCTCGGCGCCGTCCTCCGGGCGGAAGAAGCGCGGCGGCTCCTCGCCCTCGGCGCTGCCGGCGCGGGTGGTCACCACGCGCAGGGGCGCCGCGCCCGGTCGCAGATCGGAGGGAGGGAAGATCTTGCCCGGGTTCAGGATGCCGCGTGGATCGAGGGCTTTCTTGAGACGCAGCTGCGGCTCGCGGTCCTCGGCGGAGAGTCCCAGCGGCAGGAAGGCCGCCTTCTCGATGCCGATGCCGTGCTCGCCGCTCAGGGTGCCGCCCAGTTCGACGGCCAGCAGCATCAGGCCCTCGTTCAGATGCTGCAGGCGCCGAAGCTGGTTCGGGTTCTCGCGGTCGAATCCGATGTTGGGATGCAGGTTGCCATCGCCCGCGTGGAAGACGTTCGCCACGGGCAGCTCGGCGGCCGCCGCGAGCTCGCCGACCCGGCGGATCGCCTCGGGCAGGCGGCTGATCGGCACGCAGATGTCCTGCACGAGGATGTCGCGGTAGAGCCGGCCCAGGGCGCCGAAGGCGCCCTTGCGGCCGCGCCAGAGCTGCCTGCGCTCGACCGGGTCGGTGGCCTCGCGCAGCCAGAGCGCGCCTTCGCTCGCGAGCAGCGCAGCCAGTTCGGCGCGCTCGGCGGCCACCTCGCCGGGCAGGCCGTCCAGTTCCACGAGCAGGACCGCCTCGGCGGCCGCCGGGTACCCCGCGCGGAAGACCGAAGCCTCCACGGCGCGAATCGCCTCGCGATCGAGGATCTCCAGGGCCGCGGGGCGCAGACCGCGGGCGAGCACGCGGCCGACGACGGCACAGGCCGCCTCGAGACTCGCGTAGGGCGCGAGCAGGGTGACCACTGCCTCGGGCAGGGGCGACAGGGCCAGCTCCATCGCCGTGACGAGGGCCAGCGTGCCCTCGCTGCCGGTGAGCAGGCCCAGAGCATCCAGCGGATCGCCGCCCGGCGAGCCGCAGCCGAGGCGATGCAGCCCGCCGCGGTCGTCGACCACTTCCAGGCTGAGCAGGTGCTGCGTCGTGACGCCGATCTTGAAGCAGTGCGGCCCGCCGGCGTTCTCGGCGACGTTGCCGCCGAGCGTGGAGACGGTCTGGCTGCTCGGGTCGGGCGCGAAGCAGAGGCCGGCCGGCGCGAGGAACTCCTGCAGTTCCCGGTTGACGAGCCCGGGCTGAACCCAGGCGCGGCGCGCCGGCGCGTCCCAGCTGAGGATCTGCCGCATCCGCGTGAAGGAGACGAGCAACCCGCCCTCCAGGGGCACCGCGCCGCCGGAGAGCCCCGTGCCCGCGCCGCGCGCGGTGATCGGCAGCCCCTCTTCGGCCGCCAGCTTGACGATCGCTGCGCACTGCTCGGTGTTGCGCGGGAAGACCACCAGATCCGGCGCGCGGCGGAAGAGGCGCTGGCTGTCGCTCTCGTAGAGAGTGCGCAGGGCGGCGGACTCCAGCAGGTCGCCCGCCGCGAGCAGGCGCCGGAGCTCCCTGCGCACGCGTTCGTTCATCGCTAGTCGCCCCGAGCGGGATCGCAGAGGCTGACCCAGTACCTGTCCAGGAGCGCGGCCACCCGGCCGCCGCCGGCCAGGCGGCCGACGGCGAGGGGCGAGTCCACCTGCCCGAAGACGGCGATCTGGGTGGCCGCGGCGGCTCCCCAGTCGAGGCCGTAGCCCCGCACGCGGTCGGAGCCGGTGTCGCGCAGCCAGATCTCGCTGCCGTCCTCGCTGAAGCGGCCCAGGCTCGGCAGGGTGCCGAGCGCGATGCTCTCGCTCGCGTCCAGGTCCACTTCCGCAACGCGCAGGAGCAGGCTCGAGGACACGAAGGCGAGCAGCAGTCCGCCGGCGCCGTCGCGCTGCAGGGTGACGGCGAAGCCCGGCAGGTCCACTGTCTCGCTCAGCGCCGGCGCCCCGCTGAGGTCCACGCGCAGTAGGCGCATGCCGCCGGTCGTCTCGGCGATGAAGAGCTGCTTGGTCTCGGGGTTGGCGGTCATGCGGCTGGCGAGGGCCAGGTCCGCGAGGAACTCGAGCGTATCCAAGGGTGCGAAGCTCTGGCCGTCGACGAGGACCGGCGCGCCACCCTGCACGGGCGCAAGGACGAGGCTGTCGCCGCCCAGCCAGGCGAAGGCGCCCGGCACGAAGTCCACCGTGCCCTCGCGCAGCAGCGCCAGGGGATCGCTCTGGACGAGGGTGAGCTGCGCGCCGAAGCCGCCGGCGCTCGCCGCTGTCCAGACGCGCCCGTCGGGCAGGGCCTCGAGCAGGGTCGGCGCCGCGTCCAGGAGCAGCGAGTCCTGGACCGCACCCGCGTCATCGACGAGCAGCAGGCGGCCGAAGGTCGCGTAGCTGACCAGGAAGCGATCGCCGGCAGGCAGCAGGAGCAGCCGCTTGAGCAGGGGGTCCGCACCGAAGAAGCGCTGCGCCGCGCCCAGAGCCTGACTGAGACCGAGACTACTGCCGGCCTGGCCGACCGCGTCGTAGCTGTAGAGCCGGTAGCTGTAGACGGCGTTCGCGCTGACGTCGGCGTCGGTGAACAGCGTGTCCGCCGGGTCGCTGCCCGTGTGGACGAGCAGGTCGAGACTGTCCGCGCCCAGGGTGCCCTCGGCGCGGTAGAGCCGGTAGGCGGCGAAGTCGGCGTCGGGGCTCGCGCGCCAGCGCAGCGGGATCTGGCCGTAGTCGGCCGTGGACAGGAACTCCAGCCGCAGCGGCGTGGGCAGGGCGTCGAGGGCGGCCGTCGCCGCGAGCGGCGCGCTGAGATTGCCCGAGGCGTCCTGGCTCGCGAGGCTGTAGCTGTACTCGCGCTCCGGCGTGACGGCGATGTCCAGCCACTCGTTCACCGAGATGTCGAAGCGCTGGGCCTGCGGGTCGCCGGGGCTCTTGGTGACCCAGTAGCCGGCCAGGTCGCTGCTGTCGGCCGGCGCGCTCCAGACGAGGCGCAGGAAGCGGCCGCCCTCGCTGTGCACCGCGAAGGCGAGGGGCGCCGGCGGCGGCGTGACGTCGTAGGGCAGCAGGGTGAAGCTCTGCTGCTGGTCCGTCTCGCCGAGCACGACCCAGCGGCTCTCGCCCGCGAAGCCGGCCAGGTTGACGCGCAGGCTGTCGGCGCCGGCCTCCTCGGGGTCGAGCTGGTAGCTGCCGTCGGCGGCGCTGGTCGCGCTCGCCCCGCCCCAGGTGATCGTGGCGCCCGCCAGCGGCACCTCGGGGTGCAGGCGCTGGTAGACGGACCCGCGCAGCAGCCCCACCTCGGGCGGCGGCAGCAGCGGACCCGTCCCCTTGTCCCTGTCCTCGCAGGAGAGGCCGAGGGCCGCCAGGGCGGCGAGAGCGAGCAGTGCGGTCAGGCGGCGCGGCATTTGCGGCATGGCTTTCCCTCGCTGTGGCGCAGGGGGGATGGCTGGAGATAAGCGCATTGCCGGGCCGCGGTCAATCGCCTGGCGGCGGCTTGCCAGGCTTGGGCGAGCCACCTATCCTGAACGGGCGTCCCAACCCCGGAGTCGGCATGAGCCCGCGCCCCGCCCCCCTGCGCCGTCCCGACTGGCTGAAGGTCAGCTTGGACACGGGCGAGGACTACCGGGCACTCAAGCGCCTCGTCGGCGAGCAGGCCCTCCACACGGTCTGCGAGGAGGCGCGCTGCCCGAACCTGCACGAGTGCTGGAACGCGCGCAGCGCCACCTTCATGATCCTGGGCGACACCTGCACGCGCCACTGCGGTTTCTGCAGCGTGGGCAAGGGACGGCCGCTGGCGCCCGACGCCGACGAGCCGCGCCGCGTGGCCGCGGCCGTGCGGGCGATGGGCTGCCGGCATGCCGTGCTGACCAGCGTCGACCGCGACGACCTGCCCGACCTCGGCGCCGGCCACTGGGCGGCGACCTTGCGCGCCGTGCGCGCCGCGAGTCCGGGGATCACGATCGAAACGCTCATCCCCGACTTCCAGGGCCGCCGCGATTGCCTGGCTGCCGTGATGGCCGAGCGGCCCGAGGTGCTCAGCCACAACGTCGAGACCGTGCCCGAGCGCTACAAGCCCGTGCGCCACGACTCGAGCTGGACGCGCTCGCTGGCCGTGCTCGCCATGGCGCGGGAGTGGCAACCGGCGTACGCCGTGGGGATCAAGTCCGGGATGATGCTGGGTCTCGGCGAAACGCGCGAGCAGCTGCTCGCGGCGATGGACGAGCTACTCGCGGCGGGCTGCGAGATCCTCACGCTGGGGCAGTACCTCTCGCCCACGCGCTCGCACCTGCCGGTGCAGCGCTTCGTGCCGCCCGATGAGTTCGCCGAGCTGAAGGCGATCGGCGAGGCGATGGGCTTCAAGCACGTGGAGGCCGGGCCCTTCGTGCGCTCGAGCTACATGGCCCACAAGCACGTGGGGCTCTGA
>Ga0194127_10003559_pt1 | contig 19831 bp, 19 predicted proteins | sample TA2KigC100mmetaG_FD_148624 | JGI IMG/M metagenome (GOLD analysis project Ga0194127, IMG submission 148624) | Freshwater microbial communities from Lake Tanganyika, Tanzania - TA2015036 Kigoma Deep Cast 100m | ecosystem: Environmental > Aquatic > Freshwater > Lake | place: Tanzania: Lake...
AAAAGTTTTCATTGATTGAATACTCATTGTGAAGTCTGGCGTAAAATAAGGTAAAATTTGTTCTATTATTTGTAAACCATCTTCTGTAGTCTTTGATATACAATATAAACTTACATCTAAATTATATGGTACTGGAGCAAAAACTTTATTTGTTGTATTTACTCCAAATTTATTCTTTGTTATAGATGATGTACGAGAAACTTTTCTTGTCGCATCTAAACTAATACCAGTCATTTCAAAAGAAAGTCTTGGTAATGTCACCATTACTTGTTTATCAAGAGTAGGATCTTGTTCTATTCTTTGAATCCACTTCTCTTTTGGTGCATAAGCAATTGGAATTAAAATTGTTTGCTCTACTGTTCCGTTTGCTTTCTTTCTTTCAATTTTTAAATCAGAAAATATCTTAGCAAATCCTATAATACAATTTCTTATAGTCTCATGATAATATGGAGGTTTATTTAACATTAAAATTCTCCAAATGGATTATTTTCAGACCAAGCCACTTTATTATTATTTGAATCTCTTTCAACTTTAATTGAAACGTTATCAGCAAATCCACCTTGTTTATCAATATTCATATTAATGGTACAAGTTGCAACTGCTTGTGTTCCACCAGCTGGTGGAGCACTAATTACTACTGAAGGAACACTCTTATATCCATTTCCTACATTTGTAATTGTAGCACCAGTTATTTTACCATTTGTTATAGTACAAGTAGCTGTAGCGACTGTGCTTGGATTGCCACCACTAAATGTAATTGTTGGTGCTGTATTATAACCTGCTCCCACATTTGTAAAGGTTATGCTATTAACATACATAACTTCATTACGATTAGGATCTGTATTAAACGTTTTTAAAGGTTCAAATACATCAATTTCAGGTACACCTGTGTCAATTTTTTCAGAAGCATATTGAAATAATTCAATTTGTAATTTATAAACATAAAGTTTTCCTAATTGATAAAAAGGATCTTTATCTTTTACATATCTTATTTCAAATAAACTTTTTGTTAAAGGAAAGTAAATTAAATCTCCTTCAACTGGACGATTTGTTAATATTGTGTTTCCGTATGATCCAACAAGTTGATTCCATCTTCTTCTTGCTACAACTAATGTAGCAGATGACTCAATCATTAAACCAAATTTACTTACAAATGGTCCCGCACCCTCATAATCTTTTACATTTTCAAAATACATTTCAACTGGATATGCATGATTAAAAGTGCTTAATGTATCTTCACCTAATATCTGGTCTTTGTTTACATATTTTCTTGGAATATAATAAACAGTTTGTGCGTAAATTCCTAAACTTTCAATAATTAAATCTTCTATAAGATTTTGTTCACTCGCAGTACCATTAGAAAAATAAACATTTCTACTCATATGTTTATCCTACCATGAATTCTAAAGGTGCAGTCTTTCCTGATAATTCTTCTTCAAGTTTTGTTTTTTCTTCAATACCTTCAGCATAAAGTTTATCACCATCAAGAGTCACTCCTCCAGGAAGTTCTAATCCTGAAAACTTTTTAAGATTAGTTCCCCATTGCACTTTAAAAAGAGCAGTCGTATATTTCTTTAACCATTGATCATCCCAAATTTTAGTAAATGTGTTAGGATTGATAGATCTATATCCATCATATATTATATAATCATTAGCTTTAACAGCAGTTCCCCATTTAATATCAATATTTAATCTATTTGTTAAACGATTAAAACGATACAAAGGTTTACCATTTAAAATAGTATCAAGCAATTGTAAATGATTCATTACAGTTGTATAATATACAATTGATGTTGATGTTAAATCATACAAATCATTTAATCTTAACTGATATTGTAAATCAAAAATATTTTTACTTGTTGATGAACCAGCAAAAATCGCAAATACTCTATTTACACCATAAATATTATCAGAAACAGGAATATACTTATTTTGTATATCAGCATTTTGTACTTGATGAGAAACATATACTCTTTCAGTACCATCCCAATGATAAACTGTAAAATACTCTAATGCTTCATCAATACGATCTTCTAATTGACCATCGTCAACATTAATTTCAACTACTGGTGCACCTAATTTTTTAAGTGCATATTCTTTAAGTCCTTCTCTTGTAGAGACAGGCATGATTAACCTCCAAGAGCAATTGCTAATGCTGCAGTAGTGCTTGTAGTTGGAGCAACCCCATTTGTAGCTGTAGCAACTGACACGTTAGATCCTGCAGGATATCCACCACCAGAATTGTTATTAAATACTAGATAACCATCTGCATGCATCGTCACTTTTGTAGTTCCCATAAAGAATGAAGAGTTATGTAAATATAAATCTCTAAATTTATTTGAAGCAGATCCTCTAAATCCATTGTAGCATTAGCTGATGGTATAATTGAATTTCCTACAACAATTGTCCCAGTACCTTTTGGTGTTATACTAATTCCAATGTTTGTGTCATCTCCTGTAGCTTCAATAGAAGGTCTATTTGTTGTTGCTGCGTTTGAAACTGTTAATTCATTTACTGCTGAAGCTGTTTTAGTAAATTTAATTTGCTCATTACCTGTATCATCTGCAATAAATCCACCATTCACAAATTTAGGTTCAGTTAATGTTTTATTTGTTAATGTATCTGTTGTATCACGACCAACTAATGTATCTGTGGAAGTAGGTAAAGTTAATGTTCCAGTATTAGAGATGCTAGAAATTATTGGAGATGTTAGTGTTTTATTTGTTAGTGTTTCTGCTCCAGTTAATGAAACAAAATTATCATCAGATAATGCTGTATTGAATTCAGCTAATGTGCCACTGATTGTATTAGTAGTTAAACTTATTGATTTATTTGTAAGAGTGTCAGTAGTTGCTTTTCCAACTAGTGTATCTGTTGCTGATGGTAAAGTTAATGTTCCACTTGCAGTTGCTAAAACGTTTAATGTTGTTTTGCCTGAAGTTGAACCACTTAATGCGACTGTTTTTCCTGCAGCAGTTTCTAAATTTTCACTTGATGTAAATGCATCTGTTGCATCAACCCAATTAAATGTTTTATCAGTTGTTCCTTTAATTGTTATACCAGCACCATCTGCTAAAACATCCGATGGTGATGCAGTTGAAGCTAATTCTATATTTTTATCATCTACTGTAAGTGTTGTAGAATTAACTGTAGTCGTTGCACCATTTACAGTTAAATTTCCTGTGACTGTTAAATTATTACCAACTGTCGTAGTACCTGATGCAGCACCAAGATTTAAAGTTGTAGCAGCACCACCTACGTTTAGAGTAGTTGCATTTGTGTTTAATAAATTAAATGTAGTTTGGTTAGTACTTAAACTTTGTCCTACTATTTCAATAGATTTAAAAAAGGTTGTAAAGTCGCGAACAACTATTATACCTGATCCAAACGCATTTCCAATGTCAACTCCGCTTCCATTTGAATTTAGTATTAATTGCGTGCCAATTGCGGGAGTTGTGATTCTTAAATTTCCTGCAGGAACAGTAATATCACCACCACCTATGGATAAATCGCCAGCAACAACAGTGTCTCCAGTTGTAGCATTAACTGTAAATTTATTTGTATTAACTGCAACATTTCCTGTGACATCAAGAGTGCTTCCTAATGAAGAGTGCTTCCTAATGAAGCAGCACCTGTAGTTGTAAGTAATACTGTTCTTACATCAGACCATTTCTTTGAAGAATTTCCTAATGAATAAGTGTTATCTGTGTTTGGAAGAATATTTGAATTTACATCAGCACCAAATACAACATTATCAGTATCAGCATCACCCATAGTGATTGTACCGCCATTAAATGTAGTTGTACCAGTGACAGTTAAATTACCACCCACATCTACGTTTCCTGATGTAGTTAAAGAAGTTATTGATGGAGTTGCTGCAGCAAAAACGTTTGACATATCAGCACGAAGTAATTCAAGACCACCTGCTGTACTTCCATCATGAACGACTGCTGTTTTCTTTGTCGTATTAACAGTGACTTCTCCAACAGCACCTGTAAATGTGTTATGTTGAACTGTAGTCCCTCTTCGTAATTGTAATTGTGTTGGCATTTTATACTAATCCTTCGTTATCTACTATTCTTAAACCCTCTGCTGCTTGATTATCATATGTAAATGCTATGATTTGACCAAATGCATCAGTTGTTGAATCTGAAACATTTCCATAATCTGAAAGAGGAAATATACCAAATTTAATTGCATATGCTAACTGATTTAATAACTCATCATCTTGTCCAAGTTGACTACCACTGTCTGATGAGAAATAAGCTATTTGTCCAGCAGCATTCTTAAAATAAAGTTTTCCATCTGCGTAATTTAACGCTAATTCTTTAAAAGATAAATCATTGGCTACTGGTGCTTGATTTGGTACTGATGAACCTTTAATTTTAATTATTGTTGCCATTAATATTTATCCTGTTTATTAGGCGAAGACCGATTAAGATCTTCGCCTTTGTATTTTATTCTTTATTCTTCGCTATCGTCGTCATCTGAATCTAAATCTTCATCATCTAGATCCTCATCATCCGAGTCACATTCGTGATCTTCTAATTCTTCAATTTTTTCTCTAACACTCATTAAATCTTCATCAATTCTATCAAGAATATCAGAAAGACTTTCTGCTTTCTTTTTTTTAGGCATCTTAATTATCTCCTTGTTAATTTTTAATAACGAAAGATAATCTAGAAATTAATATGTACCTCCGTCCACATCGCCATAAACCAAAGTCGTTCCATTAGATTGTAAAACTGTTCCTGAACCACCTAATGTTAATTTATTTAAAGTGTTTGCTGCAGCACCAACTAATATATCACCAATTGCATATGTGCTTTGTCCTGTTCCACCATAAATTGCAGCAATCGTTGAACCATTCCAAGTACCAGTTGCGATTGTACCTAATGTTGTGATTGTACTTTGTCCAACATAAGTTGCAGCAATATCAATACTATCAGCAGAGACAGAAATTCTATCTGCTGTACCACCAACGTTTAAAACACCTGCAGAAAACGTTAAACCATCTCCAGCTGTTGATGATTTTAAACCTAATTCATCTGAAACAATTTCTAATCCACCATCTGATTTTAATACTATATCAAGAACGTTTCCAGTAAATAATAATCCAGCTCCAGCAATATATGTACCAACACCAGCAAATTGATTAAAAAGAATTGATGTGACACCTATTGTCACCATTGGTATAGTTTGCACCCAACCAGTGTTTCCATTAATTGTTCCATTTGTCACAAATAAGAAATCACCTGAAGAAATTTCAGCAACTGAATTAAAATCTACAGCACGAGTAAATACTGTGCTTGATGTACGAACGTATATACCATTTTCAAAAGCATTTGTTTGATCTTTAATTAAAATACGATCACCATTAACTAATGAATAACCATCAAGTGTATTTAATGCAGCTGAAAGTGTATAAGTGCCAGCATTATTGTTATATGTACCAACTAAATTTGCTACTGTTGCAGCTTTTACTGATGCATGAACATGTAATCCTTCAGCAACTGCATCAACATATGCTTTATTTGCAGCATCGTTTCCATCAACTGGACTCGCAACGTCTTTAATTAATGCATTGCTCGCAGAAATATGTCCTGTTCCATTCGGATCAAGTGTAATTCCACCATTAGCATTTGTTGAAAGAATTGAATTTCCATCAATTTGAATATTATCAACATCTAATTGTAATAATCCAGCTATTGAAGTTGTTGTTGAACCATTTGTTAGTGTTGAAGATCCTAATGTAATATTTTTTGTAGAGACTGCACCTGATGTGACAGTAAAATTGCTTGTGTCAAATGAAGCAATACCTTTATTTGTTGTTGAAGCATCTTCTCCAGCAATCGTAATTGTATTATTTGATACAACTGTATCAATTCCTTCACCACCAGCAATGTTTAATGTTTCACTTAAAAGAGCAACAGCATCATTTGTTCCTGTATCAGCAGTAATATTTAATGTAGATGCAACGCTTGCTGTACCAGCAGCAGTTAATTGTCCTTGTGCGTTTACAGTAAATGTAGGGATTTCTGTGGATGAACCATAAGAACCAGCAGTGACAGTTGTATTTGTAATAGCAATTGTAGAAGAATTACCAGCATCGTTATTTGTGACTGTAATACCAGTTCCACCAGTAGTTGCTCCGCCGACTGTATCGTAAATAAATTCAGCAAGAGAATCTGATGTACCATTGATAAAAACATTATTTAAAACTGTTTTACCAGTACCATTTGGTGCTAGAGTAATATCACCATTAGCACTATGTGCAATCGTAATTGACCCAGAACTAGCACCACCATCAGTATTTAAAACTAAATTTCCTTGTCCATTTGAAGTAAAAGTAGCTGTAGAATTACCATCACCGATTCTAACTGTATCAGCGTCTAAAAGTACATCACCAGTACCATTTGGTGCTAGAATAATATCGCCATTTGCATTAGTAGAACTAATTGTATTATCATTAATGCGAATATTATCAGTATCTACTTGTGTAAATGCACCAGTGCTTGGTGTAGCATTTCCAATTGGTGTATTATTGATAGATGTAAATGATGCTGCACCCATACTTACAGTGCCACCAACATTTAAATTTCCAGCTATACCAACGCCACCATCAACAACTAATGAACCAGTTGTAGTGTTTGAAGAAGCTGTAGTTGCGTTAATATTTACTGTTGTAATTGTACTTGCAATATCTAAACTATCAGTATCAAGAGACATTCTTTCAACATTATCTGTGACGAAAGAAAGTGTATCGTTTGATGCTCCTGGAGTAGATTCAGCACTAATAAATGTTAAACCATCTACAGATTTAACACCACCAAGTGATCCCCAAGTTGCACCTGAATATCCTTCGAATGAAGAAGTATCAGTATTGTATCGAATTGTTCCTTGAACGTTTGGTGAACGTTGTGCAGTTGTTCCTACTGGAATAACAAGACCATTTGTTCCAGTGATTGATACATAACCAGTTCCATTAGGATCTAATACAATATTTCCATTGGCATCTGTTGAAGTAATTGTATTTCCATCTAGATCTAGATTATCTACTTTTAAATTGTTTATTTTAGAATTTGCGTCTGTGACAATTGCTGAATCTGCTGTTAATGTACCTTGTACATGATCCAACATATCAGTGAAATATTTACCACCGACTACAAAATGATTTGCAGCATTTCCTGATGTTTCTGCACCTATACCAACGTATAGACGATCACCACCATTATTCTGTAAACCTGAAAGTGAAGAATATGCTAATTCTCCTGCTGCCAGTGTCTGGGGATTGCCCGAAGTACTGGAACGTTTAATTCTTATTATTGATGCCATTTTTTATTTTCTCCTAATTTAATATTCTCCACTATCTACATTTTGTAAATTTAAGTTTTTTGTAGCTGTCCATTTAGATGTGTTCGTTTTATAAACTAAAACTGAACCATTATTTAATCCTTCAGTAATCACATCGACTTGAACATTTTCAGATATTGGAACTGCTGCACCTGATGCACCTTGTATTCCAACTGTAGTAATTGCTGTAGTACTAATTCCAGCAGTTGTATTCGAAGTTGTTAAAGTAGTATTACTTGGTGTAATTGTACTCCCTTGCGAATCTACTGTGACTACTAAATCTGCCATTATTTTGTGACCTCTGGTGTTAAAGTTATAATTCCTTCTACGACTCTACTTTTTAAACCCTGTGAATCAACAACTTCAACATCATAAACATATCTACCAGCTTTTAATGCTGCTGTTGTAGCATTTCCTAATGCTAATTTTATTTTACCACTAGTCACTGGAGCAGGAAAAGTAGTCGTTATTGCAGTAAATGTTGAAGAACCATACCCTTTTCTTAATTGTCCTGCAACAGTGCAATTTGTAAAATCTCTTGCTGTTCCATCAACATTCGAAAATGTTAATATGGCAGACCAATCACTTCCTTGATCTACAAATAAGTCGGTAATTTGTGCCATAAATTTCTATTCCTATTTATTAATTATATACTTTAAAAAGCATCAACCCTATACATAAACCAACCTATATTTTCACTCGCAACTGTGCCTACATAAACAAACCATCTTGTTCTTCTTGAGTCTGTGCTCGCAAGTTTATCAAGTAAAACACTGACGGAAGCACCATTTAATACATTTAATGCTGCATTTGTATCACCAGAAGATATATTATTTCCATTTGTATTAATAGAAACTGTAATCGCATTAATTGCATTACTTACTGGTCTTGTTAGCCAAAACATATCACCAATCGCTGGTGCTGATGGTAATGTAAGTGTATAAGATGTATCATTTCCTAATATAAAGAATTTACCAACACCATAACTTAAAGAAGTTGAACCAATTGCTGGCACAATTACATCACTTGGAAATTTACCACGTATGGATGATGAAAGTTTATCAGCTGATATTGAATTATCAGGTAATGTATTTTGAAGATATTGAGTAGAAAGATAAATGCAATATAAACTTACACCAGCATTAATGGGAGCACCTGCTATTGAAATGCTTGAACCCCCACCAAGTAATGTGAAATCTATATTTGGCTGTTGTACAACACCATTCTTAATTAAAAGAATGCTTCCTGTTGACCCTATTGAAAAGTCTAAAGAAAATGTTGTTGCGACTCCATTCGGTGCAAATACTTGCACTTGCGAACTGCCGTGAATTGGATCTCTTCCCAAATATGCCATAGAAGTTTTACTTTCTTCTTAAGCTTGAGATTCAGACCAAGATAGTTTACCTGTCACAACCAAAGGTGATGCCGATGTAATTTGTGATGTATCAGTAGGCTGTATCGCAAGCGTGATTAAGTCTGGACCATTTGGATAAACTGAATCTCCTCCGAGAATCGAATTACCTAAATCGATCAAACCTGATATATCAAATGAAGTTGTTCCAGGAGAAGCTTTTGATGAGAATATAACTGTACCATCTTTAATAATATCTCCTGTATCGTGAGAAATAGTATTTGATAATGATGGAGAAGGATTCTTCTCAAAAGTTAATTTAGATGGATTTCCGTTTAGAATAAAGAATACGTTTAAGTCTTTATTCGCAGTCACACCACCACTGTTTAATTTCATTTGCATACGATTGATAATTTCTCTTTCACCAACAGAGCCTGTTATACCAGAGTCAACAGCTGGTGCTAAACGAACAGAAACTAATGGAATTGGACGTGTTAAGTCAATTGCTCCATTACCAAATGCGTTTTCACCAACAGTAAATACTGTTCCACTTGCTATTTGTGGATTTGAAGGAACTGATGCTAGAGCAGGGAAAGATGTAAACACTCTTGAATTAGCACCTGCTTTTTGAACCTGCGCAACGAAAGATCCATCAGGAATATTTCCTGTAGCATCTTTAATTAACATTCCCACTTGACATTTATTAGCATCAGCTTCTGAACATTGGAAAGAATACACAAACACACGTCTTGCGTTTAATGTAATTTCTCTGAATTCACTAACTGCAGTCGATGTTGCAGTTTGTGTTGCTGTTGTTCCAGTTAATACGAATGGTTTTGATTGTGATGTGAATAAGTAAGCATCGTCATCATCAAATGTACCATCCATTATAACTGATGTACCAAAGTGGAATAATGTTGGTGCAGAAGTCGGAACATCTCCATTTTCAATTTCATATCTTGCAGGTAAATTTCCTGAACGTAAATATGATTCATTTAATTTATTGTTGTGTACAAACTCATGGTGATAATGAATATGTCCTTTGGCATCTTTTGTACCAAATCTTATTTTACCAGCACCATACCAAGAATAGTCAGCATAACACATTTGAATTTTATGAATATCAAATACGTATCCATTTGGACCAGTTCCATCACAAGGATCTATATTCCAGAATTCTTGTTTTACTTTAACATCCTCACGAATTGTTGTTTTAATACCTGTAGCAGTAATTCCACGATATGGTGGTTGTACTACAATACGAGTATCAGATGAAATATCGATAACACGATATACTTGTCCTCTAACTTGTATATGATCGCCAATAATTAACTGTGATTGGAATGATGTATTATTTCCAGTAATTACTTGTGAGTTTTTGGTAGCATTACATGTTCCAGATAACTGTAAGGTAGAAGATCTTCTTACAACATATAGATATTGTCCATCATATTCAAAGAAGAATCCGTTTGCATCGTCAAACATACCTGCACGAACAAAAGATTGAGACCATGTATCTCTTGCATATTCTGGGAATCCTGCTGCTGATTGTTGAGTTGGAGCAGATCCTATAACATATCTAAATGATTTCAAATCTATAACATGAGACACAGGGAAAGTACCATTGTAAACGTTATTTCCAACTGTGACAACAGCTTTATCAATAAGTATAACATTTCCTACAGATAAATTGTGTGGTTCTTGACAAACTGCTTTAATAGTATGTACAGTCGCACCACCTACTGTAAGTGCTTCATATTCAAGCTTTTGTAAAGTTTTAAAAGGTGAAAAGTTAATCGCGAATGAATTTTGAATACCTTTTCCTGACTGATATCTAAAATACTTACGAGATTGACGAACAATCTTACTGTTTGGTGAAGTACCAGCAGTGATATCTATACCACCATCAAATGATTTATGTAATGAGAAACCATCTGGTCTTAAATTGATTGTTGTTAATGTAGAAAAAGTCGCTGCAGAAAATGTTGCAGGGAATGCTGGTCGACCTGGATCAACTGTTAATTCAGTATCTGAAGTAATTCTATCAACTATAAATTCTTTCAATGAACTTCCAATATAAATGAATATTGAATCAAATCTCTTAAATTTACTTAAGAAAGCAGTTCCTGTACCAGTTAATACACGTCCATTAATAGTACCAGAAACAGATCCAGTCTGTTTTGATGTCTTCAATATATTATGTGAACTAATTGTTTGAGTTTGTGACGCACCTGTTGGTGTTAATTGTATTACTTGTCCTGCAATCGCTGAAACATAAGAGTTTGAAAGTGATATTACGAATTCACTAACTGGAATTACATATACTTCCGCATTATCTACAGAAACATCATTAATAATATCTGTATTTCCTGCTCCTTGAGCATATGATACTAATTCTCCTGGAAAGAAGTTTGTAGGATTATAAGGGTTTGCTGTACCTAATACAATTGTATCAGCTGTAGAATCTACATTACCACTATTCGAAGTTGATCTTGAATTGAAAGTATAAGTTCTCGCTGGAACTAAGAATGGTAATGCTAGTGTAAATGAATCATTTGTTGGCACTGAAGCAATAGGATATATTCCATCATAAGCACCATCTTGAGATGTAATTGTAAACACTTGAGTTCCTGAACCAGAAGAAGTTAAAACTATTTCACCTAATTGAGTTGAAATTAAAAATCGTAATTCCCACCAGTTTGACATTCCTGGAACTGCTCTATTAACACCAGCTGTTGGTGATGCAGTCACTACAACACCTACTGGAGAACCAGTTAAGAATGAAGAAACATTCTTTGGAACCCAAGTTGGTTCATTTTGAAATGTAGATGTATCTTGTCCATTTACTGCACCAATATTATAATTTATATTATCAGCAAATTTCAGTGATACGAAACGAGAAGCTGTTGAAAGTCTTCCACGATGTTGAACCATCGTCACTACTGCATTCGTTGGAACTGAACCAAGTGGTGTTTCAAAGTTTACTGTAAATGATTGGTTTTGCGCATTTGAAGTTGATCCAAATGCTGCTGTTGTAGCTGATCCAGCACCTACTTGACCTGCTTGTTTAAGTAATAAACGAGAGTCATTTACGAATTGTAATTGAAAAGTAGTATTATTTGTCAAACCACCAATTACTGTTCCTGCAGTTGAATAAACTGCATTAGTTGTTCCTGAAACTTTATGGTTTTGTATAAAGATTGTATTATACAATGTGTTAGTTTTATTATTTTGAACGTTGAATTCTACTGGGAATGCAGCAACGTCATTCGTGAATGGTGAAGTTTTACTTGTAAATCTAATATAATTTGAATTAACTACGTTAGCTGTCACTTGAAATGATGTCAAGTTATAAGGAACTACAGTTGATGAAGAATTGCAAAAAGCAAATCTGTTTGTAGTTGAAAGTCCTGCACCTGTAATATTAATTGTACAAGTTTCATTTTCAGTTATTCCATGAGATGGAATATAGAAAGTATTTCTTAAAGCTGTTAATTCATTCGCAAAGCTAACAAATATTTCAGAAGTTGTTCCATAGTTTGCATTTCCAGCTTGTGGGAAGTTTATTGCTATTGATCCTAATGTAGTTGTTGATGTTGCTTGGAAATTATAAGGAATGATACCTGTTCCATATCTTCCATTATTTCTTGTATTTGCTTGATGAGTAAATGGATCAAGTGCACCATTAACTGAAGTACCATTATTTGCAACACCTTGGAATCCAATTATTTTGTTTCCAGCTGTTGTTCCTTTACCAAATGATTCTCCTGCTAAATCTGATCCTGAATGTGCTGTGTTTAAAGCAGTAGGCACGTGATCTAAAGATCCAGTCCAAACAACGTTATAGCTAGAAGTTGGGTTTCCGAATTTATCTCTGTTGATTGCACCAAATTGATATTGAACGTTAATAAAATAACTACCAGAAGAAAGGAATAAACATCTTGTCACATCTGTATTTGGAAATTCAGTTCCAGGAGATGCACCTTTAGCACCAAGAGAATAAGTTATATTGCTTGATCCTGCATTTAAATAATTTTGTGCTATGTAAGTAATGTTAATCGGACTACTATTAGTGTTTGCTCCAGAGAAGTTTAATTGCGTAATTACCATTCTTGTAGGAATTCTGCTTGCGCCCATTATACTTTGAACGTTCCAAGTGAATGAGTTTGTGTTAGTATTGTTAATATTACCAATATTAAACTGTCCTGTTGCACCTGTGGTCACATTTCGAGAGAAAAATGCAGTAAATAAATTTCCATCACTTCTTTGTTCAATTTTATAAACTAATCCAAGTCTAGGAAATCCTCTTGTTGTGCTGATTGCTGAAAGATTTACGACTGAAGCAAGTGTACCATAATCTGTACATAATTGAATTGTATTAGCATCTACGATTTTAGCATAATAGACTCTACCATCTTCCATTCCACCATTAGTAGCTGGTGTGGTATCATCACCACGAACCTGTGTATTGAAAAGAGTAATGCAGCATTTGCTGATAATCCGTGAGCATTCCAAGTAATTTCATCTGCTGCTGCGTTTACATCTGCTGATTGTAGATATTTGAAATAAGTTGTTTCCCAATCCCAAGTGGTGACAGGGCGATCATATTTAAATTCTGCTGCTGCAGTTGAAGTAGAAGCATTGACATTGTTTGTGATAGTAATTGTTGGAGATGAATCAATAAAAGGACGTCCATCTGGAGCAGTTCCTGTTGGATCAGTAATTGATAAAACTTTTGGACCAATCGTTTGACGTAAATAAAGTTTTGTATTTACCTTAAGACCATGTGGTTCAAGTGTTCTAACAGTTAAAACAGAAGGAGTAGCACCATCAGTAGCAATAGGATTAATTGCTGCTCCTGTGTTTGGATCAAATGCATTTGGATCTAAAATTAAATTTGATCCTTCAAAAAATTTAGCAGGAACAATCGAAGTGTAAGATCCAGCAACGTTTTGAGTCACAATTGCTGGTTGATCTATTTCATAGAAAAATTCCGTAGAACTAATTACACCTGTGACAAGGAATGCTCCTTCACAAGTAATATCACTAACACCTTGAATCACAATCGGATTACCAATACTTTGTTGATGCGCAGTTGTGAATGTACAACGAACTTGTTTGGATGCTATTGTTGTATTAATTGATACAAGTCCTTCAAGTGATAGATCTCCTGAAGAAGAATAAATTGTAGGAATGTTTAAAACTGATTGAAGTGTTTCCCATTTTGTAGATTGAGATCCATATTCAAAGTCAGTGTCGATAAGGTTTTCAGGAGCCGATATACGCAATTTGTTGACAGGGTCAAGCATCGCCTCTTCAAAACCTACTCTAGCAAACTCTTCTTCTACGAAAATTTGTAATCTTGTATTTGCAGTCACTGGACCAAAGTTTTGTGAAGCAAAATTCGCAGCAAGGACTAATCTAGTTTGATCTATGGCTGGTTGATATGTGCAAGATGTTGATCCAAGAGTTGAATCTGCAAAGTTGTATATAATTTTACCAGCATCAACGTTAGTAATTAATAGAATTCGTTCTAATGGTACATTTCCATATAGGAAGATAGCATTTTGTGCTGTGTTAATGTCGTATGTGAATAATAGTTTTTTTGCCATTGCGTGTTTCCTTTAAAATTAATTATCGTTTACATATCTCGGAACTGGACTGTCATCTTTATTATATATTCCAAGAGGTGCAGTAATAAGATACATTCCTTTCCCTGTAAAAGTTATATCTTTATCATACACATCCAGACCAATCGGACGATATTTTTCAATCTTTTTACCATCAATATTTAGGTTTTCGTCTAGTGCGACAAACTTATAATTTGATGTATTTTTGTTTATCTTGAATATTTCCGAATTATTATCAAGTATATTTGAATATCCATCCCAAATAACTTTATTTAATGGGTCTGAAATACAATAAAATACACTTTTTTCAGAAATAGTCAACAATCTTACGTGTGATTTACTCGCTGTTTCGAGTATCTCTTTATCTGAAGGAAGATCATTTCCAAAGTAATCTTTTCGATTTGTATATCCCTTCATTATATGAGTATAATGAAATCTAAAATTTGGACCCATTACACCTAAATCTCTTTTTGTGTCCCAATCTCTAATTGAAACCAATCCATCTTTAAGTACTGTTAAAGTACATAATTCTATATGTGGAATACCTATCCACCCCTCTTTATTCTTACTACCTGTGGCTTTTTGTAGAACAAAGTTATTCTTACGATCACTAAAAACTATTTCCCATTCCCATTCATCAGAACTTTTAAATCTCATAATATAATTTATTAGGTTATCCCAATGCTATGGACATTGCCATTGATATTTCACTTGGGTCAACTGTTTGCCACTTATCTCCATTGTATAACTCATACTTTCTAAGAGTTGTATTAAATCTTACGTCTCCAGTTGTTGGGGTGTTCGAGCGATTGTCGGATGTATCAGCGACTAATCCTGTTGCTTTCCCTTTCAACTTTAGATCGTTTTGGATTGAGTTAGAAAGAATTTTGCTAATAGGCATATGTTTTATTCCCTTATTTAGTATTTTTTAATCTTATACTTCTGTAATATATGTTATGCTAAATTCCAAAACTGATGTACTAGTTAAATCTGCCACTGTTGCTTGTGTTGCACCTTTCATCACATAAACTGCAGTATTTGATAATCCAAAATTATCTGTAAAGATTATAGGATTTGTAAATGTTCCCTGAACATTGGATATTACCAGTGTTCCCCAATCTTTTGGTCTATTTCCTGTGTTTGGTTTGTACTAAATGGTAATGTTATGAAAAGATTGCCATTCGATGCTCCAAGAGCAGTTATTGTAATTGAACCTGAAACTTTGCATAATCTACCAATTTTTATAAATTTTCCTAATCTTGTACCATAAGTAAGTGTATTTAAATTACCACCTGCAGCGACTGAAAGTGATGGTGTATAATCACCCTCTCTATATTCATCTAAAGTATTATCATTTGTAGCTGGGTTTGCTGTTCCAGGAAATACAAGATGTCCATTTGCTAATGTCACAGCAGCATTAAATGTCACACCTCCAGTATAACTTTGTTGACTTACTGAAGTTGGATCGTGTGGTGTATAACCTATATTTGCAATTGCAGAGCCAGCAACAAGTTTGCTGCTTGTAATTGTATTGTTTGCTATTTTTGAACCAGTAATTCCTAAATCTTGAATTGCTGCAGCAGTGATTGCTCCATCAACAAATGAATTACGAGAAACTGTACTGAATCCTAAATGTAATACATTAACAGATATTCCTGCATTCAATGGTGCACTTAATAAAAGTTGATTTTGATTTTGTAAAGTATAACCAACTGTATCTGTTTGTACAACACCATTAATTGTCACTAAAATACTTTGAACACTTACTGGACTCTTTGATAATGTGAAAGTTGTTTGTCCTTGTGTTGATGTAAATTTATCAACTGTAAATGTTTTTAAATTATCTGATAATGCTAAATCAGTGACACTACCAGCTGTTGGATTTACTTGAAAGTTGCTACCACCTAAATGGTTAATAAGAATTTTTTGTCCTGATCTTGGGAATCCAGTAAATTGTAATCCTCTAAATTTAATTGTAGAAACTGCTGTGACATCAAAAGAACCAGTTATGATACTTTCATATGTAATTGTATCAGTATTAAAATCTACACTTTTTCCTTCTACATAATTTACTACACCACCACCACTACCTTGTGTGGTAAAATTAGTTGAACCAGAAAGAACAACATCAACAAAACTTGATGTAGCATTTGCCACAAATCCTATCGCACCACTACTTGCTTGTGTAATTTTATCTCCAGCTTTTGGTTGTTCTATTTCACTACTGAAAGAAGAAACTGTATAAAATTTATCATCGATATTACTAATAGCACCAGTGTTTGCTCTTGTCACTAATCCTGTTGTTGTTAAAGCAAGAAAATCATTTGCTGTGGCATCATGAAAAATTACATATTCGTTAATTGTATTCGAAGTAAATATACCTGAAACTGAAGTACCATTAAAAGCAGTTGGTTGGGTCAAAGAATCTGTTTTATCTATTGTCATAGAAGAAACTAAATTATTATTTGAAACTAATCTTTGTTCTAAACGTATTGTGTTATTTGCTCTTGCAGCAAATGGTGCTTGACCATTAAGTAATTGATTTACTGCAGTAATTAATGTAGTATTTGCTGAATAATCAGTGACACCAGTATATGGGCTTGATGTTGGTTTTGCGAGGTTGACACTTCTTAATGTATTTGCACTTACAGCTGAAATAGTTAATCTTTGAATATCTTTAATTGTGTATGCACTAATTGGCTCTTGTGGAACGTTATCCACAATCGCTAATACATTACTTTCAAAACCTCCTGGAATCTCCTGAGAAAGAAAATATTCTTTCTGAAATCCATTCGATACAAACTCATCTCTTGGACGGATTTGAGTTGTAATAGGTATTACTGTTGATGAACCAATATATGCCATTTAAGTTTAACTATTTTTTTGTTTATACGTCTTCTAAAATACTCGCTACAACATCTACTGATGTTGCAGTATTAGAAACAACTTTTACAATTTCTGAATTTTTCAAAACAATTTTTTGCCCAGATATTACCTGAAGTGTTCCACCTGCTGGTATCGGAGCATTTTTAACTAAATGAAAATCCTGACCACCTGAAGTTATATAAGCAGCAACTTGAACATTTGCGTTTGTTGTATTACAAACATCTAATTCAATTAAAATTGACTTCTTATTTGCAGGGCATGTATATATTGTAATTGGTGTTGTTCCAATATCTCTTTGAAAACCATTTGTAAATACATTCGCCATTTGTTTATCCTAATGCTATTGTTATTGCTAAAGAAAATCCACGTGCTTCGTTTATTCCAGAAACCAAATCTGGTTGAGCATTATCAAGCAATGCTAGATCGCCAATGTAATCTTCTTGGTTATTTGTTTTTGTAATAACAGAATTAGTTTGAACACGCCATTGATCGAACGTGTTAGCCTGTGATACTGTTGCTACAACTGCTTGTTTTGCCATTGTTTATTTTCCTATTATTTGTTTTAAAATAGACTTAATTTCTGAAATATCATTCTTAAGACTATTTATTTCGTTTGCCATAGTGGTTTCACGAATACGACTTGCTTCTTCTAGTTTTTTATATTCTTCATAGTCAGAAACATTTGTATTAATTATTGCCTGAGAATTAAGATCTCTAACAAAATTTCTATGATCTGCAACTTTAATTGTTTTCATATGATTAACTATATGCAATAACTCTTAAATTTTTAACTTTTGGTACATAAACTGGATTTGTTGATTTAAATACCAATTTTATTTGTAAATTTTGAAATGGTGTAATATTTTCTAATGTAGCTGTTCTTTCTCTAAACACATCTAATGAGTCTTTAGAAGAAATAGGTAAAGTAATTTCATTAAATTTTAATTTATTTAGATCAACAGAATCACTCCAAGAACGATAGTATAATTTTAAATTTGTATCATTTGGTACATTAGCATCAAATAATATTTTAATATTTGAAGCAGGAGTAGCTAATGCTAATGTTCTTGTAATATAGTTTGCTAAATTTGTAGAACCAGTTGGAGCATAATCATCTACAAAAGCATCATATTGTTGTATTTTAAAGTTTGCTAATGTTTTACGAACAGCCATAGTTTGTGTTAAAGCTACTGTAGCATTTGCATTTAATGTAATTGAACCTGCAGCTACTGAAGCAACAGTACCAATTACTCTTTTCTCTAATCTTTGTGCTGTTCCACCATCTGGTGTCACTACTTCATATAATGTAGTTGATATAATTTTATCTCCAGCTGATATTACTGAAGTGTTATTTGCTGTTGATGTTATTGTAATACTGTTTGTTGCTGATGTTTGCGATCCTGATAAATTAAATTCTAATACATCATTAACAACATCTAAAAATATAGTATTTGATGTTGGAATATTTGTAAAAGGACTATCTAGTGTGACTGTCACTTTATTACCATCAGCAGAACCAGCATAACGATCTAAATTAAATTCTTCAACTACATTTGCAATCTTATAAGTTCCATCTAAAGCATTAGCATAAACGCCACTTAAAACCAATTCAGAACCAATTAGAGTATTTGCTAATAAATTATCAGCTGCATCAATCCATGTGACTAATTGTCCATTACCTTTAGCATTGTGTGATAATTCAACAACTGGTCTTGCTACTATTTTATAAGCAGCAGTAGTTTGTGCAGAAAGTGCATTTGCTGTTAAAACAATTGTTGTATTATTCGTAATTGAAGCAATTACTCCAATTGCAGTGTCACCAACTCTTAAGAAATCGCCAACTCTTCCTTCAGTGACAAATGATGTTCCTGTACCAGTGACTGTTGTTGAGTTTGTTGCTGATGTAATTGTTCCTGTTCCAGTTATAAATGTATCAGAATCTACGATTGTGTTATTAACTAATATATCTCTATTATCAACTCCAGGAACATTTAAGTTTGTTGAAGTTAAATTATCAACAGAATTCGATATAACAAATAAACCAATTTTTTGTAAATCTATTACAGGAGATAAATTAGCATTAAATGATTTTAATTTTGCTTTTATTCTTAAACTTGGTTTCTTTAACAATGGTGTATTTGATACGACAGTTTGGTTTTCATAAGATTTAACTATTTTTCTTCCTGTGAAGAAATAATTTTCATTTGCAATTAATGGAAGAGGATCAGTGGTCGCACCATCTTTATCTGAAGCAATTACTGTATAATCAATACTTGTATCTGTAAAGATTAAATCATTTGTTTTTAAATAAAGTGCATCAACATTCAATTGACGAGAGCAAAGTACATTTGTTCCACCAACATTACTTTTAACAAAGTTTGCTGTTGTTCCTGTAATTAAACTCTGTCCATTTGCATCTGTAGTTTGTAATTGTATCATAAAAGAATCTTTTGTTAATCCTTCAGCTAATACCAAGTGTGAACCATTTAATAAACTATGAGGAACACCATTCGCACCACTACCACCATATGTTCCTGTAGGAACTCCTGTGATAACTACTTTATCATTAAATGTGAATCCATGATTTCTAGCATTTACTCTTACATGTGTT
>Ga0194127_10003563_pt1 | contig 19822 bp, 15 predicted proteins | sample TA2KigC100mmetaG_FD_148624 | JGI IMG/M metagenome (GOLD analysis project Ga0194127, IMG submission 148624) | Freshwater microbial communities from Lake Tanganyika, Tanzania - TA2015036 Kigoma Deep Cast 100m | ecosystem: Environmental > Aquatic > Freshwater > Lake | place: Tanzania: Lake...
CCCATGCTCCCACCACCGACCCGTGCGACGACAAGAACGCGTGCACGACCAAGGACACGTGCTCCAACGGCCAGTGCGCCGGTGGCCCCGCTCCGGACTGCAACGACAACGACAAGTGCACCGACGATGCCTGCAACCAGACAACCGGCTGCACCCACGTCCTGAACACCGACTTCAACACGGACGAGCAGAACTGCGGCGGGTGTGGCATGGTCTGCCCGGCATACACGGTATGCACCTCGGCGAAATGCCTGCTCATCGATGGTCGCACCTGTACGCAGAACGGGGACTGCCTCTCCAACTACTGCAGGCTCGACTTCGACGGCGAGGGGAAGTTCTGCGCCCAGGACGCGGTCTCGTGCGTGTATGCGCTGCTTGGCGCCTCCGCGACCCAGGTCAGCCCCGGAGCCAAGATGTGCGGCGGCGGAACCACCCCCAAGTCGTGCAATGCCGGCTCGTGGGTCGACGGGGCCGCCTGTCTCGCAGCGGGCTGCAACGGGACCATGTTCTCCCAGGCGCAGACCTGCCAGGACGGCTCGGGATGCACCCCGGCAAACCCGGTCACGAACGAGTGCGCACCATACGCCTGCACCGCCCAGGGGTGCAAGAACTCGTGCGCAACCGAGGTCGACTGCGCTCCTTCCCACTACTGCAACGCGAACAAGTGCCAGCCCAAGAACATCAACCAGGCGGGGTCCATCCTGGCCGGTTCCGAGTACTTCGGTCCCGTGCTTGCCGGCTGGACCCAGTGCGCAGGGTGGAAGAACACCTCCAACTGGGACATCGTGACCACCAACTGGATCCAGTCGTGCGCGGCTACCGGCAAGCAGCTCCGCTTCCGCCTCCACGACGGCGGCGGCAACGTGCTGTTCGACGAGACCTACCCCTCTTTCACTGCGACCGAGATGCAGAACAACCTGCCGGGCTGCGACAACAGCGGCTACGGGATCTGCGGCAAGTACGGTCCGTCCGGCAAGGCCCTCCTCGTCTACAAGCCGCAGAACGGAAACGGCGGCTGCCACGGCGACGACAACTCGTCCGGCGCAGTCCGCATCGCCAACACCACCAACGGCGATTCGGCCATGGGACACAACTACATCTTCCTTGGCGGCAGACGCCACGACGGCGGTTACCGCAGCCACAACCAGGGAAGCACCCCGACCTCCGAGATCCGCTGGCTGGGCGGCGGAAACATGTGGGACGGATGCCAGCACGACGGCCGGGTCGAGAACTACGCCATCGCGGTGTACGTGTCGAACTGAACGTAGCTAGCCTCGACTTCAGCCATTCCTGCCTGCTGCGGTCGGCCCCCGCCGGCCGGCGCTGCGGTGCTCGACGATTTCTTGCTCGACGGACCTCAAGTACGACTGCGCAAGATATCGCCTCCGCTTCCTTGCGGCGGCTCGGCGCTTGCTCGACCTCGCTACGGCCGATGGCTGAAGTCGAGGCTGGCGCAACGTTGTTTGGCCGTCCATGGGGTACCTCGCCTCGTCAGCCGCCCCACGGCCGCAGCGCCAGCCACGAGGGACGCCAACAGCAGCACCACGCCCAGGTTTGCGCCTCCGGAGCCCCCCCTCATCCCCCCGACACCCCCTGCCGAACACCCGGAGGCCGAGTTCCCTGCACCTGCGGTATCGTCTCCCACGGCCGAATTCCCTTCACCGGCCGCATCGCCATCGTCGTCGCTGCCCCGAACATCCCCGATTGCCGGGGCCGCCCCCGTCGAGAACTCGAACGTCCTTGTTCCCTCCAGCGCCAGCCCGTTCCAGGTGGCCAGGGGGGCCGAGAGCGTGACCGTGTAGTCGGCCTCCTTCGCCCAGTCCTCCTTTGGCCGGATGTTCACCAGGTGGGAGTCGTTCCCGTAGTAGAGCTGCAGCGTCACCGGATGCGCGCTTCCCCCCGGCCCGACGACGGTTACGCTCTCGTCGGTCAGCGATCCCTTGTCGAGCCCCCTCGGCATCGCAAAGGAGACCCACGAATCGGGCGTTCCGGCATCCCGAGGCTGCTCGTAGGGCATCCCCTTGCTGAACCAGGCGCCCAGGAGGGGCTGGTCGAACCCGTCGTTCCCGTGGAGGCGTCCCCACAGGACCTCCATGTAGCGGGCCACCGGGGGGCCCAGGGAGATCGGGCTTCCGGGTACCGTCGGGTCGTCCACGTGCCCGCAGGCCCAGGGGTAGAGCTCCATGTACTTGTCCAGCGTCGCCTCATCCGTGCGCTTGTCGTCGGTGTACATCACGGCCACGGCAACCAGGCTCTGCCCCATTTCGATCGTCTGCGGGGTGACCTCGTGTCCCGCTTCCGCAAACAGCTCGGCCATGACGTCGGCGGGTACCCAGGTCTCGGGCGGCTGCATCGGGCCCATCGCCGCAGCGAAACAGATGTCGGTCACGCCGTCGACGTTGCCCCACTCCCCGCCGGTGCTGTTCTCGTCGAACACGTAGTGGCGTTCGAGGTACATCCCGTCGAAAAGCTGGTCCGTGAGGCCGTGAGCCGCCATGCCCAGCAGAAAGGCCACGTGTCGTTTCCCTTCATCGGACCACGGCGGACCGTACGTGTCCCGGATCCACTCGAGGTAGAGGGTCTGGAACGGCTCCCAGTGCCCCATCTCGCCGTACCCGTCGCCGACCGCGTACCCGCCGTCCGGGAAGTTGGCGCCATTGCGCATCGCCTCGTACCACTCCGGAGCTGCCAGCAGCTCCTGGAGCTCGGCGTTCTCTACGTGCTGCACCGCATCCTGGGCCACCCACAGGTGCGTGTAGTTGCCGTTGGCCCGGGCCGACCCGGTTGCAGCAGTCACCCCTGCCGTCCCGATCAGCAACCCGGCGAACAGCCCCAGTGCCTCCTTACCGGCGCCCCGCAGTCCAGTGCCTGCACACGAGGACTCCCTGCCGCCGGTTCCGATCAGTTCGAACACCATCGACCTCCGTCTCCTGCAAGCGCGATGCGTGGGTTCACCGGGCCCCTGCCTCGCCTGCGGGCGCACGCAGCATCACGGCCGGGACCATGGCGCACTTCCCCTCGCCCGCGGAACAGCCCCGAAGTGCCACTGCGAAAGCGATGCCCAGGCCCACTCTCTTCATCCCGACCTCCGTAGCGAGATGATAGCCGGTGTCGCAGTCGAGTCAAGGCACCGCTTTTCGCTTGACAACTCGGCGGACCCTGTCTATACACACTGGCCGTTGACAATGTGGGGCTATAGCTCAGCTGGGAGAGCGCTTGAATGGCATTCAAGAGGTCAGGAGTTCGATCCTCCTTAGCTCCATCCAACTTCGCCTCGCCGACGTCTCTTCGAGCCGCTGGCGGGCTACGTCGTGACAGGCCCGACTCGCCGACATTGAGGCGAAGTTGGATGTCACGCCGTAGCCCGAGCAGAGCGACAGGCGAAGGCGGACCTTCTGCACTTGCGGAATCCTCATGTATGTTTACATCCTCAAGACGGCGTCTGGTTCCGCAAAACCGACGGTGGACTTGGGCAGAGCGGGCGCAAACCACACAGTGGGAATCCCGGAGATGTACCAGGTGGTCCGGCCAGAGCACCACGGTTGATCCGCAATCCCTGTTCTGAGACAATGGCCCGGCCGCGGCCGGGCGGGCGGCAGGGAGTCGAGCCATGCGCAAGAGGTCGGGAACAACCTGGACGTTGGGGGTCCCTGCCGCGACGATCGTGGCCTTTGCCGTTGCCCATCAGACCTTCGCCCTGCCTTCGGTGATCGCACTCCTGGTCGGCCTGGCGGGCCTGGTCGGCTATTTCCCCGGGCTGCTCTACCTCGGCTTTCGCTCCGGAAGGCTGCGAGGGCTCGCAGGCAAGCTGGCCCTGGCCGGGGTCTCGGCTTTCGTGGGGCTGATCGCTGCCGTCCTGGTCCTGGTCTGCATGCGCGGCGAGTTCCACCGCGACGAGCGGGACCGGACGTCCAACCTTGCCCCGCACCCGACGCTCGGCCATGCCCCCACGATGATGCCCTGGGCCGAAGCCGCGGGGCTGAAGCTCGAAGACACGGTGGGCCAGAACCTGGAAACCGTCGATCCCGCGAGGGCTCAGGTCGTCGTCATCGGGGATTCGGTGCTCTACGGCTGGGGCGTCGACAAGGAGCAAGCCGCGGTCAGCATCCTGGCGCAGGAGATCCGCGACCTCCAGGTCCTGAACTTCTCGGTCTCGGGCTATTCCCCGACCCAGTACCTCCTGTACCTCCGGGAGAAGCTCCCCCTGACCCGGCCCAAGGTCGTGGTCGTCGGGATCTTCAGCGGGAACGACTACCAGTCCGCCGGCGTGACCAACTGGAACGGCCACGCCACCGTGATGTTCGTTCCGGAGGGCAAGGACGACCTCGTCCTGTGGCGGGACCATACGCCCCGGTTCAACTGCATCGACTTCGTGTCGTCCAGCGTCCTCTTCTACAGGTACCTCTGGTCCTGGCCCGACTTCACCAACCGGCTGCTCGACCTGCTGTGCAACGCGGGCCGGCTCGATGAGCCGGAGCACGAGGAGGTGCTCCGCAGAATCCTGCGCAAGACAGAAGACCTCGTGCGGGCGCACGGCGCGCGACTGCTGTATGTCCTGCTGCCCGACAAGAACGACTTCGGCTCAGATAGTTTCTATGCGCTTGAGTTATCAAAAGAAAAAAAACTGAAAGAAATACTGACTTCCGAAGGATACGATGTTCTCTGGTTCGGAGACGAGGTCATCGCGTCCGGAATCCCGGCCGAAAGCCTCTACATCCCAGGTGATTCGGCACACTTCAATGTTGCGGGCAACCGGCTCCTTGCCGAGGTCTTGCGCCGGACGTTGGCCGAGCGGTACTCAATCCGCTGAACCTGTGGTACGCCAAGGCGGGAATTGCGAAGCGCCACGGCTCCTAAACATCGTCGTGTTGAGCGACGATCAAACATGGCCGATTTGGCCGGCAAGCACCGGTCGGACAAGGAAGCCGTCGAAACCGGCAGCGCAGGCGTACTTGAGGTACGTCGAGCATGCCGGTCGGCGGCTGACGCAGCCTGTCCCGAGCCAAGTCGAGGGGGCCCGCCGGATGATTGACGGACAAGGCGGCCATGTTCAGATGCCTGGGCCGTCCTGGTAGTGGTCACGCAGCGAGGCGTATTCCGGTGCGCCGAGGGAGACCCACACCCCTTCCTGCTCCCTGCGGAAGGAGAAGGGCACGAAGTGCTCCCACGCCCAATTCAGGAAAGCGCCGAAGGGGCGCATGCCGGCAAAGCGCAGTGCGATCCGCTCGCCCGCCCGGATCCGGGCCAGGAAGGTCTCGTCGGCTGCGAGCTCGAGGTCCCCGCTCTCGTTGCGAAGGTCGACCAGCATTCCCGACGGGTCGGCCAGGAGGCGCCCGTCGAGGCGGATGACCCGCCGAGGCCTGGCTCCGTCGGCCAGGCTCAGGCTGCGGACGATCCCTCCCCCCCGGACCACTCCCTGGTCGACGAGCACGAAGCGCCCGAGCTTGGGGTTCAGCTCGAAGCTGTCGGCTGCAACCGGGTGGTCCAGGTGGAGTACGATCCTGCCGACCTCCGATTCCAACAGCTTCTGCGCGTACCGTTCCTTGAGCTCGAGGCTCGCCGGGTCGAGCCGTTCCTCGATGGCGACCACCTCGGCGCTGGCATCCGCGGTTCCGATCTTGAAGCCGTAGCGCCGCCCGGCCTCGAGCGGTTCGCGGCCCATCCAGAACAGGCTGGCATGCACCTCGACCGCGGCAGCGGGGCAGTCGTGCAGGGGGGCCATCACCTCGCCCGGCTCCACGTAGACCTCGTCCTCCAGCATGATCCCGACACAGGTCCCGGCGGATGCCTGCGGCACTCCGTCGTCCGGCCAGCGCTCGATGGCCCGTATGCGTGACACCCGTCCCGACGGGAGGAAGCGGACCGGGTCGCCCCGTCTCAACGTGCCCGATTCGACCCGGCCGACATAGCGTCGTCGATCATCCCACCGGTACACGTCCTGGACCGGCATGCGCGGCGGCCGCAGCCGATCCAGGGTCGCGGGGGAGAAGGCATCGAGCGCCTCGAGGATTGTCGGGCCGCTGTACCAGTGCGTGCGCTCGGAGCGGCGTACGACGTTGTCCCCCTCGCGGGCCGAAATCGGGATGAGGAACTGGGCGGTCAGGCCGATGGAGTGCAGGAAGTGGACGGCATCGGCCGTCACCGCGTCGAAGCGGCCGCGATCAAACCCGACCCGGTCGAGCTTGTTGACCGCGATCACGACCTGCGAGATGCCGAGCAGGGACAGGATGTAGGCATGACGCCGGGTCTGCTCCCTGACGCCTTCCTCACCGTCCACGATCAGGATCGCTGCGTCGGCCTCGCTGGCCCCGGTCACCATGTTCTTGAGGAACTCCCGGTGCCCGGGGGCATCGATGATGACGTATCCCCGGCGGGACGAGCGGAAGCGGGTCTGCGTGGTCTCGATGGTGACGTTCTGCTCACGCTCCTCTTCGAGCGCATCCATGAGATAGGCCAGCTCGAAGGGGCGTCCCTGGGCCTGGCAGGTGCGTTCGATCTCGGCCTGGCGCTCGGCAGGGATGGCCCCGGTATCGAAGAAGAGCCGTCCGATCAGGGTCGACTTGCCGTGGTCGACATGCCCCACGATGACGATCCGGAGCGCGGGTTCGGCTGGTGGTTTCGGCATTGCGGCGGAGATGTCCATGCTCTTCCCTCCCGGCGGTCTCGTCCGTTACCGGCTGCCGCTCGTGGTCGTGCTCGAGCGCTCACATGTACCCGAGTGAGCGCAGCTTCTGCATCATGTAGGCCTTCTCATGATCCTGGGCCCGGCCCGCCCGTTCCGGCGTGCTCGTCCGTTCGAGCTCGGCCAGGATCTCATCCACCGTGCCCGCAGTCGAGGGGAAGGGGGAGTTGCACGGCACGCAGCCGAGGCTCCGATACCGCCGGGTTCCGTCCGAGAAGTAGAGCGGGCACACCGGGATCCGCTCCCGTCGGATGTACCGCCAGATGTCCATCTCGGTCCAGTGCAGGATCGGATGGATCCGTACGTGCGTGTCATCCCCGTAGGCAGTGTTGAACTGATCCCACAGCTCGGGCGGCTGGTCCTTGAAGTTCCACTGGAAGTCCCGGTCTCGAGGGGAGAAGACCCGTTCCTTGGCGCGGGAGCCCTCCTCGTCCCTCCGGATCCCAAGGAAGATCCCCTTGAAACCGTGCGCATCGATCATCTGCTGGAGCGCGTTGGTCTTGAGCGCGGTGCAGCACTCGAAGCGACCCTTCGAGGGTCCCATGCCTCCGGCCAGCGCCTCCTTGTTCTGGCCGACCAGCAGCTCGAGCTTCCACTCCCGGGCGATCTTGTCCCGGAACGTCAGCATGACCGGGTGCTTCAGGCTCGTGTCGATGTGCACCAGAGGGAAGGGAACGCGGCCGAAGAAGGCCTTTCGGGCGACCCACAGCATGGCCGTGGAGTCCTTGCCGATCGACCAGAGCATGGCCAGGTTCTCGAAGCGGCGGTAGGCCTCTCGGAAGATGAAGATGGTCTGGTTCTCCAGGGCATCCAGGTATTCCGCTTCCAGGCGCTCATGCAACTCGGAAGTCTGGGAAGGGCTCAGGCTCATCGGCGTCTCCGTTCAAAGGTCAGCGGTCATGCCTTGCGAATCGTCCTGTGGCTCAACGGGTGCAGCCCGCACTCAGCGTGAGCGGGGTCTTCCCACCACCAGCGGCCGCTGCGCGGGTGCTCGCCGGGGCGGGTGGGCCTCGAACATGGGGCGCACCCGATGGAAGTGTAGCCCTCGTCGTACAGCGCGTGCCGCGGCAACCCGTGAGCATCGGCCAGGTCCCGCAGCTGAGCATCGGTCCATCCCGCGAGCGGGTTGAGCTTCACCAGCCCGCCGAATGCCACGTCCCACTCGATCACCGGCAGGGAGGCACGTGTCTGGCTCTGGTCCCGGCGGAGCCCAGTGAACCAGGCCGGAGTCCCCTCCAGAGCACGTCGCAGCGGTCCCACCTTGCGGATCTCGCAGCACCGCCGACGCTCCTCCAGCGACCTCCGGAACGAGAACATCCCCGCCGTGCGCGTCAGCTCCTCCAGCTCCTCGCCCAACGGGAAGTACCACTCGATCGGGATCCCGTAGCGGGCCTGGAGTTGATCCCCCACCCAGCGCGTCTCCTCGTGAAGCCGTCCCGTGTCCAGGGCAACCACGCGGAAGGGAAGGCCTGTCGACGCGGCGAGGTGGATGACTGCAACGTCTTCTTCCGAGAAGCTGCTCGCGACGGCTGTCCTGGGGCCGAAGGTTGCGAGCCCCCAACGCACGATTTCCTCGGCTCGAGCGGTCGACAGCGCCTCGGCAGCGTTCTTCACGGCGTCCTGATCCCAGAGTGCGATGGTGCCCGTGCTCATGCCCCCCCCTTCGCCCCCGGCCGAGGCGATTGTCTATAAATATGGTAGGGTTACTGGAAAAAATCAAGGGGAATCTTGGCCGACCCTCGGAAAAAGGGCGTGGTTCCGCACAGGGAAGTGACGACGGCAGCCCTCCCGGATCGTCCGCTCTCCTTGTCGTTCGTGGCGGCGTAGTCGGCTTGCCGGGCCGCTCGACCTTCCGCTCATGTCGGCCTGCCTCGGCCGGACGAGCCGGGGCTCTTGCAGCCTCTGTCCGGTTCGTGCATTCTGGTGCGGTCCTGGAGGAGCAGGACCGATGCAACCTCGAGGGGAGTGAGCGGATGGTACATCGGCACGTTTACGGGTTGGATTCGTACGGCACCGGCGAGCGGCGCACGCGGTGGGTCATTGCGTTGACCGTCATCATGATGGTCGTCGAGATTGCTGCCGGGACCGTGTTCGGCTCGATGGCCCTCCTGGCCGACGGATGGCACATGGCAACGCACGCGGCCGCGTTGAGCATCGCAGCGTTTGCCTACGCGTTCGCCCGGCGCAGGGCGAACGACGAGAAGTACACCTTTGGCACGGGAAAGGTCACGGCGCTGGGCGGGTTCGGCAGCGCAGTGAGCCTGGCGGTCGTCGCGGCGCTCGTGCTCGTCGAGAGCATCTCCAGGCTGTTTTCCCCTGTGGCGATCCGATTCGACGAGGCTATCGGAGTGGCGGTCGTCGGCCTGGCCGTGAACCTGGCGAGCGCTGCGCTCCTGAAGGACCATCACCACGACGAGGACCGCGCTCACGGCCACCGCCACGACCAGAATCTCCACCATGACCGGAATCTCCGCCACGACCAGAATCTCCACCATGACCGGAATCTCCGCCACGACCAGAATCTCCACCACGACCAGAATCTCCACCACGAGCAGAATCACCGCCATGACCACAATCTCCACCACGATCACAATCTCCGGGGTGCGTACCTGCACGTTCTGGCCGATGCGCTGACGTCGGTCATGGCAATCGCCGCGCTCGTGATCGGCAAGTATGCGGGCTGGGCCTGGGTGGATGCAGCTTCCGGCATCCTGGGAGCGATCGTCATTGCGCGCTGGTCTCTGGGGCTGTTGCGCGACACGGCGGCCGTGCTGCTCGACTCCGAGGTCCGGGACGAGCTTCGAGCCGAGGTTCGCTCCGCCCTCGAGGCGGACGCCGATTGCCGGGTGAACGACCTGCACCTCTGGCGGATCGGCCCCCGGCACCTGGCGGCCATCGTGGCGGTCACGGCGTCCCAGCCTCGCCCGCCGGACCATTACAAAGCCGTGCTTGGCCGCTTCCCGGATCTGGCCCACGTCACCGTGGAGGTGAACCGGGCATAGTGCCGGGAGCACAGGCTGATTCGTTCACCGCATCCTTGAGCCGCACGTCCGGAACCTTGCCGCCGGAATGCGGGTGGAGCGTCTCCCCCTTCCCACCCCCCAGATCCGCCGTCGGTTGTGCGGAACCGCGACCTGCCGGTCTGCGACGGCGATCCCTGGACACCCGATCGGTGCCAGATGCAGTAGAGAGAAGAAGGTGCGACCGAGCCAGCCGAACAAGGCGGGGCCCAAGCCGGGTCGCAGTGAAGCGGCGACGAACAAGGCGGGGCCCGAACCACGTCGCAGTGAGGCGGCGACGAACGAAGTTGACGCGACGCGAAAGAACTGGTACACGTGCGAGCCTACGCTGGGGAGGTGCAGGATGCGTAAGTTCTTCTCGCTCGTGATGGGAATGACGATGGCAGTCGGGCTCCTTGCCGGATGCGGAGGCGAGGAAGCCACTACGTTCGACATCGACAAGTCCGACCAGGTCAAGGGGATGGGCGGCAAGACCGACGGAAGCGCCCTGGCCACCGTGCTCGACTTCGAGTTCGACGGGAAGACCGTGACCGACTGGGCCTGGAACGCAGAGCGCGTGATCGAGGACCAGATGCTCTACACCATCGGGCACCTGAACTACAACAACTCGGTCGGCAGGCTCGACCGTCTCGAGCTCAGCAACGTGAAGACCGAGCCTGGGACCGGCGGCAAGACCATCGTGACCTACCATGCCAGGATACCCGTGGCCTGGGGGAGCAAGACCAACCTGCCGACCAGCTACAAGTTCGCCCTGCCGCTCGACGTGAGCTCGGCCGGGCAGGAGGCGTTCACCAAGAAGTACAACCCGGCTTGCGTCGAGCTGGGCGCACACGACGTGGATTCCGGCAGCATGTGGTACTACTACCGGCCGCAGCGTGGAGGCTGCAAGCTGGCGGAAGAGGACGTGGTCCGCATGGAGGCGACCGTGACGGTCAGCGACGTCAACACCACCGGCAAGTACCCCGAGTACCACAAGGTGTGGGAAGACGACGCACTCAAGGTCGTGGCCGTGTTCGGCAAGTACAAGGACGGCGCCACCACCGCTGCCGATGCCGGGATTGCGGCCTACAACGAGTTCGTCGGGGCCATCACCAAGCGGCTCAAGCCGTACTCGCTCGTGACCATTCCGGAGAAGGTTCCGGCAGACCCCGGTTCCAACGCGAAGGCTACCGACATCGAGCTCAAGGCCGACCTGGGCGACGGCCGCACCGTGCAGGTCAACGTCCTGCTGGTGGACAACATCGCCAGCGCGAGCGCCGCGTTCTACGACCGGTACGAAGACCTTTCGACCTATGCGGACCTTATCGCGTACAACGGTCACGCCGGCCTGGGGCAGAACGTTCGGGCGATTGCCAAGAAGGGCAAATGGGTTGCCGGCCAGTACGTGATCGTGTTCATGAACGGCTGCGACACCTTCGCCTACGTGGACGGCTCGCTGGCCGACATCCGCAAGTCGGTGAATCCGGATGACCCGGGAGGGACCAAGTACCTGGACTTCGTGGTCAATGCGATGCCTGCCTATTTTGCCTCCGACTCCGAGGCCTCCATGGCCATGGTCAACGGGTTGCTGTCGTATGCCAAGCCTGAGACCTACGAGCAGATCTTCACCCGCTTCGACCCGCACCAGGTCGTGCTGGTCACGGGCGAGCAGGACAACGTGTACTACCCCGGCTATGATCCCGACGGCGAGCCGGTGGCGCCCGAGCCCGGCACGTGGGAAGGCATGAGCGAGAAGGGGACGGTGGCCCAGGACGAGGAGCGGCACTACCAGACCCCGGCCTTGAACAAGGGCAGCTACCTGTTCTCGCTGGACGGGACCGGTGATGCCGACCTCTACGTGCGGGTCGGCTCGGCCCCGACGACCGAGCTGTATGACTGCCGGCCGTACAAGGCGGGCAGCGCGGAAACCTGCCAGCTCGACCTCAACACCGCTGCAGAGGTGTTCGTGATGGTGCGCGGCTGGGATCCCACTTCGGAATACACCCTGACCGGCGAGCCCCGGTAGCACCCATTCGATCGAAGATGCCGGTTGCCCGGTGTTGCGTTGCCGGACCTCAAGGACGTTGCGGTGGACGTTCCGGTTGATGTTCCTGCGGACAAGCCGGCCCCTGGGGACGGCCCTCGATTGCGATGACAAGGATGCCTGCACCGATGACGGGTGCGAAGCCTCGACCGGATGTGTGTGTGTCTGTTCCGGCCCCTGTGCGCTGCCCACCCACACCCGGACAGAATCGCTTGACTTTTACCAACCGACGGGTAGATTTCCCCCGCGAGGTGCGACCATGAGACCTGCCCCCATGAGCCTGTTGTCGTTTCTGCTGGTGACCCTGCTCTCGACCGGCGGCTGCGGAACCGGTGGCGGTGACGAGACAGGCCTTCCCGACAGCTCCGTTGTCCCCGACGGGGCGGGGGAAGCCCTGGCGGACGACGCGATCGACGGAGACATCGCTGTGGCGCCCGACGGCCGCATCGAGCCGCTGCCGGACGTGACCCGCGGCGGTGACCCTGATGCGGGCCCGGGGCCGGACGGGTTCGAAAAGCCGGAGATGCTCTCGACGCCGGACGCCCCGGTCGGGCCGGACGTCCAGGAGACCGCCTCCCCTGCAGAGGAGCTGGTCGAGGAGGTCGCAGCAGAACTCCCGCCTGCCGGCCCCATGGACCCGGGAGAAGCCGGTTCCATGGGCGTGTCGAGCGCCGCGTTCGATCTCCAGGTCGGGGAAGGATGGGGGGCGACCAAGCTGCCTCTGAGCATTCGACTGCCCGTTCCCGCAGGCGCCTATCCGGTCGTCGTGTTCCATCACGGGTTCCAGCTTTCCCCCTCCGACTACCTCTCCTACGGCGCCCACCTTGCCTCCTGGGGCTATGTCGTCGTGATGCCCAAGATGCCGTCCGGGACGTTCGGCTTCGGTGCCCCGACGCACGTGGAGCTCAAGGACTACCTGGCGGCGGTGATCGACTGGGTGGAGGACGACTCGGCGAAGGGGGCCGGAGGGGTGCTGCAGGGCAAGGCGAACCCGGCGCTGCTGGGTCTGGCCGGCCATTCGATGGGGGGGAAGATCTCGCTGCTTCTCGCCACCGAGGACAAGCGGCCGCTCGCCGTATTCGCACTCGATCCGGTCGATGCGGCAGGCGGGCCGCTGCCGGTGAGCCCTGCGGACTACCCCTCGGTCACGCCGGAGCTGATGGGGAAGATCCTGGTTCCCATCGGTCTCGTCGGCGAAACGCTGAACGGTACCTGCACCGGCTTCATGTGCCAGCCCTGCGCGCCGGAGGCGGACAACTTCCACCAGTACTTTCTCCATGCTGCGGGTCCCGCTCTCGAGATCGAGATCCTCGGGGCCGGCCACATGTCCTTCCTGGACAATCCGAGCTGCGGGCTGGTCTGCTCCGTATGCCCCGCCGGCACGGACGATACTGCGGTCACCCGCAAGCTCTCCCGCCGGTACATGACCGCGTTCTTCAACGTGCGGCTCAAGAAGCATGCGGAGTATGCGCCGTTCCTGACCGGCGCCGACATGGACCAGGACGTGGCCGCAGGTCTTGTGTCGACCAGCGAGAAGAACGGGTTCTGACTCATGTATCGCCCTCTTCCCTGTTCGCCCCCAGGGCGGACGATCCGGGGCGAGCCTTCCCCTTGCCTCTCCCGTGGGGAATTGCTACCGTGTCGGCATCGACGGCGCCGGCCGGATCGACTCCGGCAGGATCGCCCCGATGTTTCGCAGGAGAGAGAGCATGCGCAAGGCGACGACGAAGGTCATGGTATTGGTATCCGTTCTGCTGGTGCTTTCCGGGTGCGGCAGGAACGAGTCGACCGCTCCGGAAGGGGGCAAGGCAGCCCAGTCGGAGGCTGAGCAGGGCGGAGCCCATCCGCCACCTGGGATCCCGCAGATGCCCACCACGCCCGAGGAGGCGCTGAAGCTCCAGAACGCACCGCACCTGCCGCCCGGGGTGGCTCAGATGCCTGCGGGACATCCCCCTATCGGCGGCATGCCGTCAGTCGGGGCTGCGCCATCGGCTGGAGATCCTTCCGGCGAAGCCCTGTCCGGAATGGTGACCGAGACCATGGACGCCGGAGGATACACCTACGTCCTGGTGGACACCGGCAAGGGCCAGGTCTGGATTGCAGGTCCCGCGACCAAGGTCGCCAAGGGGGACAAGATCACCGCGTCCGGCAACATGCTGATGCGCGACTTCCACAGCAGGACGCTCGACCGGACCTTCCCCGAGATCTACTTCGTGCCCCGGATCGAGGTCGGCAAGCCGTAGCCCCTGCGTCGAGCGGACGATCCGGGGATCCCCGTTCTTCGTTGCACATTGCCCCCCCGGCGGTTTATCCTGGTGCGGTGCCGTCGGCGGACGAGGGGCGGATTGCGTCCCCTCCCACTCCCGGCATCGGAGGACCCCATGGCCGATGCAACCCAGGTGGAATTCCCCCTCAGTCTCTTTCCGGACCGCCTGCAGCCGGTGATTGCCCCCGGTGCTTCCGCTGAGCGCAAGCTCCTGATTGCCCGTGCAGCAGTACCGTTGCCGCCCGACATTCTCGTGGCCGCGATGGCGTTTCTGCTGGACGACCCGAACCAGGCGGTGCGCAACACGGCCAGGAAGTCCATGGCTGAGCTGCCCGCGGCGACGCTCGCCGGGGCGGTTTCGTCCGCCCGGACGGCCCCGGGGGTTCTGGACCGGCTGGCGAGGGTATTGCACGGCCAGACCGACCTCCTGAACCGCATCGTCCTGAACCGCTCGGTCGCGGACGCTACGCTGCTGCACGTGGCCAGGCACGGGGACGGTGCGGTGCTCGACGTCATCGGATCGAACCAGGAGCGTATCGCCCGTTGTCCCGACCTGGTTCCAGCCCTCTACTACAATCGAAACACCCGGATGTCGACCATCTCCCGGGTGCTCGAGTTCGCGGTCCGTGAGAACCTGCCCATCCAGCACATGCCCGGGTACCGCGAGATCGTGGCCTCGGTCCTCGGTGATGCCCGCCTCACGCGTCCGTCGGCCGCTCCGCAGGGGCCGGCGGTGCAGGCTCCCCCTCCGTCCGCAGAGCCGGCGCAGCCTGAGTCGGGCGAGCCCGAGCCGATGGCTCAGGAGCCCGCCCCCTCGCTGACCGAGAAGGCCTTCCAGGAGTGGGGGGAGTTTGGTGACGCTGCCGCTGAGCTGGCCGACGAAGACCCCGAGCTTCTCAACGAGCTTCTCGGAGCTTCCGAATCGGGCGGTTTTGCCGGGGAATCCACCAGCCCGGGGCTGGAGGAGGACAACGACGATGCCTTCTTCGCCCTGCTGTCCTCGGCCATGACTGAGGAGGGCGGGGATGGGGACGGGCGGGAATCCCCCCCTGTCGCAGACAAGATCAAGGACATGGGAGTCCCGGAACGCGTGCGCCTGGCGCTCATGGGCAATGCGGCCTGTCGCAGCATCCTGGTCAAGGATCCCAACAAGCTGGTATCGGCCGCCGTGCTCCGGAACCCGGGCCTCAACGACAAGGAGATCATCGCCTACGCCAGCAACAAGGCGGTCAGCGGAGACGTCATCCGGATCATCTCCAACTCCCGGGAGTGGCTGCGGAACTACCAGGTCAAGATCGGCCTCGTGACCAACCCCAAGACGCCGGTCCACGTCACGCTCTCGCTGCTCAAGTTCATCCTGCCCAAGCACCTCAAGGATATCTCTCGGAGCCGCGACGTGTCGCCCACGGTCGCCCGTGCTGCCAAGCGTCTCCTGGATGAAAAGAAATCGGGAGCAGAGGGATAGCCCCGGAGCGTCCGCCTGCGTCGAGCGAATGTTCTGGGGTAGCTACTTCTTCTCCGGCGACCGGCCCACCTTGTCGATGGGAGCCACCACTGTCTCCTCGTCGAACGACAGACCTCCGTGCAGGTCGTCGGCCTCGTTCTCGAGCTGGGCCAGGTCCTTCTCCAGGTCGAGGAGCCCGTACTGCGTCTCCACGGCTCCCATCTCGTCGAGCGTGCCCACCAGGCTCCGCAGCATCCGGATGGCCTCCTGGAAGCGAATCTTCTCGGTCTCCAGGCGCAGAGTGAGCTTCTCGCGTTCCTCGCTGTCCGGGGCACAGTCGGGTATCGAGTGCCGCGCATCGAGAAGCTCCTCCTTCTCTCTCAACAGAAGTTCGAGGTTCTCGATTTCCTGCTTGTACTGGGATTCCAGGGCAGCGAAGAGCTCGTGCACCTCTTCCTTGGGGATTGCCCCCGACCTGGCGTTTTCGAGCTGCCGCTCCAGGCCGGCCTTCTCCTCGCGAAGCTGAGCCGCCTCGCGTGCGGCCTTGGAGAGGGTCCTCACGTCCTCCTCGAGGCGTGCGGCCACCTCCCGCTGACGTCGGAGCTCGTCCTTGAGCTTGGACAGAGCGTCCGGAGCCGCCTCCTCCGCACGCTTGGGAACGGGAGGAGGCCTCGGCGGCGGCTCAGGCTCCGCAGTCACCGGCCCGGTGAACTCGGCGATGACCGAGCGGGTCAGCTCCGGGTCCAACGGCCTCAACATGTATCGATCCGCGCGGGAAGGCAGCATCCTGTGCTTGGCAATCAGCTCCTCCTGGCTCGCATCACCGGCCACCACCAGGGGGATCTTCGCGAGATCGTCACTCCGTCTCAGCAGGCGCAGGAGGGAGAAGGCACGGCCCATCCCGGCATACACCAGGATGACCGACGGAAAGACGGACCGGGCCTTGTCCACGCACTCCTCGAGTGACGTCGCCTGGGCGATCTGCAGAGAGCGGCGGGGCAGAATCTTGCCCAACTCCTCCATGAACTGTCCGCTATCGTCGGCAACGAGGATGGTGGACTTCATAGACCTCCGCGGCCGAAACCCGGCCCCAACTGCCGGCTATCGTAGGTCACCCCCCGGGCTTTGTCAACTTAGGGAAGTCGGCCCCAGATCGTCCGCTTTCCTTGTCGTTCGTGGCGGCGTGATCGTTGGGCCCCGTGCAGGAACAAGTCGTGCATTCGGGAGCCGCTGCATCGCTGTCCGCCACGTTGCGGGGCCCCCGTCACCCGCGACGGCCTCGAGGCACGCCTGCGGTCGGTGCGAAACTACCCGTTCGCCTTCTTGAAGTCGTCCATGAACTGGGCAAGCAGGGCAACGCCTTCGGCCGGCATGGCGTTGTAGATGGAGGCGCGGATTCCGCCGACGTCGCGGTGCCCCTTCAGCCCCAGCATCCCCTTCGCCTTTCCTTCCTTCACGAACTTCTCTTCCAGCTCTTCGCTGGGCAGCCGCCAGACCACGTTCATCCGCGACCGGCACCCCTTGTCCACCGGGCAGCGGTAGTAGCCGTTGCTGCCGTCGATGGCATCGTAGATCATCGCGGCCTTCTTCTCGGCCCGCTCCGCAGCGGCAACGAGACCGCCCTGCGCCTTGAGCCACTCCATCGTCAGCTTGAACGTCCAGATGGAGAACACCGGCGGTGTGTTGTAGAGCGAGTCGCTGTCCGCATGGGTCTTGTACTTGAGGTACGCGACCAGGTTGTCCGCGCACTTCTCGAGCAGGTCCTTGCGGATGATGGCCAGCGTGAGCCCTGCAGGCCCCAGGTTCTTCTGCGCCCCGGCGTAGATGAAGCCGAACTTGTCCATGGGGAGCGGCCGGCTCATCATGTCGCTCGACATGTCCGCTGCCAGCGGAACGCCCACGTCCGGGAATTCCTGCCACTGCACGCCGCCGATGGTCTCGTTGGACGTGATGTGGCAGTAGACCGCCTCCGGAGCGACCTTCAGGTCCGCCGGGTTCGGCAGGGTCATGTACTTGCTGGCCTCGCCGTTCCACACGACCTCGACGGCACCGCACTTCTTGGCATCGGAGATGGCCTTCTTGGCCCAGGCGCCGCTGTGCACGTAGGCGGCCTTGCGCCCGCTGTGCAGCAGGTTCATCGGCAGCATGCCGAACTGCATGGTCGCACCGCCCTGGAGCAGCATGACCTTGTAGTCATCGCCTACTCCGAGCAGCTCCTTGGTGATGTTGATCGCTCCGAAGTGGACCTCGTCGTACTCCTTGCTGCGATGGGATGTCTCGATGAGCGACATCCCCATCCCCTTGTAGTCGACGAAGTCCTTCGCCATCGCCTCGAGGACGGGCAGCGGAAGCGTGGCAGGTCCTGCATAGAAATTGAACTTGCGGCTCATAGCTTTCCTCCTTCAACGAGCTCCTTGAGCATGGCCTCGACCTCGACGCCGATCCTCAGGAGGTTCTCCTTGGTGCTGGCCCCGAGATGCGGAGCCATGATGACGTTGGGGGCCTTGAGCAGCGGGTAGTCCGGCGGCGGCGGATCCGACGGCCACACGTCCGTGGCATAGGCCCGGACCTTGCCGCTCGTGAGTGCCTCGACCAGGTCCTCCGGGACCACGCACTTGCCGCGGCCCGTGTTCACGATGACCACGCCGTCCTTCATCATCGCGATGGTGGACTTGTTGATCATCCCCCGGGTCTCGTCGGTCAGCGGCGTGTGCATCGAGATGTAATCCGCGCCGGTCAGCGCTTCCTGGAGGGTGGACTTCACGTCCGCAAACTCGCTGGGCTGTCCCGACTTCCGGTACGCCTTCACCTTCATTCCGAACGCGGCGGCCCGCTTGGCCACCTCGACCGCGATGTTGCCCATCCCGATGAGGCACAGGGTCTTCCCGTACAGCTCCGTGCGCTTGAGCTCCTTCTTGAGGAACTTGCCTTCCAGCGCCATGGCATTGTGTGCGGTGATGAGGTGGTTCGGCACCGCGATCATCAGGGCGAACGCCTGCTCGGCCACCGCAATGGCCGATGCCTTCGGCGTGTTGCGGACCATGATCCCCTTGGTGGCCGCGTACGCACTGTCGATATTGTCGATCCCCACGCCACCCCGGACGATGAGCTTCATCTTCGGGGCACTGTCGATGTACTCCTTCGTGGCCTTGGTCTTGCTCCGGATCAGCACCACGTCGGCATCGGCCAGGCGCGCCGGGTCGTCAGTGACCTCGCCCAGTTTCGCCAGTTTCTGCGGCAGGCCCGCATCGAACGCATCCGCAATGTAGATCAGCATCTCCCCCTCCTCCTTCTCCTGGTTAGGAATCCAATCACGCCTTGTTGTCATCCAGGCTGCGGGTCACCATGGCATCCCGCAGCTTGGGTTCGAACCACGTTGATTTCGGCGGCATGATCGCGTTGCTGTCCGCGATGGCCATGAGCTGTCCCACGGTCACCGGATACAGGGCGAATGCCACCTTCATGTCGAGCGCGCACCGCCGCTCAAGCTCCCTGGTTCCACGGATTCCGCCCACGAAGTCGATCCGCTTGTCCGTCCGGGGATCGGCCACCCCGAGCACCGGCGCCAGCAGGTTGTCCTGCAGGATCGAGCAGTCCAGGCTGCGGACCGGGTCGTCGGTCGGGAAGGTGCCGGGCCTGGGCAGCAGCTCGTACCACTTCCCGTCCAGGTACATGGTGTAGCAGTGAATGTCCCGAGGCATCGGGTCCGCGGCCGGTGCGACGGTGAACTTCGCTCCAATCTCGGCAAGGAACTGCTCGGACGTCCGCCCGTTCAGGTCCTTGACCACCCGGTAGTAGCCCTGGATCTTGAGCTGGTCATCCGGGAACGCTACGGCCAGGAAGTGGTTGTACAGTTCCTTCCCCGTGTGATTCGGATTGCGGTCCCGCCGCAGGTTCCGGCAGCGGAACGCGGCAGCGCTCCGGTGGTGGCCGTCCGCGATGTAGAGGGCAGCGACCTCGCCGAACCCGACGCGAATCGCTTCGACATCGGCCGGATCGCTCGCCACCCACAGCGTGTGGCCGATTCCGTCCGGTGCCACGAAATCGTACTCCGGCTTTCCCCGGGTGAGGCGGTCGATGAGCCCGTCGAGCACCCTGGTTGCGCGATAGGTCAGCAGCACGGGCCCGCTCTGGTTGTCGAGCACGTCCACGTGGTGCGCCCGATCGTCTTCCTTGTCACGACGGGTGAGCTCGTGCTTCTTGACCAGCCCTGCCTCGTACTCGGCCACCGAGGCACCGATCACGAAGCCGGTCTGCACATGACCCCCCATCTTGAGGCGATACAGGTAGAAGCAGGGGACCGGGTCGCGGAACAACACGCCGTCGGTCTCGAGCTTGCGCAGGTTGGCCGCACCCCTCTCGTAGACCTCCGGCGAGTGTGAGTCGA
>Ga0194127_10003564_pt1 | contig 19820 bp, 12 predicted proteins | sample TA2KigC100mmetaG_FD_148624 | JGI IMG/M metagenome (GOLD analysis project Ga0194127, IMG submission 148624) | Freshwater microbial communities from Lake Tanganyika, Tanzania - TA2015036 Kigoma Deep Cast 100m | ecosystem: Environmental > Aquatic > Freshwater > Lake | place: Tanzania: Lake...
GGGGCGCATGCTGAAGCTCCAGCGCCAGGGGCGGCTCGGCACGTTCGGGCCGTGCACCGGCCAGGAGGCCGCGAGCTGCGCGCCCGCGCTCGCCATGGGCGAGAAGGACTGGTTGGTCACGGCCTTCCGCGAGATGGGGGGGCGGCTCCTGCGCGGCGAGAAGCCGGTCCGGACGCTCCTGTTCCACAACGGCTACGAGGAGGGGAACCACAACCCCGACGCGCCGCGGCTCCTGCCGATCTCGATCATCGTGGGCACGCAGACGCTCCAGGCGGTCGGCATCGCGTACGCGATGAGGCGGCTCGGCGAGAAGGACTCGGCGGTCGTGACGTTCGTCGGCGACGGCGGCACGTCCGAGGGCGAGTTCTACGAGGCCATGAATTTCGCGGGCGTGTGGCAGGCGCCCGTGGTGTTCGTGATCCAGAACAACCAGTGGGCCATCTCGATCCCGCGCAACCGGCAGACCCGGGCCGCCACGCTCGCGCAGAAGGCGATCGCGGCCGGGATCCCGTCGATCCAGGTGGACGGCAACGACGCGCTCGCGATGTACCGGGCCTCGCGCGAGGCGCTCGACCGCGCGCACGGCGGCGGCGGCCCGACCGTGATCGAGGCGGTGACCTACCGGCTGATGATGCACACCACGTCGGACGACCCGACCCGCTACCGCGACGACGCCGAGGTACAGGCGTGGTGGAAGCGCGACCCGATCCCGCGGTTCAAGGGCTACCTGGAGCGCAAGGGGATCTGGGACGCGGAGAAGCAGTCGGCGCTGGAGGCGGAGGTTCGCGCCGAGGTGGAGGCGGCGGTCCGAGAGCTGGAAGACGGCGACCGCAAGTTCAAGCCGGACGCGCAGTTCGATCACGTGTTCGGGACCCGTCACCAGGACATCGAGGAGCAGCGGGCGCTGTTCCTGCGGGAGATCGAGATCGCCGCGGAGGCGGGGGCGTCGCGGCAGGCCGCGGGAGGGTAGTCGGTGGCCAGGCTGAACATGGTGCAGGCGTTGAACCTCGCCCTCGACCAGGAGATGGCGAAGGACGATCGCGTGGTCGTGATGGGCGAGGACGTGGGCCGCGACGGCGGCGTGTTCCGCGTGACGGACGGGCTGCACGCGAAGTACGGCGAGGAGCGCGTCATCGACACGCCGCTCGCCGAGGCTGGCATCCTCGGGACCGCGATCGGCATGGCGATCGCCGGGCTGCGGCCGGTCGCGGAGATGCAGTTCGACGGCTTCTCGTACCTGATGATGGCGCAGCTCGAGGGCCACGCGGCGCGCATGCGGACGCGGTCGCGCGGGCAGTTCACGGTCCCGCTCGTGGTGCGGTTCCCGTACGGGGGGGGCGTGCGCGCGCTCGAGCACCACTCCGAGGCGCGCGAGGCGTCGTACGCGTTCCCTGGCGTGAAGGTCGTGGTGCCGTCCGGCCCGCGCAACGCCCGCGCGCTCATGGTGGCGGCCATCCGGGACCCGGACCCGGTCGTGTTCATGGAGCCGAAGCGCACCTACCGCGCGTTCCGCGAGGAGGTGCCCGAGGACGACGACGGCGGCGTGCAGATCGGCCGTGCCGAAAAGGTTCGCGAGGGTGATCGCGTCACGGTCGTGTCGTGGGGCGCCATGATGCGGCCGACGCTCCAGGCGGCGGACGAGGTCGCGGCGACGCAGGGCGTGAAGGCCGAGGTGATCGACCTGCTGACCGTGCACCCGATGGACTCCGACACCGTGGTCGAGTCGGTCCGGAAGACGGGCCGCTGCGTGGTGGTCCAGGAATCGCCGAAGTCGATGGGCCCCGCGTCCGAGGTCGTCGCGCGGCTGAACGACAAGGTGCTGGAATACCTCGAGGCGCCGGTCGCGCGGGTGACCGGCTACGACGTGGTCACGCCGTACTTCGGCCGCGAGAACCTCTACATCCCGAGCGCGGCGCGCATCGCGCGCGCGATCGAGGGGACGGTGAATCCCTGATGTTCGAGTTCAAGCTGCCGGACCTCGGGGAGGGGATCCACGAGGGCGAGGTGCTGAAGTGGCACGTGTCGCCCGGCGACCCGATCCGCGAGGACGACCCGCTGGTCGACGTCGAGACGGACAAGGCGGCGGTCACGATCCCCTCCCCGCGCAGCGGGCGCGTCGCGTCGGTGAAGGGCAGGCCCGGCGACACGGTCCGCGTGGGCGACGTGATCGCGGTGATCGACGAGAGCGGTGCGGGGGTATCGGAGGGGGGTACAACCCCGTCACTCGAGACCCAGGTCGCGGCGGCCCCGAAGCGCGACCCGGCGCGGCCCGAGGTCCCCGAGGAGCCGGAGCGGCCCTCGCCCGAGCCCGAGGCTTCCCCGCGGAGGACCGGTCCGCGCGCGGTGACGATGCCGCCCGCGCAGCCGGCGACCGCGGCCCAGGCGGGACGCCCGATCCCCGCGGCCCCTGCGACGAGGCGCGTGGCGAGGGAGCTGGGCGTGGTCCTCGCGCAGGTCCCGGCGAGCGGACCCGCGGGCCGGGTGACGACCGACGACGTGAGGCGCTTCGCCGAGCGGGGCGGCCGCCCGTCGCGCGCCGCCGCGGCCGCGTACGAGCCGGAGGCCGCCGCCGTCCCCGAGTCCGTGCCCGTGCCCGTACACGAGCCCGAGCCCCGGCCGGATCAGACCCCGCGCCTCCGCCCGGGCGCCTCGCCGATCCCGTTCCTCGATCTCGAGCCCCTGCCGGACTTCTCCCAGTGGGGCGAGGTCGAGCGCGAGCCGCTCCGCTCGGTGCGCCGCCGGACCGCGCACCGGATGGTCACGTCGATGACCCTGGTCCCGCACGTGGCCCACATGGACGAGGCCGACGTGACGGACCTCGAGGAGCTGCGCCGGCGCGAGAAGGAGCGCCGCGACGTGCCGCTCACCCTGCTCGCGTTCGTGGTCAAGGCGGTGCTGAAGGGCCTGCGCGAGCACCCGATCCTGAACGCGAGCCTGGACCCGTTCGCGGAGGAGATCGTCTACAAGAAGTTCTACAACGTCGGCTTCGCGGCGGATACCGGGAGGGGACTGATCGTGCCGGTGCTCCGCGACGCCGACCGCCTGAGCATCGTCGAGATATCCAAGGAAATCCGTCGGCTTGCCGAGAAGACGCGCGACGGCAAGGCCGAGCCGGGCGACCTGCGCGGCGGCACCTTCACGATCACGAACATCGGGCCGCTCGGCGGGACCGGGCTGGTGCCGGCGATCAACTACCCGGAGGTCGCGATCCTCGGGATGGGCCGCGCCGCGCCGAAGCCGGTGGTTCGCGAAGGCCGCGTCGAGGTGCGGACAGTGCTGCCGCTGACCCTGTCGTTCGACCACCGGGTCGCGGACGGCGCGGACGCGGCGAGGTTCGTCGGCGGCATCGTGCGCCGCCTGTCCGACCCCTACTCCCTCCTGCTGGAAGGCTGACCGGGATGGTCATGGGAAGCCTGCGGATGGAGGCCGACGTCGTGGTGGTCGGCGGGGGCCCCGGCGGCTACGTGGCGGCGATCCGCGCCGCGGACCTCGGCCGCCAGGTCATCCTCGTGGAGGAGCGCGACCGCCTGGGCGGCGTCTGCCTGCTGGAGGGGTGCATTCCGTCCAAGGCGCTGATCAACGCGGTCGAGGTCGCGCGGTCCGCGCGCGAGGCGAAACGCTGGGGCATGTCGTTCGAGGGTGTGAAGACCGACGTCGGCCGGCTCCGGTCGTGGACGGGCGAGGTCGTGAGCGGGCTGTCGAAAGGCGTCGCCGGCCTGCTGGAGCGTCGCGGCGTCGAGGTGGTGCACGGCCGGGGGCGGCTGGATGGGCGCAGGTCGCTCGCGGTCGGGAACGGCGAGGTCTCGGGCATCGACTTCAGGCGGTGCATCCTCGCGACCGGGTCGTCCGCGGTGCGGCTGCCCGCGGCCGGGGACCTGCCCCTGTGGTCGTCCCGCGAGGCGCTCGACCTGACCGAGGTGCCGGAGCGGCTGATCGTGATCGGCGGCGGCTACATCGGGCTGGAGCTGGGCATGGTGTATGCCGGGCTCGGGTCGAAGGTCGTGCTGCTGGAGGCGTCGCCGACGCTGCTCGCGGGAGTGGACGACGACATCGTCAAGGTGGTTGCGCGGGCGTGCGACGAGGCATTCGACGCGGTCCACGTCGGCACGCGGGTGGTCGGGGTCGAGCAGACCCGCGCGGGCTACGGCGTGACGGTCGAGTCCGCGTCGGGCCGCGCCAAGCACGAGGCGTCGCGCGTGCTGGTCGCGATCGGCCGCCGCCCGAACAGCGACGGGATCGGGCTCGAGCACGTCGGCGTGACGCCGAACGAGCGCGGCTTCATCGAGGTGGACTCGCGCCGCCGCACGTCGGACCCCGACGTCTTCGCGATCGGGGACCTCACGCCCGGGCCGATGCTCGCGCACAAGGCGAGCCGCGAGGGCAAGGTGGCGGCCGAGGTCGCGTCGGGCCGCGACGCCGAGTTCGACAACCGGACCATCCCCGCGGTCGTGTTCGCCGACCCCGAGATCGCGCTGACCGGGCTGTCCGAGCGCGACGCGGCGGCCCAGGGCGTCCCGCACAAGGTGTCGCGGTTCCCGATGACCGCGCTCGGCCGCGCCCGGACCATGGGCCGCCAGGAGGGGTTCATCAAGGTCCTGTCCGACCCCGAGACCGACCTGGTGCTCGGCGTCGGGATCGTGGCCGCGCACGCGTCCGAGCTGATCGCGGAGGCCACGCTCGGGATCGAGATGGGCGCCACGGTCGAGGACCTCGCCGCGACGATCCACCCCCACCCCACGCTGTCCGAGGCGAACATGGAGGTCGCGGAGGTGGCCGAGGGCCTGCCCGTCCACGTGAACCCGCCGCGCGCGGCGCGGTAGGCCCGGCGTCAACGGTCGGGGGTCAGCCCGCCGCCTCGCCGATCACCGCGACCAGCAGGGCGCGCTGGCGGTCACGGAACGCGGCCGCGGTCGCGGCGGCCTGGAGGTTCGGCTCGCCCTGCCGGCGCACGCGGTCGCGAAGCTGGCGCCGCAGGCGGGTCGCGGTGCGCAGGGCGTCGGCGCCACGGGCGTCCAGGATCGGCAGCGAGGAACGCTCGAGCCGGACCAGCACCTCGACCTGCGCGGCCACGGCCAGCGCGCGCACGTCGGCGCCGTCCTCGTCGCGGAGCAGCAGGCGGGACTCGCGATCCACGATGGCGCCGACCTTGCGGAACGCGACCGCGCGCTGGAGCCGCATCGCGAGCCCGGTCACGCGGACGTTGAAGCGCGGGCCGAGCAGGTTCCCCGGCACCACCGTCGCCAGGAACCTGCGGTGCTCGCGGCTGTCGATCCCGAGCGACTTCAGCGCGCAGTCGCGCCGCCCGCGATCCGTCCGCGCGTCGAAGCGCATCTCCCAGTACAGGTGGCCGGCGAAGCGCGAGCGGTGGGACTCGACCAGCTTCACCGGGACGAAGTAGTTGTGCGCGACCACGTCCGCGGCCAGGTGGCAGAGGCATCCGAGGAAGAAGGCGCGCTGCGCGTCGTGGTCCGCCGCCCGGAGCTGGCGGAACGCCCGCTGCCAGTTGTGGGAGTGCCGCGCGTAGGACGCGAGGTTCTTCGCGACCTCGCGGTCCGGCCCGAGCGTGCCGCGCAGGAACACGTCCCGGTGGGCCTTCAGCAGCGCCGCGAGGCCGGGGACGAGCGCGGCCGCGCCCGCGAGCGCGTCGAGGCCCATGTCCACGTGCGCGGCCGGGCCGAACGCCAGCGCCGCCGACGGCACCAGCAGGAGCGGGACCGCGACGAGCACGCGTGCGAAGAGCGACATGACGGCGCGATCCTGGCACCGGGGACGCGGCGGGGCAAGGCGGGATCGGCCGTAAGCCGGCGGGAAGCGGCCGGTCACGGGTTCGGCACCGCGGCGGTCGGCAGGCACGCGTGCCTGACGACGCTGCTCCCGCTCGCAAGCGCGTGGATCGCGGAGCCCTCCGGGCAGGCGGCCTTGTCGAGCGCGACCGCGCCGCACACCTTCCCGTCGCCGCCCGGGGCCTTCACGCACACGTTGCCGGTCCTGTCCCCGCAGTCGGCCGCGGCCTTGCAGGGCGTGCCGATCCGGTCCGTCGCGGCGTACGGGTGGACCTTCGGGTTCCCGTCGATCCCGTGCACGCCGTAGAAGACCTCCTTCATGGAGTTCCAGTAGTCCTCGTTCAGGTCGGACACGATCGCGTGGAACGTCTCGGGCCGGTGGTTGCCGTCGCCGTCGGTCGCGAGCAGGTTCGCGACGATCCCCATGGTGCCCAGGCCGTAGCTGAAGTTCACGGTCGTGATCACGTCGAGGTTGTCCTCGGACTTCGCTGGGTTCGCATAGAACGCGTCCGCGTACTGCGAATACGTCTGGCAGCCCTGGGCCACCACGATCTGCTGCTTCTCGGGCATCGCGTACGTGGCCAGCTCCGTGTACTTCACGTCGTTCGGCTTGTCGTCCGACAGGTAGAACCCGTAGAACGGCCCCGCGTGCCCGTTGTAGAAGAACACGTCCCGCGCCGCGACCTCGGCGAGCGCCGTGTCGTGTCCGAGCCTGCGGTCCTCCTTGAACATGTCGCTGTGGAAGATCCGGATCTCCACGCGCACGTCCTTCCCGTTCGCCCGGAGCGTCTTCGTCAGCGGCCCGCTCGCCGCGACGAGCCTGTCGTACGAATCGACCGGCGCAGCGAACCCGCGCCACCCGGTCAACTGCTCGAACGCGTCCCGCGCCTCGGCCAGGTCGCTCCTCGGGTCGTTGTAGTCGTGGCCGAAGAACAGCGTGACGTCGAACACCCCGTCCGCCATCATGGCCGCGTACTCGGGCCAGGCGTTCGCCGGGGTCTCCTCCGGCGCGATCGTGCAGAGCACCTTCTCGATCTCCCCCGTGTACTTCGCCGGGTCGAAGTTCCGGATCTGGGTGCGGTCGATCCAGGACGGGTCCGACTCGTAGCCCGCGGGCATGGCCAGCTCGAACGCGAAGATCGCCGGGTCGCCGCCCTCGACGCGGGGCAGCTTGGACAAGATGTCCTTCGGCCCGGCCAGGTCGATCGTGAACCGGACGTCGAGCACGCCCGGCGAGGTCTCGGTCATGTCGCCCGGCGCGACGGTGTGGTTGCGCGCCATCGCGGAGAACCCGCCGTACTCCATGTTCGTGAAGAACCGCTCCAGCTTGTTGGTCACGTACGCGGTCAGGAACAGGGCCACGCCGGTCAGGCGCTTGCCGATCTTCTCGGTCCGGTACGCCTCGTCCGCGGCGCGCTCCGGGTCGAGCGTCACGCGCACCGAGCCGGACACCTCGAACTCCGCGGCCACGGTCGAGTAGTAGTCGTCCGCCTTGCCCGCGGGCACCGCCGTCAGCTCGTCGTCGAGGGCCTCTCCGGTGCCGGAGGCGCACGAGGCGAGGGGGAAGGCGAGCACCGCGGCGAGCGCGAGGAGTAGGGTCCGCTTCATCGTTCCACCCGAGCGGGAGTACGGCGCGGAGTGTAGCCGATCCTCCCGCCGGGGAGAAGGGCCCCCCGGGCGGCTCCCTCGAAGGGGCCGCCCGGGGGCGGGGGACGGGGTGTCCGCGTCCGCCTGCGGGGGCGGCCGGGTTGGAGGGGCCCCGCGGGATGCCCCGCGGGTCTCGTCCGGGCAAACGCGCGGAGGACGGGGATTATTCCGGCGTGCTATCGTTCGCCGCGTGAAGACGCCCGCCGACAGGGCCGCGCCCCTCGTCGTGACCGCCGCTGCCGCCCCGCTCGTCGAACCGGCCGCCGCCGCGCGGCTTGCCGGACGGGCCGCTGCCGTACCCCTCGTCGCGACGGTCGCGGCCGCGCTCCTCTACGCCGCCTTCGTCCCGGACCTGCTGCTCGACTGGGACCCGATCCAGTTCGCGCTCTCGCTCGATCGCTTCTCGATGCCCGTCCACCAGCCCCACCCGCCCGGCTACCTCGGCTTCCTGGCGGTCGCCTGGGCCTTCCACGCCGCCGGGATGTCCGCGGCCACGTCCGTCCAGGCCGCCTCGGTCGCGTTCGCTGCCGCGTCGGTCGGGGCGCTGGCCTTCGTCGCGCGACGCCTGTGGGGGGGCGCGGCGGCCCTCGTCGCGGCGGCCGCGTTCGCGACCCACCCGGTCACGATCTTCTACGCGGTGTCCGGCGAGTCGTACGCGGCCGAGCCCCTCGCTGCCTGCCTGCTGGTCGCGCTCGCGGCGGCCGCCGCCGGACACCGGCCGCCTGCCGCGTTCGCGGCTGCCGCGCCCGGACGCCTGTCGCGCGCCGCGGTCGCGTTCTTCCTCGCGTACGGGCTGTCCGGCGGCATCCGCCAGGGGCTCCCGATCTACTTCGCCCCGCTCGCCGCGTGGGTGCTCCTCCGGTCGGTCCGCGGGCTGCCGGCCCGGGCGGCGGCCCGCGCCGTCGCGGTCGCGGCGGGGGCGGCGCTGGCCGGCGTCGTCGCGTGGCTCGCCCCGGCCGCCGCGCTCGCCGGGGGCCTCGGCGAGTGGCTCCGGATGACCCTGAGCCAGCACCTCTCGCTGTTCGCGGCCTCGTTCTCGCCGCTGCTCGGGGCCGGCGGCGGCATGGTCGCGGCGAACCTCGGGGCCCTCGGCCGTGCCGCAGCGTCGCTCTCGATCCCGGCGGCGGTCGCCGCGGTGCTCGCGATCCCCGCGGCCCTGCGGCGGCCGTCCGTCGCGACCGCGCCGGGACGCGTCCCCCTCCTGGCGCTCTGGATCGTCCCGCCGCTCCTGTGGTTCTCGGCCATGTGGCTGTCCAAGCCCGGGTACCTGCTGGTGGTCGCGCCCGGCGTCGCGGTGGCCGTCGGGGCGGTGCTCGCGCGCGCCCTCCCGGGGCCGCGCGCCGCGCCGGCCGTCGCGATCGCGATCGCGGGCGCCCAGGTCGCGCTCTTCCTGGCCCCCCCGTTCGCGTGGTCCGCGCACCTGTCCCCGTGCTCCCTGCCCGCGATCGCGTACGGCCAGCGGACGGGCGCGGACGCGCTCGACGCGATCCGGGCCGAGGCCGCCGGCGACCCGGGATCGATCGCGGTCGTCACGCGCTACGGAGGCGGGCTCTCGTTCCGCGCGGCCATGATGCACCTGCCGGAGGCCCGCGTGCTCTGGCTCGTGGACCGCGAGTCCACCGGCGCGCCCGTGACCGGGGTGGACGCCTGCGAGGGGCACGGCGGCGGCACGACCTGCGTGTCGGGACACGGCTTCTGGGAGCGGCTCGACCTGCCGGAGCGCGCGGAGGTCCGCCTGCCGCCCGCGGTCCGCCGGGTGGTCTGGGTGGGCGAGGGCCCGTTCTTCGACGCCCTGTCGGGCGCTGCCCGCGGGCCCGCCGCGGGCGTGGGGGTCCGAGAGGTCCGGGCCGGCCTCGCCGGGACGATCCGCGTCAGCGACCTGCCGCCCCCACCCGAGCCCTGGCGGGTCGAGATCGGGCCCTACGCGTTCATCCGGTAGACCAGCCACGGGGGGCTTCAGAACGCGGCGGAGACGGACAAGGCGGCCGAGCCGTCCGGTGCGGCGGCCGGGGCGACCGAGACGCGCGAGGGCCTCAGGAACAGGAAGAGGGCCGTGGCGCCGGCCGCGGCCGTCACCCCGAAACACACGTCCGCGGCGATGGACTCGCGCCTGACGCGCGCCTTCAGGTCGTCCATGCGCCGCTGCCGGGCCGGGGTCCACTCCGCGCGGTCGAGGTCCGCGGCCTCGGCCCAGTGGACGCGGCTCACCACCGCGAGCGTCGTCGCGGTCGCCAGCGCCGCCGCCGCGATGCCGGTCGCGACCCACGGCCACGGCTCCCGGACCCGCGAGGGCGGCACGGTCGCAGCCCCGGTCATCCGGAAGGGCACGGGAGTCGGCGGCCCCCCGGCCTCGCGCCTGCGCCCCGGCGCCGGGGCCTCGGACGCGCGCCCCTCCGGGGGAGGGACGGCCGGCGCCAGAAGCCGCCGGATCCTCTCCTCCAGCGCGGCGTCGGTCCTCCCGGTCGCGGCGAGGTACTTCCGGTAGGTCTCGGCCGCCAGGGCCCGCTCGCCCTTCCGTTCGTGCACCTGTCCGAGGTTGTAGAGGAATGCCGGCTGCGGGAACAGGGCGTACGCCGCGGACAGGCGCTCGATCGCCTCGTCGTCCCTGCCCTCCCGCCAGGCGGACATGGCCTGCTCGAAGAGGGCCCGGGCCTGCGCCTCGCCCTTCCGGGGGCGGCCGGCCACCCCTGCCGGAGCGCCGATCAGCATCACGAGCGCGAGGAGGGCGGCCACCGCCTTCATCGGCCTTCCCCCGGGGCAAAGGGGTCGATCCATCCGTCGGGCACGGCCGGCGCGCCCTTCCGGACCGGGCGCCGGGCCGGGGCCCGGGGGCTTCCCGCGCCCGCGGCCGCGTCCGTCGCGGGCCGCGAGGGGAGAGGCGAGGCGGCCGGAGCCGCCGCGGCGGGAGGCACGGCCGCGGGAGACGTCGCCGGAGCGACGGCGGGTCCCGGCGCGGCGGCGCTCCCGGTGCCGGACCGGGTTCCCGGCGGCTCCACCGGCGCGGGCTGCTGCTCCGTCGCGACGATGGCCGGGGAGGCGTCCAGGAAGTAGGCGGACGCGAACCACCCGGCGGCGAACACGGCGAGCGCGAGCAGCGAGGCGATGCCGAGCCACGCCCGCAGCCTGGGCCCGGCCGGCCGGGGGGCGGGGAGGGGAGCCGCGATCGGCCGGGTCGCGGGCCCGGGGGACTCGATCGCCGCGCCGAACGCCTCCGCGACTTCCGCGACGGAGCACGGGCGGTCGTCGGCGCGCTTCTCCAGGCACCGCATCACGACGCGCTCGATCGCCTCCGGCACGCCGGGCGCGAGGTCGGCGAGGCGCGGCGGCGGCACGTTCATGTGGCAGGCCATCACCTGCATGCCGTCGTCGCCCTCGAAGGGCGGCCGCCCGGCGAGCATCTCGAACAGGATGCAGCCGACGGCGTAGATGTCCGCACGGGCGTCCAGGGGAAGGCCGCGGGCCTGCTCCGGGGCCATGGTGAACGGGCTGCCCATCACGAGCCCGGCGCCGGTCAGCCGCTCGCGGCCCGGTCCCCGGCCCGGCGCGAAGACCTGGGCGAGCCCGAAGTCGAGCAGCTTGACCCGCTGATCGGGCCCGTCCTCGATGATGAAGTTCTCGGCCTTGAGGTCGCGGTGGATGACGCCGCGCCGGTGGACCGCGTCCACGCCCGCGAGCACCCCGGCCGCGATCCGCGCCGCCTCGCACGGATCGAGCGGCGGCGGCGTGCCGAGCCGTTCCGCCAGCGAGCGGCCGGCGAGCATCTCCATGACGAGGTAGAACACCCCGTCGTCGGTGACGCCGAAGTCGAGCACGTCCACCACGTTGGGGTGACGCATCTCGCTCGCGGCCTTGGCCTCAAGCAGGAAGCGGCGGCGCTGCGCGGGGATCGAGACCAGCTCGGGCCTCAGCACCTTGATTGCGACGTCGCGCTGGAGGAAGAGGTGCGACGCCCGGAACACGACGCCGACCCCCCCCACGCCGAGCACCGCGTCCACGCGGTAGCGCTTCGCGAGGACGAGTCCCACGGCGTCGGCCGGATCGGGGGGCACGGCCGCCAGCTCGGAGAGCAGGGGAGAGCGGTCGTTGGGGCATTCCCAGCGCGGGTCCTCGTACACGCCCTGGCACGTGGGGCAGAAGCGCATCGCGTCGAGCCTACCAGTTCCGGTCGCCGAAGGCACCGGCGGGGCCCGAGGGGGCCGACCGGCCGGGGGCCCCGGCGCCCCCGGAGCCTCCCGTACCGCCGGGGTTCGTCTCGTAGGTCACGCCGGTCGGGATCGGGGCGGAGCCGCCGGCGCAGAGCCAGATGCCGAAGGACACCCCTCCCGCGCCGCCCGCCCCGGCGCCGCCGTAGCCGCCCGCGCCGCCGGTGCCGCCGGCCCCTCCGAGCGCCCCGTATTCGAGCCCGGCCGCGTCCCCGCCCGCGCCGCCGCCGCCCCCGGCGCCAGGCCTGCCGCCGTCGCCGCCGCGACCGCCCCGCCCGCCGCCGAGCACCCGCATCGTGCATGCGCTGACCGCCGGCGCGTCCGCCCGGATCCAGACCGCGAAGGCGCCGCCGCCCGCCCGGCCGCCACCTCCCGCCTCGCCGCCGCAGCCGCAGCCGCCCCCGCCGCCGCCGGAGCCGCCCAGCCAGAACGTGCCTGCGCAGGACGGGCTCCCGGCCGCGCCGCCGCCGCCGCCGCCCTCGCCGCGTCCGCCCGCGGCCGAGCCGGAGCCGCCGTTCGCCCCCACCCACTCGTTCCCGACGACCGTCCCGTAGACGGGGCTTGCCTCGGCCCCGGGGTCGCCGCTGTCGCCGGCCGTGCCGTCGCCGCCGTCCTGGCCCGGCTGCCCGGCCTGGCAGTCGCCCGGGACCGCGCCGCCGCTCCCGCCTTCGCCGCCCCCGGCCGCGCCGCCCGAGCCGCTCCTGCCCGCGTCGCCCTGCGCCCCGGCACGGGAATCGCCGCCCGCGCCGCCGGGACCGCCGCAACCGCCCGCGCCTGCCTCGCCGCCGGGCATGGCGCCGGCGACCGTGGACCCGACCGACGGGGCGCCGGGGGAGCCCTGGCCGCCGGGTGCGCCGTCGGCGCCCGCGGCACCCGCCCTGCCCTGGCCTCCGGGTCCGCTGACCACCTCCAGGCCGTCGAGCGCGAGCCACGCGCCGCCGCTGCCGACGAAGACCCCGACCGTGTTCACGGCGGGGTCGGACGCGACCGATGCGTCCGGCACGGCCGCGACGATCCGGAGCCCGACCAGGGCCGTGGGCGCGACGAGCCCGTCCGCGAGCACCGCGACGACGGTGGCGGCGAAACCGGGGAACGCGCCCGGGACGGAGGCGCGGACCTCGGTCGCCGCGCTCGCGCTGCGGTTGTTGAAGACGACGCCGCCTTCGCCCATCGTGGCGGTGTACCCGCCGACCACCGACACCCCCGACGCCAGCCGCACCGGGCCGCCGTAGGTGCCGCGGTCCACGAACACCGAGTCCCTCGCGCCGCCGCTCGCCGCCGCCGCCTCGATCCCGGCCGCGATCGAGGCCTTCGGCCGGGACTCGGAGCCGTCGTACGCGTCGCTTCCGTGCGTCGCGGACACGAAGACCGCGCGAGACCCGACGCCGTCGATCCCGTCGCAGTCCTGGTCCGTGTACGAGGGGTCGGGCGGGTCCTCGGTCCGGCCCGGGTTCACGTCCGGGCGGGCGTCGTCGCAGTCGCCTCCGGACGGGAGCGTCCATGGAGCGACCGGCGAGCAGAGGCAGCGGGCGCCGGAGTCCCCCCCGTAGCCGTCCCCGTCGCCGTCCGCGTGGAAGGGCGTGCAGCCGACGGCCCCTTCCTCGTCCGCGATGCCGTCGCAGTCGTCGTCGGCCAGGTTGCAGGTTTCGACGTGGCCCGGGTTGGCGTCCGCCCGGTCGTCGTCGCAGTCGCCCCCCGCGACCGCGCGCCAGTCCCCGGCCGGCCCGCACAGGCAGCGGGGCGTCCCGACGCCGTACCCGTCGCCGTCCCGGTCGTACGAGTACAGGACGCAGCCGGTCGCGCCCTCGTCGTCGACCAGGCCGTCGCAGTCGTCATCCACGCCGTTGCAGGTCTCGGCCGCCGGGACGACCTCGCCGGTGCACGGCCCGAGGCTGCTCCCCTGGCACGTGCGGGTGCCGGCGCGGCACGGGAACACTCCCTCCGTACCCGCGGGGCCGGTGTAGCAGGACTCGGAGTACGGGGCCGTGACGGTGGACCACTGCGTCTGGCTCGCCGCCGGGTTGCACTCCCGGCACGGGTTGCCCGGCCGCTTCTCGCCGGCGACGCGGCAGGTGCCGGAGATCAGGCAGGTGCCGGCCGCGATCGTGTTGCGGCACGACCAGAAGCCGAGGCACTCGTCCACGGTGCAGGAAAACCCGTCGTCGCAGTCGTTGACCTGGCCGCCGGTGCAGGCGCCGTTGCGGCAGCGCTCGCCCCAGGTGCAGAGGTTGCCGTCGTGGCACGAGCTGCCCTCGTTGACCGGCAGCCTCACGCAGGCCCCGATCGAGGGCACGCACGTGGTCCGTGCACACGAGCCGTCCGTCGAGACGTCGCAGGTCACCACGGTGCCCGGGGTCGGCGCGCAGTGGTACGGGAACGACGTCCTGTCGCACCGGGGCACGCCGTTGCACAGGTTGGCGTCGTCCGCGCAGTCGCCGTCCGAGTCGCAGTCGCAGGTGCTCGGGCCTCCGGCGCAGGCGCCGGCGGCGCAGCGGTCGCCGACGGTGCACGGGTCGTGGTCGTCGCAGTCCCCGTCCGCGGGCTCGTGGACGCAGCCGACGGCCGGCTCGCAGCGGTCCGCGGTGCAGGGCTCGCCGTCGTCGCAGGAAGGGACCTCCGCGCCGGTGACGCACTCGCCCGCCACGCACGTGTCGCCGTGCGTGCAGGCGTCGGCGTCGTCGCACGGCAGCGGGGGCGTGGACCATTGCGTCCGGGACGTGGCCGGGTCGCAGACGATGCACGGGTTCGAGCCGTTGGACTCGCCCGCGACCCGGCAGACGCCCTCGATCGCGCACGCGTCCGGCGCCACCTCGAATGCGCAACCCCCGAGGCCGTCGCAGGTCCCGATCGTGCACTCCAGGCCGTCGTCGCATCCGTACGCCGCCCCGCGGCACGCCCCGCCGACGCACGCGTCCCCGGACGTGCACGGATCGCCGTCGTCGCACCCGCCCCCGGCCGGGGACCACGCGTCTGCGGTCGCGGCGGGGTCGCACGCGAGGCACGGGTTCGCGGGGTGGGCCTGCCCGGCCGGCACGCAGGCGCCGGCGATCGCGCACAGGCCCGGGGCCGCCACGCGGAGGCACCGGCCTGCCCCGTCGCACGCGTCGAGCGTGCAGTCGAGCCCGTCGTCGCACCCGTAGGGCGTTCCCCGACACACGCCCGCGGAGCACGTGTCGTCCCGGGTGCACGGGTCGCCGTCGTCGCAGGCCGGGACGGGGGTCCACTTGTTCACGTTCTCGGACGGCACGCACCTCAGGCACGGGTCGAGGGCCGAGATCGTCCCTTCCGCGACGCACTCCTGCCAGATCAGGCACGCGCCGGGCCGGAGCGTGTGGCGGCAGCCGCCCTGTCCGCCGCACTCGTCCGCCGTGCACGCGAGGTCGTCGTCGCACGAGTAGCCGATGCCGGAGCAGTGGCCGCCGAGGCAGATGTCCCCGTACGTGCACGCATCGCCGTCGTCGCACGCCGAGACCCCCTGGGACCACGAGTCGATCGATGTCTCTGCGTTGCACTCCAGGCACGCGTTCCCCGGCCTGGGCTCGCCCTGCTCGCGGCAGCCGTCGTCGATGACGCAGGCCCCCGGCCGGATCGCATGGGTGCAGGCGCCGATGGTGCAGGCGTCGGAGGTGCACGGCAGCCCGTCGTCACACGAGGCGCCGTCGTCGATCGCTCCGTCGCAGTCGTTGTCCTCGCCGTCGCACTCCTCGGCCGCCGGGACCCGGGCCTCGCAGGCCGTCAGCCTGCCGCCGGCGCAGACGCGCTCGGCCCGGCAGGATCCGTGCTCGTTCGTCCGGCTGCACGAGGTCGAGGCGCCGAGCCCGCCCGCGAGCGGCGGACACTCCGCGCACACCCCGCCGGAGGGCGCGCACACCTTGTCGCCGCCGGCGCCGGGCACGCATGTCTCGCCGTCCCCGCACGCGTCGAAGGGGCCGCACCGCAGCAGGCAGAACGAGCCCGCGTCGCCCATCCGGACGCACGCGGCGTCCCCATGGCCGCACCCGCTGTCGGATCGGCAGGGCCGGCCCCGCAGGGCCGCGTTCGGGAAGCACACCAGGATGTCGGCCCCGGAGGCGGACATCACCAGCTCGCCGCAGTACCACCCGTTCGGGCAGTGGGGGCATCCGTCGCCCGTGCAGGACTTGCTGCACCCCGAGGTGCAGAAACCATCCCCGTTCTGGGTGGTGCAGACGAGCGGGTCCGCGCAGTCCGCGTCCTGCGAGCAGGGCGCTCCGACCCCCCCGGGGCCCGCGTCGGAACCGGCCGGGTCGACCGCCGCATCGAGCCCGGCGTCGCCGTCCGGCGCCTGGTCGGGGACGCGCGGGTCATCCGCCGCATCCCCCCCCGCATCGGCGTCGTCCGCATCCGGCCGGGCGTCCGCGTCGCCTCGCGGATCGTCGGGGCCGTCGGCGCCGGGCCCCTCGGCGGAGTCGTCCGGCAGGTCCGAATCCGGGCGCAGGTCCTCGACGGGATCCCGGCCTTGGTCGTCCGGCACCGCCGCATCCGGCGGCGCGCCGTCGGGCAGGTCCGCGGGGGCCAGCGCGAGCGTTCCCGTGTCGTTCAGGAGGGTGCACCCCGCCAGCGCGGTCGCGACCGCCGAGAGGAACGCCGCCATCGGCCGCGGGCCGGCCGGCTTGTCTGCGAGGGAGTTCATCGGCCTGCCCCGTGACCGGCGACCCGCGCCGGCCGGCGAAAGTATATCCGTCGCGGGGGCGGCCCGCCAAATCCCGCCGCGGTGCTATGATTCGGGCGGTCGGGCGGGACCGGGGAGCCCGAGGATTCGCTCGGCCCTGGGGGAGGCGAATGGGTGGAAGGCGAGCCGCGCTCGGGCCGATGGGGGGGGCGGTCGCGGCGGGTACGAGCCTTGCGGCGCTCGGCTGCCTCGACTGGGCGACCGGCCCGGAGATCGCCGTCTCGATCCTCTACGTGGTCCCGATCGGGCTCTCCGGCTGGTTCTACGGCGTCGGGCTCGGCCTGTCCGCCGCGCTGGCCGGGGCCGCGACGTGGCTCGTCGTGGACTCCCACCAGTCCACCTACTCCAGCGAGTGGATCGGGTACTGGAACGCCGCGGTCCGGCTCGGGTTCTTCATCCTGGTCGTCCTGCTCGCCGCGGCGCTGCGCCGGGCCCGGGGCCGTCTCCAGGCCGCGCTCGGGGAGCGCACGGCCGCGCTCGAGCGCGAACTGGTCCGTCACAAGCGGACCGGGCAGGCGCTCGAGGAGGCGCAGCAGCGCTACATGCGGGCGCGGGAGATGGAGGCGGTCGGCCGCCTGGCCGCGGGTGTCGCGAACGACTTCCGGAACGATATCGCGCTCATCGACGGGAACTGCGAGCTTGCGCTCGAGGAGGCCGCCCCCGCCGGGACCCTTCGCCGGCGGCTGCTGGAGATCCGGCACGCGTGCCGGCGGGCGACCCGGCTGACCGCGGACCTGCTCTCGTTCGGCAAGCGCGAGCTGCTCCGGCCCAAGGCTGTCTCGATCAACGAGGTCGTGCGGGGCGTCGAGGACCAGGTCTCGAACCTGCTCGGGCCCCACATCTACCTGTCCGTTGCGCTGTCGGACGACGCGGGCCTGGTCCGGGCGGACCCGGAGCAGCTCTCGCAGTCGCTCGTCAGCGTCGCGAGTCACGCCCGCGACTCGATGCGCCACGGCGGCCGGCTGCGGGTCGAGACCTCGCGCGCGGACGCGGAGCCGGAGCGGGCGCGGGCCGGGAGCGCCGCGAGCGCCGGATCCTTCGTGGCCGTCACCGTCTCGTACACCTCCGACGTCCCGAGCGGCGAGGTGGACACCCTGTTCGAGCCGTACGCGCGTGGCCGTACCCCCCCGCACGGCACTGGCCTCAGGCTCGCGGCCGTCTACGGCTTCGTGGCGCAGAGCGGAGGATACGTCTCGGTCGAGAGCGTCGCCGGGCGCGGCACCTCGTTCCGGATCCTCCTGCCGCGGCTCGACGAGGCCGCGCACGCGGCGGCTCACTCCCCGGCGGACGGGCGCGGTCGCGTCGTCGGCGGGCGGGAGCGGGTCCTGGTCGTGGACGACGATCGCGCGCTGAGGGAGATGGTCGCGGCCCTGCTCGCCCGTTACGGCTATGCCGTCGCCACCGCGGATCCCGCGGAGGCGGAGACCGCGGACCCGGGCGGGATCGACCTCCTGCTCACGGACGTCCTGATGGCGAAGACCACGGGTCCGGAGCTGGCGGGGAAGCTGCGGTCGCGGCGAGCGTCGCTGCGCGTGCTCTACATGTCGGGGTACGCGGGCGACGACATGCCCGAGGGGTTCAGGCCGGACCCGGGCGGGCTGCTGGTCAAGCCGTTCAGCGGGGACGACCTGGCGCGCTCGGTGCGGAGGAGCCTCGACGAGGACGTCAGGTCGGGATGCTGACCGGCCCCACGACGGCGGCGCGGACGCCCGCGGGCATCGACGCCTCCAGGGCGAGCGTCCATCCGAGCACGCCGCACGCATGCAGGCAGACCGCCAGGGTGAAGACCTCGGCGGGCAGCCTGGCGCCGGAGTGCCTGCGGCTGTCGAGCAGGGTCGGGATCCGGTCGGGGGGGGCACCCGGCGCGTCGTCGACCACCTCCACCCGGAACCTCGCGCCCTCCCGCTCCAGGACCACCGCGACGTGGCCGCCGCGGGCGCCTCGCCGGACCGCGAGGTGGACGAGGTTCGCGAGCACCTGGGCCGCGAGGTCCTCGGCGCAGTCCACCTCGACGGGCCCGTCCGGCACGGCCGCCTCGAGCGACACGCCGAGCCTCCGTGCGAGGGGCCGCGAGCGCGCGACCGCCGCCTGGAGGAGCCGCGCGAGGTCGCCGCGCCGCCGCCGCTGCAGGCGTTCGTCGCGGTCGAGCTGGTGCGCGAGCCTGCGGTTCTCGATCAGGAAACCGAGCCCGGCCGTCTCGCGCATCGCCGTCGCGAGCGGGACCGCGGCGTCCCGGGCGTCCGCGCACGCCGCCGCCTCCTCGATCGCGAGCTGGAGTGCCGCGAGCGGCGTCCGGAGGTCGTGGACCGTGGCCGAGACGTACGCCGCCATGTCCGCCTCCTCGGCGGTGCGGCGCATGGCGACGAGACCGGCGGACACGGCGACGACGACGATCCCGGAGAGGACGGCCGCGACGAGGAGGGAGTTGGAACAGATGTCGGTCCCGAGGACGAGCCGCAGCACGAGGGCGACGGCGACCGACGCGGCCAGCCCGGCCCCGAGCAGCACGAGCGGCACCCGGCGCCGGACCCTGGTGCGGTTCATGGGGACCCGGCCTCCTCGCGTTCGCGCTCGCGTCGCTCGAACCGGTACCCGATCCCCCAGACCGTGGCGATCCGCCAGGCGGCATGTCCGAGCTTCTTGCGGATCCGGACCACGTGGCTGTCGATGGTCCGGTCGTGGCGCTCCTCGCCCGCGAGGTCGGACATGGCGGCCATCTGGTGGCGCGGCACCGCCTGCCCGGGACGCTCCACCAGGTGCGCGAGGATCGCGAACTCCTGGCGCGTCAGGCCGGCCGGGTGGCCCCCGACCGTGACCTCCAGCGCGTCCAGGTCCACGCGCACGTCGTCCCACTCCACGACGCGCGGGGCGGACTCCGCGAGCGGATCCAGCCGCGCCTTGACACGCGCCAGAAGCTCCTCCATCCAGAACGGCTTCGGGAGGTAGTCCACCGCGCCCAGGTCGAAGCACCGGAGCCTGTCCTTGAGGCCGGTCCGCGCCGTGACCACGAGCACGGGCGTCGCCGCGGTCGGCTTCAGGCGCGCCAGCACGTCGAAACCGTCCAGCTCGGGGAGGTTCAGGTCGAGGACCACGAGGTCGGGCCGGGTGCGTTCGGCGAGCTTGAGGCCCGCGGTCCCGTCGCAGGCCAGCTCGACCGCGTAGCCCGCGGCCTTGAGCCCGCGCACGATGGCGCCGGCGATCGCAGGCTCGTCCTCCACCACCAGCACCTTGCGACCGCGGCGGCCCGACGCGCGGTCCCCGGCGCCGCCGGCCGCGACGGCCTGACCGTCGGAGTTGGGGTCCGTCATGACCGGGCGCGCCTCCCTGAGGGGCCGGCCGACATTCTACACGAGTCGCGACGGCGTGCCGGGTTCGCTCAGCCCGAGCCTTCCGCGCTGTCGCCCGGCCCGCGCGGCAGGCGGTCCCGAACGACACCCGTTGAGATACGTACCCCACGCCCCGGACCCCGGCCGGCGCCAGGGGCATCGATCGAAGGGG
>Ga0194127_10003565_pt1 | contig 19820 bp, 13 predicted proteins | sample TA2KigC100mmetaG_FD_148624 | JGI IMG/M metagenome (GOLD analysis project Ga0194127, IMG submission 148624) | Freshwater microbial communities from Lake Tanganyika, Tanzania - TA2015036 Kigoma Deep Cast 100m | ecosystem: Environmental > Aquatic > Freshwater > Lake | place: Tanzania: Lake...
CGGCGCCCGTGCTCCAGTATCCTCAGGCCCAATTCCGCGTCCTCGGTGATACACCATTCCGCCCAGCCACCGATCTCTTCCAACACCGACCTACGCACCATAGTCATGGTTCCGTGCTGAATAATGGCGTTGCGTTCATTCCGAGTGACCATGCCGATGTGGAAGAAGCCCTGGTACTCCGCGTAACACATGGACTTAAAGAGGTTGTCACGCTCCGGAACATAGTCCTGGGGCGCCTGGACGCATGCCACATCCTGATCTTGGAACAAGGGCACGAGTTCCTTGAGCCACGCGGGATCGACTTGGTAGTCGCTGTCGATCACCGCAACAATTTCCGCGTCGGCCGCGGTGTGCGCCAGGGCAAAGTTCAGAGCCCCGGCCTTGAATCCTTGCAGCGGGTCCACATGGAAGAAACGGAACGGCCCCCCGAGTCGCGCGCATTGGGCCTCCACGGGTTTCCATAGCGCGGGATCTTTGGTGTTATTGTCAATGATCAGCGCTTCAAAGTTCGGATAGTCGAGCCGCGACAACGCGTTCAACGTGTTGATCATCATGGCGGGAGGTTCCTGGTACGCGGGGACGTGAATGGAAACCTTGGGCCATTTCTTGAGTTCCAGCGCCGGAGGCCGCGTATTGGCCCGCTTATGAGTCAGCCATGCGGCTTCGGCCATTTCATGGGCCTCCACGAGAGTCAGAAGAGCCGCGATCACTAACCCCACGGCAAGAATACTCCCGACCACGGTGGTGATAACCGTCAGATACAAGCCCGTATAATGATAGACGATCCAGAGGGCTGCCCAGGCAGTGCAGAGCGCGACCACGGCGAGGAAGATACGGCCGTGCAGCCCAAGCTTATTGCTGTCGAGCATGAGGAGCGCAAAGAGCGCCAGCGCGAGCAGAGCGGAGAAGGCCGCCAGGAACGGCCACCCCGAAATCTGTGATATCGCCCCGGTAAAGGGAAACTTCGGGTTGCGGTCCGCATCGTAAATGCCCCAATACGCTCCGATTGCTCCTTCGAAATTGGACTTCCACGGCTGATCGAAGGCTTCCAGCAGATAGTAGTCCAACCCGAGCTGCTCGGCCCGGTGTAGGAACGACCTGACAAAGGTCGCCTGATTCGCCACGGAGGGTGTGGCAGGATTCAGGAGACATTGGAGGAAAGAAGGCTGAGCAGTAGGCGCGCCTGCGCCCGAGGCTCCGCTCAAGGCCGCGCCGATCAAGGCCGCCTCCGTGTCTCCGCTCTTGGTCATTGCCAGGCGAGTCAGGCCATTGCTCGGCCATCCCACCTCGGAGATCACCACGCGCTTACCGGGGAAGATTCTCTGAATGTCTCGGTATCGGGCGAACACGAAATCCACGGCGTCGTTGAGCGGTATCCCTTCCCACCACGGGAGCAACTGAACCGCGACAAAGTCCACGTGATCGGCCAGTTCAGGCTCGACGAGCCACACATGCCAAGGTTCCGCGGTGCTGACGGGAATACGAACCGCCTTCCTGACGCGTTCGACGTAATCAATAAGCTGCCATGTGGGGATCTGTTTACGAAGGAGCGTCTCATTCCCAACGATTACTCGAGCCACGTTGGGGCTTGCGTTTGCCAGCCGGATCACTTCTTGGATTTCTTTGTCATTCGCCTCGGGATCGTCGCTTATCCACGCGCCCAGGGTGATGTCAAAATCGAAATGCCGCGCGATACCCGGGATATCACCCAGCGCGCCGCGCACCGAATACGTCCTGAGCGACTTCACCTGCCCGGACAGGAGTTCCAGGTCGGCTTTGATCTCCTCCGCGGTGGGCCAGCGATCCTTGTTGGGATTATTGCCTTCCCGCATGGGAGAAAAAGATATTCCTTTGATTTCGGTAGGGAAGGGGGGCGCCAGGTGCGGACTGGCAAGCAAGGCCCAGAGTATCCACGTTACAGCGGCGATGATGGAACCGATGACGAACAGTGTGGATCGCAAATCCGTAATCTCCTGTATTGGCCAAGCAAGCACAATAGTATGGCCCAGATTCCACCATCGGACCTGGGCCGTTAATTATCCGGTTTTATTTGGTTTTCAGTTAAAAATCCGCTAGGTCACTCCCGCAAATCTTATACGGGTCGTGCAAAAAAGCACAGTATCTCGCTTTCTGATGTAGGGCGTCATTTGATCTCGCTCGCCGCTTTCCGGTCGCGACCTGGGTCTCGACAATACACCCGGTCCTCGATCGGGAGCGGACCTAGTTAATAGACCAATTATTTTGGGCCAGGTTCCCATGAACCTGACCCTCTATTATTCTAGATCAACCCCAAGCGCTTTGCAATCTTCATTGCAAAATTTTTTTTCAAAGCCAAGCGGTTCGCTCGTCACTTCCTCCCTTTGCCCCGATTGCGCGGCAGCTTACTTCCAGAGGGCTTTGAGCGCGTAGTAGATCGGTCGGGGAGTAAGCAAGTCGGGAGGGTAGGGGACCGGGCTCTTATCAGGCTCCCAAGGATGGAGGGGAGGACGGTCCGGATGGGGCGCGATGGAGTTAATCCCGAAGCATTCGTCATCAAGCCAACCACCTGCGAGAAAGTCCTGTTGGATTTTCCCCGGATCTTGAATGGCCGCATGACCGTGCTGGTCGCGGGTCTTCCACCATTCGTCCGACCATGCGAAAACAAAGCCTCCTGATGTGATACCGCGGCCGGGATCGCTCAAGACGGACCGATCCGCAATCTGTTTCCACAGCGCGAGGGCCCACTGAACTTGAAGAAGAGCCGATTGCGCGGTCTCTTCAATCCGGCCGTTAACTCCGTGCCGGCACGCGGGTGTGCCGAACTCGGTCACGATCACCGGCTTATTCAGTCCGCGTTCCTGTGCCCACGAATTATACAGCTCCCAGAACTCCGAATTCTTCAGAGGGCCGTCGTACAAGTTCATGCCGATTACATCGAAACGCTTATCGAGCAGAAGCCGGGGATATTTCAGGAAGTGCTCCTTCGGCTGAGGAAACCAGACGGACGTGACCAGCTTGTCCGGGGCCTCAGCCTTTACAATACGGGCCAACTCATCGATCCTCTCCCAGAAAACGGGGGCCCCCGGAAGGTCAAGCGCGTCATTACACTCATTGCCGATAGAGAAACCCATAACCGCAGGGTGTGAGCCGTACTTTCGCGCAGCCCATCTCGCGAGCTTCTTGTAGAAGCGGTAAACCCTTTCGGAGTCTTCGGCTCTCAATCGATCGTCGCCTTGATAGAAACCCCTGAGTTTATCCACCGGAATGGTAATGAGCACGTACAACGGGTCTTGGCCGCCGTCCCATGCCTTGTCAAGAAAATCCAGATGGTCCGCGACCTCCGGACTATCGAAATCCAGGGCATCGACGTTCTCGTAATTCGCGTCGGTTGGTGGGAACGCGAAGAGCGAATGAATCCGCATGGCGTTGGCGCCCATCGCCCGGATCAGGGGAAGGTCCCGTTGGTAGATCCCTCGCCAGGAACGGGTGAACCAGTCACCGAACGGGTCCCAATTGTATGATCCACCAACCGGCGTGGGCGAATAGTTCACGCCTTTGGCGAAGAAAGGCTTGCCGTCGAGCAGAATTGTTCGCCCGGATACGCTCCAGACCGTGCGGCCGACATCGGCCGAAGCGTTCGCGTGAGCGGCGTAGGGATTCAAAAAAATAACACCAAACATCAGGATGCATAGTAATTCGCGTCGCAACATCGAGTGTGGCCCCGGAACCCCTGGTCTACGTGGAGCGCGGTCAGTGGAGTAGGAACCGAGCTATAGAAGGCTGCGTTGAGATCTGCGCCTCTGCATAAGGCTGGAATCCTCCTCCCCCTTCCCTCTCCCGCCAGGGGAGCTGGTTTTATGACCACTCCCTTGATGGGAGGGGAAAGGGGGGGGGTGACCTTTCGCCCAAATCTCAATGCCGTTCGCTATATGACGCCGACGCCCCGACATAGCGTCCGTTGTACTGAACGACCAGACCGTCGCGCACGAGGAGCGCGAGGTTCTTGACGATCATGTTGGTTTCGAACATCTGCTGCAAGCGCTTGTCAGGCATGCCGTTTCCGTAGATCGGAGACGCTTCGACGAGCTCCTCAAGGGTTATGGGTGAAGCGCACAGCTCCAACACCTTGTTCCGGTGCTTTTCGAAGCCCGCGAGGAATGCCTCAAAGTGAGCCGTTGCCTCTCCTACTTTCAGGGGCCGCCGATGAGAAGAGCAGACCCTCCCGTGCGGAAGGGCCATGAGGCTGCGAACACCCGCTTGAAAGGTCTCAATGTCCGACTCGGGGTTGCCGTACCACGGGCCGAATGATGTGAAATCCACGTCGGTGGCGAGCAAGGTCCCCGATCGGCGCTCCAAGAAACAATAGTGATCGTCAATATGCCCACCGACCCGGATCGCCTCCAGTTCCGCGCGTCCGGTCGAAATCACGTCACGGTCTCCAAATCGACCGTCAGGTTCCCGCAGCGGATGGATTCCCCAGACGTCCCGCACCACGCGCGCCCAGTATTGTCCTCTTTCCGGGGTTCCCGTAAACCTTTCGCCGAGGAGCTGTAGGTCCAGGACTGCGTCCGGCGTCTCAGCGGGCAGGAGCAAGTGACGATCTGCGAGAAGATGCCAGTCTCGGATATGGTCGGGGTGTGAGTGGGTGATGATGAGAACGTCTATGCGCTTGTTCCGGTCCAGCTCTTTGATGTTCTCTTCACCGATTCCGGCGTCGATCAGCACGGTCTCGCTCCCTGTAAAGAGAAAACCGTGGCACGATGGAAAGCGGCCGCCCTTGTCACCGCCTACGAAATAGAAGTCATCGGCAAGCTGGATCATATGGTCGCTATGCACAGAGGCGCTCCGTCGTATGTGCAAGGCCCGAGGCATCTCGCACGGTCCAGTCAAGTATTCCTGCCGTGGCAAGCGCGCGCGAGCGCATTGTGTCACCCGCGCACGGCAAACGAGTATAGCCTACGGAGCAGAAGGAGAAAAGCAACTACGAGCTGGAAAAGAGAGAAGCGGCCCTGCGGATGCGCAGCAGGGCCGACCGAAAAGAAATCAGAGGCGCCGAGGCGCGAGGGGAAACCCTCCGGCCTCAGCTCAGGCCGGCCCGCTCATGGAGCGGGCCAGGCCAGGATATTATCGGAGAGTGGGGAAACCCTGTCTGCCCCCGACGGGGGCCGTAGCGTGCGCCCGCGCTCCCTTGGAAGGTTTGCACTTCACCGGCATAGGCGGGCACGGCGCCACGTAGCACGGCGGGGGACACGGTTTCGGACAGCAGAGGCATTCCTTCGACGCATGCACGCGAATGGGCCTGCTGAGCCATTCGAAAGGTATGGAGGCCAGAGTCCTCAGCACGGATCCGAAGCCACCACCGGCCCCACCGCTCCCGCACGGAGGAGGGCCGCACATGGGCGGAGGACATGACGGCGTCGGAAAAGGCTGCGGAGGTCCACACTTAACGGGCGGACCACCTTGGGGAAGACAGACCTGCTGACTCGGCCCACATGTCATCGGCGCGCACGTGGGCGGAGGAGGGCAAGGCTGGGGGGGCGGGCATTTCATTATGGGGCCGCAGGGCGCAGGCGCAGGATATGCCGGAGGGCGCAAATAGGGCGGCGGACCCTGGAATGCCATTGCTTCGGAACAGGATATAAAAACCGTACCCGTTATGAGGCAAAGCGCCACAAAACTAAAGGAGATTCGAGCAGACATGATCAGTCTCCTTGACAAAAACTAACAATAACAGATTATTGTAAGACTTTTCACATCTACTCTATCATAATATGTCTAACTAGTCAACATAATACTAATGAGAATAATGGGATGGAGTAATTGGATCATTCGATGTTTGAGGTTTGACGCAGAAGGGAAACACGGCCCGCCCACGGGACTGTTCCCTGGCAGCTTACCGGGAGAAGTAGTTCCAAGGTGGCATTCTCACATCGTTTCCTCTATTGGGAAGGGTTGTGTCCGGCTGTAGCCGTCGCGCGCTCCGGAAAAATGGTTTGACCATGCTGCAAGACGCGAAAATCCTGCTCTGACAGCCCATACTTTGCTCTGGCCTCCGCAAGTTTCATAGGCGGCTCGTCCAGAGGCTCATCGCTCAATACGAAAGTGCCCCAATGAATTCCTACGGACATTTTCGCGGCCACGTCGCGATGAACCTGAACCGCTTCGTCCGGGTTCATGTGGTGGAAACGCATGAACCAGCGGGGCTCGTAAGCGCCGATGGGTATCGCGGCCACGTCGAACGGCCCCAGTCTTCGGCCGATCTCCCGAAAGATCGGCGTGTATCCGGAATCGCCCGCAAAGAAGAGGCTGAAGTTCTCGGATCGAATCACCCATCCTGCCCATAGCGTCTTGTTTCCGTCGAAAAGGCCTCTCTTGCTCCAGTGATGGGCGGGAACGGCGATGATCTCGAGGCCGGACACACGATGTTTTTCCCACCAGTCCATTTCGATCACGCGGGCAACGCCGAGCGCTTGGAACCAGCTCTTGAGGCCCAGGGGAACGAAAAAGAGTGTTTCAGGGCCCCCGGGACGCTCAAGAAGCTTCTTCATAGTTGCCGTGTCTAAGGAGTCATAGTGGCTGTGGGAGATGACAACCACGTCTATTTCCGGGAGCCGCTCTAAGGGTAGTCCGGGCGGGACCGCACGTTTGGGCCCTACCCATGGAAAAGGGGAAGCTCGATCTGAGAACAGAGGGTCGGTAAGGATGTTCTTGCCGGCCAGTTGCACGAGCAGGGTCGCATGGCCGATCCATGTGACGGTGGTCAGGGACCGGTTGGATTTCAAGAATGCGGGGTCGTTCGAAGCCAGGGGAAAACGGTAGGATTCGGGCGATGACGCCGGCTTCCACAGCCGATCCCAGCGCCATTTCAGGAATGAGATAAATCCTGAGCTACCCCTGGCATCCGGGTTCCTGAATCCATGTTCGGTGTGGTGCGATTTTGCAGGATCAGAAGGGTTCTCCGCGCCCACAACGGAAAGGAAAAAAGCAACACCTAATGCGCTCGCCAAGAGGCCGCAACCCCCGACGATATTTGTCATCATCAAGATCACCTCGGCCGTGGGCCTCTCCAGAGGTTCCCAGTGTTATTTCTTGGCTCCCGGCTCGAAAAGCTCTCGGAAAAAGGTCTTCATTGCTTTCCAGGAGCGCCGGTCCGCCTTCTCGTTATACGCATTTCCCTTGGACTTGTCTGAGCCGGCCGCGGGTTTGGTGAACGAATGGACCGCGTCGCCATAGAAGATCATCTGCCAGTCCACACCGCCTTTTCGCATCTCGTCCTGAAACGCGGCCACTTCCGCGGGAGGAACGAAAGGATCGTCCGCGCCGTGGAGCGCGAGCGCCTTGGCCTTTATGTTCTTGGCGTCTTCAGGCGTGGGAGAGCCAAGACCTCCGTGGAAGCTTACCACGCCCTTTATCGGCGCTCCGCTGCGGGCCAATTCAAGCGCCGTAGTGCCTCCGAAACAGTACCCGATAGCCGCGATGCGGTCGGGATCGACCACGGGGCTCCTTTTCAGGGCCTCCAAAGCAGCCAGAGCCCGCGCTCGCATAGCCGGCCGATCGGACTTGTATTTGTTCGCAAGGGCTGCCGCTTCTTCCGTGTTGGCGGGTCGAACGCCTTTGCCGTAAATATCCGCCACGAATGCCACGTACCCGAGCCCTACGAGCTTGTCCGCAATACTCTTGTAATGGTCGGCCACGCCCATCCAGTCCGGCACAACGACCGCCCCGGGGCGCTTCTCCTTGGAACTGTCATCGTATGCCAGATAGCCTTCGAGCACAGTCCCGTTGTGCTTGTATTCCACCGTTTCTTTGTGCGCTGCCGCGGCGGCCGCCATAGGCGCGAGCGCGAGCAGCACGATCATAATCGCTAAGAATCTGTTCATGGGACCAACTCCTGAAAAAGACAACATTATCGGTTGCTGCATCATGGGTCAACCAATGTCTCCTCTTGAGTGATGAGATGCCGGGCGCGGTGAGAATGATTCATGCTGATGGATGCTCTCAGGATTAGAACGCAGGACGTGACGGACGGTAACCGCAATGGGTGGACGATTTCTTCTTGGTGGGACAGGCGTCCCGCCTGTCATTGGTGGTAGACGAGGAAATAGGGGTGGCCACCTTTGGAATTTGGCGCTGGAGAGCCGCGATTGGTCGCTCCTGGGGCTACGATAGTCACTCATGCAATAGAGGATATGGATATGGTAGCCCCAGGAAGTGCGGCTGCAATTCTATCCGGCGTGTATTACCTCGAACAGGCGTGCCCCCAGCTTTTCGAGTTCCTCCCTGACGCCGAAGGGCGAGGCTTGCGCCATCTCGGCGACTTCTTCTTCAGTGACGCCAAGCTCTTTGGCCACAAGAAAATCCTCGATCTCGTCCTCCTTCGAAGTCAAGCCACATGCGGCAATCTGTCCCAGCAATTCGCGTCCGTTGAAGATGGGCACCACAAGCCTCAGCAAACCCGCTTCGCACATGTCGATTTCAGGCCGACGGGTCTTGCCGACCACTGAGCGCATGGCCGTGTTCGTCTTCATGCAGATGGTGGTGAGCGCGCCCTGGTTTTCTCTGATAGCCTTGCATAGAGGAAACCTATCCATCCGGCAGAATAGCAGCTTCCCGTCCCCGTCCGTCAGGCACGCGGTCATATTGGCTTCCTTCGCGCAACGGTCCAGGATCTCTTCCCATTCTTTTTCGGTTTTCAGATCGAGAGGTGTCATCGTTCTCCTTCCATGCCGGCCGGGGATCTATGAACCAATCCTCGGCTCGCAGCGCGGTTGTCATAGGGCAGCAAGCTTTTCACGGACGCCTGAGCATACGCTACTGCGGTCCTGGGTTTCAAGAACCATCTACAGCGCAGCGCGGGCCTTTAGGTATCCGAAGTTAGGCTCCTTTTCGACCGTTCGAAGCGTGCAAATGCTCGGGCAGGCAGGTTGACCGCGGACGCCCCGTGCGGTATGCTACCCGGCGCCAACGCATTCCGCCGCCGTCCGCTTGAGCTTGACTCATTGGCGTGCGCATGCGGCGCGCAAGATAAAGGCAATCGAGCATTGGACCGATCAGGCCGCGGCGGTTTGAACCCGAGCCGGACCTCATCGGCTGTGCGGCGCTCAATTTCGGCGTAAAGATTTCAGAAGACGGAGATCTGGGCTGATGTCGGAAGAACAGCCTCGTAGATTCTGGACTTGGGTATGGGCGGCGGTTGTGGCCGTGCTCCTGCCCATTGCCGCGCTAGTGGCCAAGGACATCTATGACTTCGCCAAAGCGTACGTTGAACCCGCAAAAGCCAAACCGGCGGCTACAGGGGCGCCCGCGACACCAACGCCCCAACAGGCCGTCCAAGGGCTCGGATCCGGCGTCTTGTTGGAAAAGCTGCAGACCCTGGTCCCGCAGCAGGGTGAGGCGGCAGACAAAGCAAATCTCAGAGAAGCCGCAATGAAGCTGCCCGTGCCCCTCATTCTGGCATCCCGGAATGGACAGATCAGGATGGTGAAGTTGCTCATAGACCGGGGCGCGGATGTGAACGTAAAAGAAAAGGAGACGGAAAGCACCGCGTTGATCGCGGCCGCGCAACAAGGTCATGCGGAAGTGGTGGCATTTCTCTTGGAGAAAGGCGCGGACGTTCACGCAAAAGACAAGGCCGGCAAGACCGCTCTGAGTGAGGCTGCACATTACAAGCACGAACAAGTTGTCAAATTGCTCAAAGAGCGCGGAGCAACACAGTAGACGCGGTTGTCAAGCGCTCCGGCGCCTGTGCCTTATCAATGCGGAAGCTGGATATCGGTTCCGCGCGCTGTGGGATCAAATCCGGGGAAAAGAGGTTGTATGACCCTAATGCCGCCTTTCTTGTACGCAGGGGGAAAGCTTTTGGTATCCAACACCGCGTAGTGCGAATGAGACCGAGCCACCTCTCTCACGAACGCGTTGAACGGCTCGAAGTATATGGGTTCGCGTTCTATCCGCTCTGCAGAGAAGTCCTCGTCTCTGACCACCACATAGTCGATGCCGTATTCCCGGCAGAATCTCCGAATCTCTTCCGGATCTTGGGCGTAATAGGCTCGAAAAAAATCGTAAGTCCGTTTCTTGATAGTTGACCAGAAGGGCTCGATCCAGGTGTGTGAAAGCTCGTAAGTCACAAATACTTTGCGCCGGGCAAACGTCGGAACGTTGTCCATGAGTTCCGGATGGCCTGCGACCAGGGCCGTCTTGGGCGTGGAGCGGAGAAAACGATAGAGGTCCTCGTGTTGTGAATAGTCGTACAAATCCACATTGTGCGATCGAGCCGCGCCGAACAACACAAGACCTGTCACCAGAAAGGGAAAAGCAATGCGCCTTAACCCGAGGGATTCAATGGCCACCCTGAGGAAGACTCCGGCAAGGGTGCAATACAAAAGAAGCACTGAGTATTCTATGTATCTCCGGGGCACAAAGAGCTGGGCCAGAAAGATCCTGGCCGCGAGATAGAGCAGCAGGGAAGCGGGAAATAGATAGCCAAAGATATGGAAACCGGAAAGATCGACCACCGGTCTCCAGTTCCGAATGGCATACACGGCCAACACGATGAGAAGACCCGCTCCGATCCATCCCGCGACAAGGCCCCATTCCCGAAAGGGGAGACTGAAGATCCAGGGCCGAATCAGCTCGTACAAGAACGAGGGATCGGGGAGGAACTCGTACCGTCCGGCTGCCGTGTATTCGACCTTGCCCGCCATTTCCGCTCGGGTGACCAAGTGGCCGAAAGCCGAAGAGCCGCTGAAGACATGCTTGAACACCATAAAGGCAAAGGCGAGCAATATGGGAGCGTTCCAGAGAAGCAGTCGCGAGAGCGTGGCCCTACCGGCTTCCGTCGAGACCGCCGCGGGATGCGTTTCACCCCGAGTAAAGAACCGACGCGCCAGATCCATTCCGAAATTTTGTAACAAGAAGACCGCATGGGTCGTGAGACAGAGCAGGAAAACATAAGGATTGAAGAGAGGCTGAATCATCAGCGTTAAGGCGGCCCATCGGATGTTTCTCCGCGATAGGGAAATGAGGTATGCCAGCAGCAGTGGCACGACAAAAGATCGAGAGAGCCCGCCGGCCATTTTGGACAAGAAGCCGGTGAGGACGAAGAACATGCAGACCACCAAGAGCGCAGCGAGCCTGTCCCGGAATCTCAGACTCAGACCGAACAGAAGAGCTGCCGAGAGAACATAGAGAATCCCCGTCAACACGTTGCCAAACCGCACAGGATTCATAGAGAGAGAGCCTATGCGATAGACTGCCCGCACCCCCCACGGAACATAATCGCGCGCGTACTCGGTCAGAAAGTCGTCCTGAAATAGCCCCGGTTCGATCCATTCCTGCATCCAGTAGATCTGCTGACGCACGTCGTCGTTGATCAGATAGGGATTGGTGAACCCTTCCCAATTGCCTGCGCCGTACACGAAAGCCGCCGCAACCAACACGAAAATAAGAAAAAAGGAATCAGAACGAGCGTCCTTCATCATAGCCTCTAGGATTTTCAGAAAACCGTCCCGCTGCGACCGGAAGGGTGAAACGGTTCGGACGTGAAGATATCAGGATTCGCGGGATTGCGCATGGCATTTTCTCGGCCGGATGCCACGCGAGGAAACCTCAAACTTCCGCCGGTCGCTCTATGCGCCGCTATTGCTCATTGACACGGGATGAGCAAAGCAGCTACCCTTAACGTCCTGCCGGGAGCGAGCAGCGAAGCCCCGGCCACCCCGGAACCCTGATGTCGCATGTCAAGGGTGCTGTTGTGTCCCCTCCTTGTTCCCAAGTCGGTCACGTAAGATCCTTGTTACTGCCTGCCATATCGCTTGGTTTCCTCTGGCTGGGAGTGATTCTGATCGTGAATCCCCTGGGCGAATTCATGGTCAATGACGATTGGAGCTTTGTGCGCATGCTGGAAGCTCTCGTCAATGACCGCGCGTTCATCGCGACAGGGTGGGGCAAAGGAGGACCGTCCGCGATTGTTCATATTCTCTGGGGAGGCGCGTTCACGTTTGTCACCGGGTATTCTCTCACCATGCTCAGGGTGTCGGTGCTCTTTCTGGGTGTTTTGAGCTCATTTGCGCTGCTGGAGCTGCTTCGACGACTGGGCGCAAGCCCTTGGACGGCTTTCCTCGGCGCGGTCACCCTTGTGGCCAATCCGCTGTTCTTGTCACAATGTTTCACATTTATGACCGATATCACCTTCGTGTGCGCCGCCATCCTCGCCATCTTTTTCATTCACAAGGGAATGGAAAACGGAAGTCTTCTTGCTCTGAGCATAGGTTTCGTCTTTAGCCTGGCCACGATCCTTACCAGACAGATCGGCATCGTGATTCCCCTTTCATTTTGCGCTCTGTGCCTGGCGCATCCGAGGGCGAAAGAGCTTGGCAGACTGAGGCTCATCCTCCCGGCCATAGGAATATCTTTGGTTCCCTGGCCGCTGTACGAATGGTTTCTTCATAGTATTGGGAGCACGCCCGTTACGGAACACGAGGTGTTCCGCAACATTCTGGGACGGCCTCTGGAGAAGGGTTTTCCCGACTATGCGGTCTTCATTTATACGCAGCTCGTTCATGTCGGGCTTGGTTACACGGCCTTCCTGATTTCCCCGCTGCTCGCATGTCGGTACTGGACCTACTTCAAGACCAAGGCCGCGTTCCGCTGGTATTTTGGTTTGCTCACCGGAGCGCTTGTACTCGTGGAAGTAGGGTTGCTTCTTGGGCTTTTCACACTTCCGGTTCAGCTCTACAGGAATGTGATCATCGACTTCGGAATCGGCCCCATACTGCTGAAGGACACATACCTGCACGGTATTCAGCGGACTACTCCATTATCGGCGCCGGTCTTTTATTTCATGGTTTATTGGGCTGCCCTGGCTGTTGGGACGCTGCTGGCCTTGGGGATCTCTTCGTTCAGGTCAATGGTGAGAATGACCCATAGCGCCTTCGAAGAAGTCCCATTCGCTCCTGCGCTCTGTTTGCTCACCGCGGGCATGTACCTGGGAATCATCACCTTTACCGACTTTCACGATCGATACTTGATCCCGGTTTGCGCATTTCTCATCGTCTGGCTCGTGGGAACGCAATTCAGCGATAAAGCCGACCGGCCGGGCACCGCCATGATCCCGGGGCTGGTCACGCTCGTGGCGTTCGCCGCCGCGTCGCCTCTTCTTGTCCACGATTTCATGGAGATGAAACGAACCCTCACCCTAGCTCAGCAATATGTCGTCCGTGAGCTCAAGGCGGACCCTTGCGGGATTGACGGAGGGTTTGAATTCAATGGGTACCATTGTTATGAGAAGAATTTTCAAAGGATCGACGGACTGAGCTGGTGGTGGGTCAGACGCGAGGATTACCTACTCACCTTGGGGGAATTGCCCGGATACCGCGTGGTCGGGGTATTCCCGTTTCAGCGATATGTGGGCCGATCCGGGGCTGTATACGTATTGCAGCCCGAAGCTCGCGCCGGGTCCAGGGAATTGACCCCGCGATTAACAGGCTGGGGTCCGGAGCCCTTCCAAGGGTCGAGGCGGGGGGATCGCGAAGACCATCGACTCGTGGTGTCGCATCATGGAGGCGGTTGATACTGTCTTGAGCGTTCAAGCCCGCGATGGGCGCAGGTTTGACCTTCCCGTGCGGCGCGTGCCGGCCCGGGAGCAAACTCCGTAGGAAGACTCCGTTACGGCGGGACAAGGGGTGTGACCATGCGTGAAAGGCTGCGTTTCGTGTGTCTGGCAGCGATCGTCTCTGCGTTGACCGTGACAATCATGGAGGCGGCTGTCACTGAGAATGCTCAGGCCGAATCACAATTGCTGATTTCCGAACCGGCGCCCGGAGAGAAGGAACATAGAGAGAGCCGGGAAGCCCCTGGACCCGCGGCCAAGACGGACGAGGTGGAGCAGCTCAAGCAGAAGATCCTCGACATCCAGAACAAGGGAAAACTAGGGTTCCGGAAAGTGGTCCCGTGCAGTTCGGTGGAGGGGTACGGCCTCTATGCGCCTCTCAAGCCCGATGAACCCGCCACGAGGGTTATTTTCTACTTCGAGCCACAGAATGTCAGCACTCTCATCACCGGAGACCGATACGTCATCGACCTCACGGTGAGTCTCTTTATTCTGGACACCGCGGGAAAGGTTGTGGGGGGAAAGGAGAATATGCTGAAGATCAGCCGGGTCTCCCACTCGCCTGTCCTGGACCTCTTCTATAAGATGGACCTGAAAGCAAGAGAGCCTCTGAGCCAGGACCTGATCGTGCGAACGGTCCTGCGGGACAATATCAAGAATGAGACTGTTTCCGCGACCTACCGCCTCAACGTGCGATCAAAGGGCCAGAAACTTCTTGACAGGATCTGACGAGGAGGAGTACGCATTACTTTCAGCTCTTTACTCAGATTCGGAACGATTATCGAGCCTTACTCGGCAGAGCCCGACCTCGACCCTGAATCGCCCAACACACAGTCGCAAGGACTTGGGGGAGGCTCAATCGCGCCCTCCACAAAAGGAAGGAGAGATAACCGATCATGAGAAACAAAGATTCGCAGCCGGCTCCGCCTCCGCCGCCTCAGGGGGCGCTTGCAAGGGTTCTTTCACCGCAAATGGTCATCTACTATGCGAATTGCGCGATGGTGGCCACCAGTCCCCGGGATGTCTCGCTCTTCTTTGGCAGATTGATGCCGACCCAGGATGAGCAGGGCGGGCAACGGCTGGCCGAGATGTACGAGCGGCAAGTGTACATGACGGTCGAGCAGGCGGAAGACTTGGCGAGGATTCTGGCCCAGACATTGGAACGCTATCGTATGATGAAAATTCCCAAGGAACCTGATGCCTGACGCCTGATCGAGGCGCCGCCACCTGACGAACGGCGGGCACTTTTTCCTGTTTACTTCTTGCCCGTGGTGCTACTATAGATGTGCGCTTAACGGCGAAAGCATGGGGCAAGAGGCCCGCTCATTAGTCGCCCGGGGGGAATTATTGACACCTAGATCCGCTTTCTTCCGTTCGGTCGGTCGTGGAGAAGGGGGATGCGCGCCCGCGTGGCGCCACGACGGTTCGCTTCGCGAGCGCAAAGTCGAAGCTCCGTTCTTCTCCGGGGGTCTTCCTGTGGTTCGCCGCGAGCTTCCCATCGGCAAAAGGAACCGCTCGCGAGCAAAGACAATCTTCCGTCACCACTCAATCTGAGGATTTCGTCATGAATGCCAGGCTGTTCGTTTACTGGATACTCGTTGTCAGCGCGGCTTTGTCTTTGCCGATCGGCTCATTTCGCGCCGAAGCGGACGTCAAGGAAGCCCTCGCCCTCAACCAGGAGGGCGAGAAATTGCTCCAGCACGGCAAGTACACGGAAGCCCTGGAGACGTTTCGTAAGATGTCCGAACAGTGCGGCTCGCACCAATATTGTAAAGGAGTTGCCGCGTTCTACCAGGGACGGACAAATGTGGAGATTGCCCGGTACGATGAGGCTTTGAAGTTTTTCGATGAGGCCGAACAGATCTTCGCCCAGCTCAACAAAGAGAACGAGAAGGCCATGGTCCTCGCCGGACGTGGGAGCGTGCTTGTGGGCCGGGGGGATTACAAAGGGGCCCGGGATCTGTTTGCAAAAGCTGAAGTCACTTTCACGGAAAAGAAGAACCGGAAGGAGCTTTACTCGCTCTACAACAGCATGGCCGTGGTTTCGGCCTACATGTGTGACTTTGATCAGGCGCTCTCATACTTGGAAAAGGCTGAACAGCTTGTCGCAGGCTCGGACGACCCGAGCATTACCGGGCCGCTTAACGTCAATCGCGGGCTGGTCTTCTCCAAGCGACAGGACTACGAGAAGGCCCTGGCCGCATACGACCAGGCGTTGAAGACCTACCAGACTCTGGGCAATCTCAAGGGGATGTCCATTCTTCTCAACAACGTGGGCCATATCCATGAAGCTCGTTCCGAATACGCCAAGGCCCTGGAGAGGCACGAAGAATCATTGAAACTCGCACGGGAGGTCAAAGACCCGTGGTGCGAGTCTCTGGCGCTGAACAACATCGGGTGTGTCCAACTGAAACGAGGCGACTACGAGGCGGCGAAACGGGCGTACGAACTGGCCCTCAAGATAAGAAACGAGCTGGGTATAAAGCATTTTGCAGCGGAGAGCCTCAATAACCTTGGACTGGTCTGGCTTGCTTACGCTGATTATCCGCGGGCGTTGGCCTGTTTCGATCAATGTCGTGAAGCGTGTGAACTCGCGGCCTCCCCCTCGGGCCAAGCTTGGGCTCTGCACAACATGGCTTTTCTCCTCAAGGACCAGGGAAAGTTCAAGGAATCTCTGACCGCCTCCGAGGACGCGGCGAGGATCGCGCGGGCGATCGGCGACAAAAGGCTTGAAGCCACCGCAATACTGCGCCTGGGCAACCTTTACGAATATCAAGGCTGGTTTGACAAGGCATTGGAGAATTACCGGAAGGCCGCGGAAATCCAGCAAGAAATCCAGGACTGGAATTTCCGCAGCAATACCATCGCGGATGCGGCTAACGTCCTCAACCGCAGCGGGGAATCGGACGATGCCGAGGTCTATTTCCAGGAAGCCATCAAACTCAAGCGGAAGATCGACGCTCCCGCGGGGGAGCTTCTGTGCAAATTCGCTCTGTTCTATCTGGAAAAGGACCGTTACGCAGGGCTCCGACAGGAGAAAGGGGAGAAGGGCGATCAGCGGCGAGCCGCGGATCTGGCAAAGGCTTCGGAACAGCTCAGTCTCGCGGAAAAGGAGATCAAACCCGATCAGAAGAACGATCTCATGCTGCTGACTTATGTCAAGGGCCGGTATCTTCGCGAAAAGGATCTTCAGGGAGCGGTGGGCCAGTTCGCGAAACTCAAAGAGCAGGCGGAGCAGGCAGGGGTTCGCAGGTTTTCGTTCCTGGCTGCGGTCGGAGCGGGTTTGGCCCATGAACAGCTCAAGAACTGGCAGCAGGCCAAGGATTTTTTCAAGGAAGCGGTAGATTACGCTGAATATATACGCAAAACCCTTGATGAGGACGCAAAGCTCGCTTTTCTCGATGGCGAAGAGATTCTGGGCGTGAAGCATATCCTTCCATACGAAGGGCTTGCCAGGGTCCTGATGCAGAAAGGTGAAAAGGACGCGTCCTTTGCCGCCGCGGAATATACCAAGGCTCGGGCCTTTTCCGAGTCATTGGCCCGACGATGGGAGAATCCTTCTTTCGACGTGCCTGTGGAGATGATTAAGCGGGACGCGGATCTGAACAACAGGCTTGCGGCATTGATGAAAGGCATGGACAAGGCCCATCAGGAAGGGGCTCAAGAGGGCGTCCAATCGTTCAAGAAAGAGATCGCCGCGGTCGAGGAAGAGTTCGCCCGACATATCGACGAGCTTCGTCGGAACCACCCGCTCTTTGCCGGCTCGAAATATCCCGGTCCTCTGGAACTGGGACAGAGCGCTCTGGGGGACCAGGAGTGGGCCCTGGCCTATGACGTGACCGAGACGGGGGTGTTGGTCTACCTGAGTCACGGTAAGCGCCTGATAAAGGGTCTGTTCAAGCCCATATCCCGCGATGATCTCGACATGCTGGTCCGGACGTTTCGCGCTCCTTTGGAGATTCATCAGGGCGATGAAGACCCCATGGGAAAGCTGAAATCTTTTGACCTGCGGTCAGGCAAGAAGCTCGCAGACCTTGTGCTGGGGGAGATCCTTGCCGACCTGCCCGCCGGCGTTCCCGTGATTGTCGTGCCTGATGATTCGCTTGGCGTGACCCCTTTTGAGATGCTGGCGCTCAATGACGCGGGTAAGGTAACGGAGAAAGACGAGATTCCCGTCGTCATCGGCGCCGAATTCTTCGGAGACCGCAATCCCATTTCCTACTATCAGTCGGTTACCGCGCTCACTCTCAGCAGGACTCTGGGCAAGAAGAAAGATCCCTCCGATCGGCTATTGGTCGTGGCTGACCCGGTATTTCAACAGCGTGACGCTCGCGCGGACGCGCTGGGCCAGGATACACGGCTCGCGCAAGCCGACGCGGCGTTTACCTCAACGCTGATGGCCGCGCTGGAGGGCAGCGAGCAGGGCTCGTTTTCTTTCAACAGGCTTCCGCTCACGGGTGACCTGGCTGAAGGGCTTCAGGAGATGTTCCAGGGCAAGTCTGAGATGTATGTGGGACTCGACGCAAGCAAGAAGACTTTCATCCAAGAGTTGTCCCCCGAGCTGGATAGGTACGGCAGGATCGTCTTCGCGACTCACGGGTTTTTCAGCAGACAGTGTCCTGCCTTCCGTGAGCCGATACTCGTGTTGACGCTGGTTCCTGTGGGCACGGACGGCTTTCTGCGGATGAGTGAAGTCATGGGCCTACGGATTAATTCGGACGTCGTGGCGCTGACCGCATGCCAGACGGGCCTGGGAAAGCACGTCTCCGGCGAAGGCACGATGGGCATGGGCAGGGCGTTCCAGTATGCGGGCGCTCGCGCGGTGCTCATGTCGCTGTGGAGCGTGTCCGAGGAGGCGTCGGTTCGGCTCGTGGAGACTTTCTTCAAACACCTCAAAGAGGGCAAGAGCAAGCTCGAAGCCATGAAGCTCGCCAGGGACAAGGTCCGAAAGGACGGGTACGATCACCCGTTCTTCTGGGCGCCTTTCATCCTGGTGGGTGAAGTGAATTAGAGGCGGCGGCGAGAGCCGCAAGCTTTCCCGGAACGCCGAGTTCCGCGGCAGGCCAAGAGAGGCGTTACCGCATCACGCGCCCTGGGCGCCGTTGGCGCCACCCAGCAGCACCGCGCCGGACATAGTGAACCCCTCATCTTCTTGGGGTTCAGCGGAGCGGGCGCCGAAGAGGACGATGAACACGGAGGCCAGGAAGGTCTTGGATATGAAACGTAGCCTGTCCATGGGGGCTTCACCGTGTCATAAGGGAGCTTTTCATGCGCCTCCGCTGCGGAGACGCGGGTTGCGCAATCGATCTTATGGCCGTGTCGATCCCATGTCAAGCGCTAAGAAGGAGTGTCCGTGTCCTTTCAGTTATCCGTGGCAAAATCTCCCCTGCCCCCCTTTAGGAAAGGGAGGATATATAGCGATCCCCCGGCTTATGGGAAAAAGGGTATGTAGCGATCCTCCTGTTCTTGTAAAGGATAGTTCCTCAAGACTCCCCCTTTTCTAAAGGGGGATACAGGGAGATTTTCCGAGCGAAAAACCCCGAGCTGTTCGGAGGGTAACAATGCGCGACCGCCTGAAGTTCATCGCATCAGCTTTGTTGGCCTACCCGCTTTTTCGGCTGAGTGGAGCGTCTCCCGTGTGGGCGAGCAATCTGCCTCGCGCCCGCGAGCTGAACAAACGCGGAGAAAAACTCCTGGAGACAGGCCAATATATGGACGCGATCATCGTATTCAATAACATGCGAGAAGCGTGCGCAGAGAAGGCCTATTGCAAGGCTGTGGCCACATACTATCTCGGACGGGCCAACCTTGAAATGGCCGAGTACGACAAAGCGGTCCAGCATTTTCGCGAAGCCGAGTCGCTCTTCGATAAACTCAAGAAGGACAACGAACGCGCCACGGTCGTGCAGGCCAGGGCAAGGATCCTGGCTGAACAGAGCCAGTACAAGGAATCCATGGATTTGTACGGAGATGCGGGGAGCGTGTTCCTGAAGTTCAGGAATACCGGGGCTCTTTTCGAGATGTTCAACAGCACCGGCGCAATTCAGGCGTACAAGGGTCTGTACAACGAATGCCTGGAATGCCTTGGAGTAGCCAATCGGCTCTTGCCGCCAAAAGCGGATCCGCGGCAACTGGCCCTTCTGAACAACAACACGGGCCTCGCGCACATGATGAAGCAGGAGTACGGCATCGCCGAGGACTCTTTCAAGAAGGCCCTGGAGCAGTTCAACAA
>Ga0194127_10003566_pt1 | contig 19809 bp, 15 predicted proteins | sample TA2KigC100mmetaG_FD_148624 | JGI IMG/M metagenome (GOLD analysis project Ga0194127, IMG submission 148624) | Freshwater microbial communities from Lake Tanganyika, Tanzania - TA2015036 Kigoma Deep Cast 100m | ecosystem: Environmental > Aquatic > Freshwater > Lake | place: Tanzania: Lake...
AGTTGAGGTACGCGACACGCTTCCTGTTGGAGAAGAGCCAGGTGGAGGTCAAATTCATCAACCCTGGGGGATCCGAACAGTCTGCCATTTTGAACGTGGTGGAGGAACGCGCCAGCTTCAATGCGGCGTCCTTCCTGGCCGGCCGGGATCCCACAGCATTGCCGGTCGAATTCGATGTGCTGCCCAGCGGGATTGGCTACATCAAGATCAGCAGCTTTTTCGATAACGATGTGCTCTCCATCCTGGTCTGGGAACGCGCGCTGGATTATTTCATCGAAAACGAGATCCCCGCGGTCATTTTGGACCTGCGCTCGAATGGCGGCGGCAGCGGGTGGCTCGCGGATCAAATGGCGGCATACTTCTTCGATCAGGAGATTGTGGTCGGGAATACCGCAAAGTACAACCGCGGCAGTGGTGATTTTTACATGGATCCAGGCGACGAGACTCGCATGATCCCCCCGCGGGCCGAACTTCAGTATGGCGGGGAAGTCGTGGTTCTGGTCGGGCCGGCTTGCGCGAGCGCGTGCGAATTCTTCTCCTACGACATGACCATCCAGGATCGGGCAACCATACTCGGTCAGTATCCCACGGAAGGCGCAGGGGGGAGCGTGGAGGACTTCCTGATGCCGGAGGACATCACCGTCCAGTTGACGATCGGGCGCGCGGTGGACGCGGAGGGAAACATCCATCTGGAGGGAAAGGGAGTAGTTCCAGAGATCAAAGTGCCGGTCACGATAGAAACCTTGATGCAGCAATCCTTGGGGCAGGATGTGGTTCTTCAGGCTGCGGTCGAATTCCTTACACAACCATCCTCTGCCGGCGTAGTTCCTTCGGGACCTCCCCGCGTGGGTACTCCGGAGCAGGCGGGAGAGTTGCTCTCCTCAGGCGCAGCTTTCCTTGAGGATCTTGCCAGCGAATCCTACGACGCGCCGGCCTTTGCCCAACCGGGTACAGTGACCTATACAATTCAGCTTGGAGAATCAGAACCGGTGATCTGGGGTTATGTATGGTGCGCGGCGGATACCGGAATTTTAGAGCAAAACTTTGAGAATATTCAACTGGAATTCCAGCTGGATGGCACCGCTGTAAAGTCGGAATCCTTTGCCAGCGTCGAGGCGGAATCCGGTGGGAATTTGTGCCGGCTGGTGTATACCTCCCTGAGCGATTGGCCGGTGGGCGAACACCACCTGAGCACCACCGCACGGTTCACCGCCGCGATCAACGATGGTTCGGCCGATTACCAAGCCGGAAAGTATGTGCTCGACTATATCGTCTTTGTGGATCGATGAACGCAGAACCCCGCCGCCTGGCGGGGTTTGTGATTGTCGAGCGCGTTTGAGAAAATTCGTTTCTTTCGTTTCAGTCGACGAACCGGTATTTGATCAGTGTCCACACGGCTTCGAAGGCGTCGTGCAATTTGGGGTTCTTCCCTTGCGAGTAATCCCGCGGATTGAAGGTGATCGGCACTTCGAAGATGCGGTAGTTGCGCTTGAGGATCTTGGCCGTAAATTCGGGTTCGAAGTTGAAGCTGTTTGAGCGGATCGTCATCCCCTTGATCACTTCGCGGCGGAAGACCTTGTAGCCGGTTTCCATGTCGGTCAGGATGGTATTGTACAGGATGTTGGTCATCAAAGTCAGCGTGCGGTTTGCGACCATGTGCCAGAACATCGTGACGCGATGGGCGCGCCCAAGGAAGCGTGAACCGTACACTACATCCGCAACTCCCTCTTTAATGGGGACGAGCAGGTCGGAGATGTCGCGCGGATCGTATTCCAGGTCTGCATCCTGGATGATCAGGATGTCGCCGCGGGCGGCTTTCATCCCGGTACGCACCGCGGCTCCCTTTCCCTGATTGCGCTCATGCAGCAGGACCCTCACTCCATTTCGTCCGTCCAGCTTCTTTAATATATCCCTTGTCCCGTCTTTCGATCCATCATCCACGACGACGATCTCCCGCGGGAGCTTCGTGGCGCGCAACCGCTTGAGGATCTCGCTAATGCTTCCAACTTCATTGTAAACCGGGATAATTACCGAGAGTTTCATGGCTGCTGGATTATAAACGAAAAGATGTATAATCAATCCCGGCGCGTAGCCGATTTCCCCTCGTGGGCAGGCTTGAATCAACGAATTCTGGATGGTGGAGGACAGAGTACTGCAAAATATCTGAACTGTAGATACGATTTCCTGCCATGTTTCGGCCTAATCCCGTTTGGAGAATTATGCAAGGAGCAGTAGATGACTAGGCAATCGGGATCGGTACCCCCACCAGTCAGCGGGTTCGTCCCGCCGCAAGTGAACAACCTGGATGATACAGGCCTCTCCGCCCTGTGGCTGCAGGACCTGATTCTCAAGGTGCTCTACTCGCGCGGTTACCTGACGGGCTTCAAGATTGCCGAGGAGATCGCCTTCCCGTTCGCCGGTATTGTCGACCAGTTGTTGACCTCCCTGAAGCAGGACAAGAACATCGAAGTCAAATCCTCCCAGGGTGGCCTTGGAGAAGGCGCCTACACCTACGGGATCACCGGCGCCGGGATCATCCGCGCCCGCGAGGCGCTGGAACGCAGTCAGTATGCCGGTCCGGCCCCCGTCCCTTTTGAGGTGTACAACGAAGCCATCCGCCGCCAGAAGAGCGGGCGCATGACGGTGACCACGCGCACCATGCGCCAGATTCTTTCCCAGCTTGTAATCTCCGAAGCGACATTTCAAAGACTTGGCCCCGCCTTGAATTCGGGCACCTCCATCTTCATGTATGGCCCGCCCGGAAACGGCAAGACCAGCATCGCGCGCGCTTTCGGCAACCTGGTGCTCAGCCAGAGCATGTACATCCCTTTCGCCCTGTACCTCGATGGGCAGGTCATCAAGGTCTATGACGCGGTGAGTCACAGCCTGGCTCCGGATAGCGAGGGCGGAGGCGGGACGGGGACCACCTCCAACCTGCGGTCGAACGTTCGGCGCGATCCGCGCTGGGTGAAGATCCGCCGGCCGTTCATTGTCGTGGGCGGCGAATTGACCCTCGAAGGATTGGATCTGGTGTTCGACGACACCACCAAGTTTTACGAGGCGCCGTTCCAGGTGAAAGCCAACGGCGGGATTCTGTTGATCGACGACTTCGGGCGCCAACAGGTGCGGCCGCGCGACCTGCTCAACCGCTGGATCGTGCCGTTGGAAAATCGCGTGGATTATCTCCGCCTGCACACCGGTCGAAAAGTGGAAGTGCCCTTCGATGTGTTGATCGTATTCTCCACGAATCTCCCACCGAAAGACCTTGTGGACGAGGCTTTCCTGCGCCGGCTGAGGCACAAGATCGAGATCGGGGACCCCTCGTATGAGGAGTATCGTGAGATCTTCAAGCGCGTGGCGCAGGATAAACGCGTCGAGTACAGCGATCAGGGACTGGCGTATCTCTTGCAGGAATGGTATATCAAACGCAATCGCAAACTGCGCGCCTCCCATCCACGCGATCTGTGTGACCAGATTATCGACATTGCCTCGTATCTGGCGGTGCAGCCCACGATGTCGCGCGAAATGATCGACCACGCCGGGCGCGCCTACTTCGTGGAATTGTAGGCCCGCCGTATTATCATCCAGTCGATGATGTTCGAAAAATTTCCGCACCCGATCCTCTTCGCCCACCGCGGCGATTTGGCACACGCGCCGGAAAACACGCTTCCGGCGTTTCAACAGGCGATTCACAAGGGGGCGGATGGGGTGGAGCTGGATGCCAAGCTGACCTCCGACGGACACGTGATCGTGATCCACGACACAACCGTCAATCGTACAACGGATGGTTCCGGTCGCGTAGCTTCCATGCCTCTGGAGGAAATCCGTTCCTTGGACGCCGGAAGATGGTTCGGGGAAGCCTTTCATGGTACCAGGGTGCCGATGTTGAGCGAAGTCTTTGAAGCAGTGGGGAATGAGAAGTTGATCAATATCGAGCTGACGAATTATTCCTCTCCTCGCGATCGCCTGGTTGAGGCGGTGTGCGACCTGATCCGCAGGCATGGGAACTCCCATCAGATTCTTTTATCATCGTTTTATGCCTTCAATCTGCAAAAGGCTGCGCAAATCCTTCCCCAGGTGCCGCGTGGATTGCTGGCATTACCAGGCTGGAAGGGTATCTGGGCGCGATCCTTCGGGTTCATGTTTGGGGAGTACCAGGCTTTGCATCCACACATCTCAGACACGTTCCGTCAGCAAATTGCCCGTGCCCATCGTATAAACCGGCGAGTGCATGTGTGGACCGCTAATACACCCGACCGGGTGATTCAGTTAAAGGAATGGGGGGTGGACGGCATTTTTACTGATGACCCAGGGATGGCTGTGGTGGCGCTCGGTCGGACTACGGTGTAAGGTAAGCATCCAAACTCTCCTGGCCGGGCCTGGCAGTCGAAATATGATATAAGGGGGATCATGCGAATCGATCGAACCGCTCTTTTTATTACCTTGATGCTCTTGCTGCTCCCCCTGCCTGCGCGGGCTCACACGGAAACTCCGCCGGAAATCCGTTTCATTTTGGATTCGATGTCGCCTGCCGAGCGGGTGGGACAGCTCTTCCTCGTCACCTTCGGTGGGACGGATACGAGCTCGACCTCGCAAATCCATGATCTGGTCACCCGCCGTCATATTGGTGGTGTAGTCCTGCTTTCATCGAACGACAATATTGCACCGGCGCCGGATACCGTGCTTCAGGCGCATTCCCTGATCCGTTCCCTCCAACAACTGGAATGGGATGCTTCGCGTTCTCCGAGCCTCGATCCGATCACAAATCAGGAGATCGCCACAACCTATGTTCCCTTGTTTATTGGAATCAAGCAGGAAGGCAATGGATACCCGACAGATCAAATCCTCAGCGGGTTGACCGCTTTACCCAGTCAGATGGCGATCGGAGCGACGTGGAAGCCTGAACTGGCATCCATCGTCGGCGAAGTGAAGGGAAGGGAACTGGCCGCGCTGGGTGTAAACCTGCTGTTTGGTCCCTCGTTGGATGTGATGGATCTGCCCTCCGCCATCAGTGGCGACTTGGGAACGCGCGTATTCGGCGGTGATCCGTTTTGGGTGGGGGAAATGGGCCGTGCGTATGTCGCGGGATTGCACTCGGGGAGCTCAAACAAACTGCTCGTCATCGCCAAACATTTCCCCGGTGTGGGAGGATCGGACCGGCTGCCCGAGGACGAAGTGTCTACGGTGCGCAAGTCGCTCGAACAATTGAAGCAGATCGAACTGGCGCCGTTCTTTGCCGTAACCGGCAATGCGCCTTCCCCGGAGTCGAAGGTGGACGGCCTGATGGCCTCGCATATTCGCTATCAAGGACTGCAGGGAAATATTCGGGCCACAACGCGGCCGGTAAGTTTCGATACGCAGGCGCTTGGGCAGATATTGGCCTTGCCTCAATTCACAGCCTGGCGGGAGGCGGGAGGATTGATCGTAAGCGATGATGTGGGAACCGATTCCGTGCGCGATTTTTATGCCCAGGGAGGTTCCTCGTTTTCTGCCCGCATCGCTGCGCGGGATGCATTTCTGGCCGGCAATGATCTGATCTATCTTGGAAATATTGTCTCGCCGGACACGGTGGATACGTATTCGGCAGTCATCCGCATCCTTGAATTTTTCACCCAGAAGTATCAGGAGGATACCGCTTTTGCCCAGAGGGTGGACCAGTCGGTTGCACGGATTCTGGCTGTCAAGTTCAAATTGTATGAAAGTTTTGTCCTCTCGAGGGTGCTGGCGCCTGAAAGAGGCCTGACCCCGGTTGGATCTTCGGGCGCGTTGATCTTTGATGTGGCTCGCGACTCAGCCACACTGATCAGCCCGCCTCGCGCGGATCTCGCGACGGTCCTGCCCAATCCCCCTCAGGTGGATGAGCGGTTGGTGTTCCTTACGGATACCGTCAATATCAAGCAGTGTACTTTGTGCGCGGAACAACCCTCCATACCCTTGGATGCTCTACAGCAGGCGGTACTCTCCTTGTATGGTCCGCAAAGCGGGGAACAGACCACAGGTTTCCGGCTCTCATCCTATTCCTTTGGAGTCCTGGTGTCCATGCTCGATCAACTCGATCCGCCATTCATTGAGGAGGATCTCAATCGTGCGGACTGGGTGGTGATCTCCGTTTCGGACGCAAGCCAGGGACAACCTGCAGTGGTACGACGTTTCCTGCGAGAACGTCCGGATCTGTTGAGTGGCAAACGTGTGATCGTCTTCTCTTTTGATGCGCCATACTACTTTGACGCCACGGACATATCCAAATTCACAGCCTATTTCGCCCTGTACAGCAAACAACCTCAATTCGTGGATGTGGCTGCACGCCTGCTATTTCAGGAACTCACGCCAACTAGTGCCTCACCGGTCTCCATTTCTGGAATTGGATATGATCTGATTTCCATGATGACCCCATCACCCGATCAGGTGATCCCACTTTCCCTCGATCTCCCGCCATTATCCATCCCCACTGGCACACCCAATACGCCGGAGCCAACGAATGTTCCGCTCTACAAGATCGGTGACATCATTTCCATTCGCACGGGCGTGATCAAGGATCATAACGGGCATGCTGTGCCAGATGGGACCGTCGTTCAATTCTCGATGGTGTTGAAGGGTGAGGGAGGTGGGATCTTGCAGCAGGTGGCGGCCGAGACGGTGCAGGGTGTAGCGCGTGCCTCCTTTGGTTTGGAAAAACCCGGCCTTCTGGAAATTCGTGCCTCGAGCGAGCCGGCAGTCATATCCGAGGTGCTCCAATTGGACGTCTCGCAAACCGGTTCAGTAGCCGTCACCGTGGTTGTCCCGGAATTGACACAACCAAGCGAGGTCACTCCAATCCCAGAAATCGAATCCCCGGAGCGAGTTTATATCACCGAGGCGGGGTATCCACGCCTCTCCTCCTGGATCATCGCTATGATTTTCATCGCGATGGGTGTTTCGCTTGCCTATTTTGCAGGCATCCGCCTTTCGGACATTAGGAGTGCCCGGCGGTGGGCTTTGGGAATCGTCTTGGGAGGGCTGGCAGCATATAACGTCCTTGCCTTCGGTTTTTTTGGTTTCTCCGGTTGGCTGAAGGACAGCGGATTGGCAGGTTTGCTGCTTTGCGTGTTTTTTGGCGAAATGGCCGGTTTTACCGGGGCATGGATATGGGTGAAACGGTCCGGCGATCAAAGAAAAGCTTTGCGATTCCCCGGTGGAGGATAGGCCTTTCGACCGCACCCACGCAGATTCTCCCATTGCGGTTTGCAGAAGCCTTCCACAGGGTCATGAACGTCGTTTCTTTATAAAGCATGTTATCATGGGTGGAGCTTTCATCCAGGAGTGAATGGCATGGCCGGCGAAAACAAGAAGGTGAAGACGGTCAAACAGAAACAACCCCCGATCCTGTTCAATAAGACACAGGCGCTCATCGACAAAGCCAGCCGCAAGCTGGGAGGTACGCTGGTCACGTATTTCAACAATCCCCGCGGCAGCGTCTGCCACGATGATGTGCTGGCGCTGTTCGAGTTATTGGAAAAGATCGGATCCCAGAAAAAGATTTATTTGTTTATTAAATCCAGCGGGGGGAATGGGCAGGCTTCCCTGAGACTCGCGAATCTCCTGCGGCAATATTGTGAGGAGGTGGTGGCAGTCGTTCCATTGGAATGCGCCTCGGCTGCGACCATGATCGCCCTCGGCGCGAATGAAATCTGCATGGGTCCCATGGCGTACTTGACACCCGTGGATACTTCCCTCACCCATGCACTATCCCCCATCGACCGAGACAACGATCGCGTGAGCGTAAGCCTGGATGAACTGACCCGCGTGGTGAAGCTATGGCAGGCTCAGAAATCCGATGCGAACGAAAATCCGTACCAGCAATTGTTCCAGCATGTGCATCCATTGGTGATCGGTTGTGTGGATCGTGCCGAATCCCTTTCGATCATGCTTTGCAAGGAATTGCTTGCCTATCACATCCAGGACGATCAGGTGGCGGAGAAGATTGCCAGCGCATTAAATGAAAAATATCCCTCGCACGGATACCCTATTCTTTTTGAGGAAGCCAGGCGCATCGGCCTGAAGGTCAGCCGACTGTCGTCGGAGATCAATTCGCTTCTCCTGGAACTGAACCAGTTGTACAGCGAAATGGGTCAGCGTGCCACGACCGATTTCGACGATACGCATGCTCACAGCAATGAGATCCTCAACATCTGGGAGGCGGCTGGCGTACTGGTACATTATCAACAGGATAAGGACTGGTTCTATCGCACCGAGGAGAGGCGCTGGATTTCCTTGAACGATAACAGCAGTTGGCGGCGCATGATGACCGTCAAGGGTAAGGTGGAAAAGTCCATTTTACATATCGCATAGTCAATATATACTAAACCAATTTGGGTGAGTAAATACCTAGACAAAACCTGTGCAATATGTTATATTGAAGATACCACGTGGTTGAAAATCCGTGAAGCCAGACCCACGGATTTTTAATTTCAAATTCAAAGAATACAGGAAAATTCATGATCAAACCCATGCATCTGAAATTCAACGACCCAGCCCCGGATGTGAAGCTGCAGGATACGGCAGGGAAATCGGTTCTGCTTTCATCGTTGTGGAAGAAAAACCCTTTGGTGCTCGCATTCACCCGCCACTTTGGCTGCCCACAATGCAAGGATATGGTGGACCAGTTGATGCATGCTCATCCCTCCCTGATTCAGAAGGGACTCAGGCTTGCAGTCGTTGCTCACGCCTCCCCGAAGGCAACGCGTGATTTCTTCGAAAGCCGCGCTCCGGGAATTATCTGCCTGGCGGATCCGAATCGGAAAGCCTATCATGCGTACGGGTTGTATCGCGGAAACCTTTGGCAAACCTGGATCTCTCCCCGTATCTGGAGGGCAAACCGCCACCTTGCGCACACGAAAGGGTTTACCCCGGAATTGCCCCCACCCGGACAGGACGCCTATCAAATGTCCGGCACCTTCATTATTGGAACAGACGGGCTCATCCGACTGCCCTACTACTACGACGATATCGCCGATCACCCTCCCGTGGACTTGATCTTGCACGGCTTGATGGGGATAGAGTGGAATCGACCTTATGACAATAAATCCTTGGTGTGAGTGAAAGGCTGGCAGATCATTCCCATGAAAAACATTTATCTTTCATCCTATCTGGCAATCAAGGAGGTGATCCGCAATCGGGTGCGCTTCCTGATGGTTGCCCTGGTGATCGCGTTGATCACGTTGTTGGTCCTGTTCATAGCAGCCCTGGGGGAAGGATTGTCCAACGCCAACCGCCAATATGTGGCCAACCTGGATGCGCAATTGATCGTCTTCCTGGAGAAATCGGATTTCAGCATTACCGCCAGCCGGCTGGAAACAAACACGGTCAAGGCTGTGCGGCGGGTGGAGGGCGTGGCCGACGCGGGGCCGATCCATACCTCCAACTCTGAAATTGTCTCCCTGCCCGAGCCTCTGAAGATATCCGTATTGGGTGTCGAAGCGGAACGACCGGGGATGCCGCTATTGATCGAAGGCCGTCAGTTTCGCGGGGGTGAGGCGCGCGAGGCCGTCATGGACCGGAGCGTGGCTTTGCGCACAGGCCTGGCAGTAGGGGATGAGATCGAAATTCGTTCTACTCAGGGGACAGAGGATCGTTTCTATGACCTGAAAATCGTAGGCCTTGTGGAAGAGCAGGCATACTTCTTCCAGCCGACCATATTTGTCCCACCGGCAACCTGGGAGTTGATCCGCCCGCAATCCGCCTCGGATCTAGAAAGCGACACCCCCTACCCGAACATCATTGCCGTGAAACTGACCGATCCGGCGAGCACCGAAGAGATGCGGCTGCGCCTGACGAATCAGATATCGAACATCGAAGTAGCCAATATCCAGACCACGATCAACAACATCCCGGGCTATACCGCGCAGCAGGGAACGGTTCAGACTCAGGGTGCCTTTACGCTGTTGATCGGAGTCCTTGTGATCGGTGGATTCTTTCAAATTCAAATCCTGCAAAAAATACCGCAGATCGGTGTCTTGAAGGCGATTGGATCCTCCAATCTGGTGGTGGGACTCTCCGCGGTGATCCAGATCATAGTGGTTACCGCCATCGGCGTTGGGATCGGGGCGATGCTCAACTACCTTTTTTCACTGGGTCTGCCACCGACCATCCCCTTGGAATTCAACGGGATGCGGTCTGTCATCGCCATCCTCCTGCTCCTGCTGATCGGACCGCTGGGTGGATTGGTTTCGATTATCTACGCCATTCGCATTGAGCCGCTTAAAGCGCTCAGGTTAGGATAGAGTTCCATGTCAAATGTTGCGCTCGAAGTCAGGGATTTGGTCAAGTCCTTCACGGTGGATGGCCTGACCATCAACGCCGTGGACAATGTCTCCTTCAAAATACGCTCGGGTGAATTTGTGGCGCTGGTGGGGCCAAGCGGATCCGGAAAAACAACCTTGTTGTCCATTATGGCTGCCCTGCTCACACCCACCAGCGGGCAAGTATTGATCGATGGGGTGGATCTGGCAAGCATGAATGAGAGGCTGCGGGTTAAGCTGCGCCGAGAGAAGATCGGATTCACTTTTCAATCGAACAACCTGATCCCCTTTCTCACCGCCCAGGAAAATGTGGAATTCATGCTGCGCTTGAATGGCAGAGTGGATCATGCCAGCCGCCTTCGATCGGGTGAATTGCTTGCGCGCCTGGGACTGCAGGATCGCCTGCACAATTTGCCCGGCCAGATGTCCGGCGGTCAACAACAACGGGTGGCAATCGCCCGCGCCCTGATTCATCAACCGGCTGTCGTATTGGCGGATGAACCTACTGCCTCGCTGGATACCGAACGCGCCCTTCAAGTTGTGGAGACCTTTGCCCACCTGATCCATGAAAACAACCGCGCCGGTATCATTGTCACGCATGATCTGCGCATGTGCCAGTTTGTCGATCGTGTGCTGCAGATGCAGGATGGGAAATTGGTGCGTCAATACAAGACAAGAGACGAAATTCGAGACCTGGTGCGAGGATCGGTTCACTAACGCATGACGGCCGGGTGAAAAAAATATCCAGAAGAGCACCTCTGGATACTTTTTTCAAACCGTTGGGAAGGCTTAGAATCCTAGGCTGTCTCGAGATACCTCTGAATTTCATAATCGCTGACGCGCATGCGAAATTGATCCCATTCCTCCCACTTCGCGCGTAGAAAGGCCTCGGTGGTCGCTTCGCCCAGGGCGGATTTGAGCACCTCGTCCTTTTCAAGTTCGGTCAGGGCTTCTGCGAGGGAGCCGGGCAATTCCATCACACCCATCTTGGTGCGATCTTCCTTTTCCAGATGATACAAGTTGATATTATTGAGCGGTTTGGGAGCCTCGAGCTTTTTCTCCATTCCATCCAAGGCGGCGGCCAGCATTACCGCGAATGCCAGATACGGATTCGATGAGGGATCCGGAAAGCGCAATTCCGCGCGCACAGACTTATCCCGGCCTTCTGCGTAGCGCGGGATGCGGATCAGCGCCGAGCGGTTCTGCTGCGCCCAGCCAATGTATACCGGCGCCTCATATCCGGGCACGAGCCGCTTGTAGGAATTGACAGTAGGAGCAACGATCGCCGCCAAAGCCCGGGCATGAGCCAGTTGACCGGCAATAAAGGAATAGGCCAGTTTTGAAAGATGGGCTTCATCCTTTCCATCGAAGAACAGATTATTGCCCGTTTTCTTTTCAAACAAAGATTGGTGACAATGCATGCCCGATCCGTTGATCCCGAAGACCGGTTTGGGCATGAAGGAGGCGACCAGGCCGTGCTGCGCAGCGATGGCTTTCACTGTGTACTTCAGGGTGAGCACGTTATCCGCCGTTCGGAGCGCTTCGGCATAGCGGAAGTCGATCTCATGCTGACCGAGCGCCACTTCATGGTGCCCGACCTCAACGTCCAGGCCCATGGCATCGAGCGCGTCCATCAGGGCGGTGCGGACGACCACCGCTTCATCAAAGGAGGAGAAGTCAAAATACCCTCCAGTATCATGTGGTACCGGATGTACGCCGTTTTGCTCGGGACTCTTGAACAGGAAGAATTCGGGCTCCGGCCCGATGTTGTAGACCCAGCCCTTTTCGTCCAGTTTTTTGAGTATGCGCTTCAAGGTCCCGCGTGGATCACCTGCGAATGGTTCCCCGTTGGGCATGAAGATGTCGCAAAAGACGCGGGCTCGGCGCGATTCAGCCGTTGACCAGGGCAGGACCGCATAGGTCTCCGGGTCGAGGATCAGGCGCATGTCGCTTTCCTGAATGCGCGCGAATCCCTCCACGGAGGAACCGTCGAACCACACTCCGTCCTTGAGCGCATCTTCAAGATGCCGAATGGGCATATCCACGCTCTTGACCGCGCCGGTGACGTCCGAAAATTGCAGGGAGATGAACTTGACATTCTCCTCCTTGACCCGCTTGATTAAATCTTTTCCATCCATGTTCCATTTCTCCTTTTCACGATTGAATGATTATTGACGATCAATTCATGTCTTTGCCACTTGAGCGGCTGCAGGCCTGCCGCGAGGGATCTTGCTGCTGCGATTGATGAAAATCACCGAGCCAATGATGATCGCGGTGGCAATCCAGACGCGCGAATCCAACGCTTCCGCGCCGAGCCAATTCCCCAACAGGATTGCCACGATCGGGTTGACATAGGCGTATGTTGCCACCAGGGAGATGGGCGCATTCTGCAGCAGCCAGATGTAGGAACCAAACCCCACCAGCGAGCCTACCGTGATGAGATAAAGCAAACCGTACAGCGAGCGCGAAGTCACCTCAATCATGCTCCAATCCCTTGTCTCCCCGGTAAGCAGGGATACGAGGAACAGCCCCAAGCTACCCATCAGCATCTCTGCACCCGTGGTCATGAAGGAGGATTTGGGCAGATCCGCAGTTTTGCTGTAGATCGATCCGATGGACCACAGAATGCAGGCCACAAGCACCGCGGCGACACCCAACGGATCCAACCGCAGGCTGCTGCCCGATATTTCCGATGGGCCAACCAGGATAAAGATCCCTGCAAATCCGGCCACCATCCCTCCAATTGCCTGCCAGGTCGGTTTGATCCCTTTCGGCCGCAGGGCTTCCATGATCACCAGAAAGATCGGAATGGAACCGACCAGCATGGCCGCGACCCCCGAAGGAATGGACTGCTCTGCCCAGGAGAGCAGCCCGTTACCTCCAAGCAGCAGCAGGTTTCCGATGACTGCAAGCGAGATCCATTGCTTTCGGGTAGGCCAGGGATTCCCTGCTGCTCTCTGCCAAGTCACCAGGATCATACCGGACGCCAAAAATCGAATTCCCGCGTGAAGAAAAGGGGGTATGGATTCCACGGCGAAACGGATACCGAGGTAGGTGGATCCCCAGACTATATAGAGTGCCAGGAGCGCGCCCCAGATTTTAAATTTCATAGTCTCCTACGATTCATCTCATCCCTCAAGCAGGACTTGCGCCGAGTTCATGTGTAAGGAGTATCTTCTTTCTGGCGCTCCCATAGCGATAGTTTCCAATCGCTCCGGACTTGCGGATCACGCGGTGGCAGGGGATCAGATAGGCGATCGGATTGTGACCTATGGCCGAACCCACTGCGCGCACAGCCTGAGGGTTTCCGATCCTGGCTGCAATTTGTTCATACGAAGCCAGTGAACCGCTGGGGATGTTCATCAGCGCCTCCCAGACCTTGATCTGGAGATTCGTTCCGCGCAAATACAGCTTGAGAGGGGAATCCGACCGTCGGTTCGAGAAAATATGTGAGATCGTCGAAGCCGTTGAGGCTGGATTTTCAACCAGAACCGCCTGCTTCCAGGCTTCAGCCAGGTTATCGATTGCATCTCCTTCCTGTCCGTCCACGAACCCAAGATGGCAGATCCCGCGTTCGGTGGTGGCTATTAGGCATTTGCCAAACGGCGTTCCTTGAATCCCATATTGAATCTCCAACCCTACGCCGTTTGATTTATATTCGCCAGGCGTGACCGCCTCGGTGGTGATGAACAGGTCGTGCAAGCGCCCGAGGCTCGAAAGACCTACCTGATGGGTGGTGCTTAGCAGACTTTCCGACTGTGCCAGCAGATCCTTGGCGCGTTCCTTGGTCAGGAATTGCATAAAGCGTTTCGGGCTGATGCCCGTCCAGTGTGTGAACAACCGTTGAAAGTGATATTCGCTCAAACCGATAGCAGCGGAGATTTCCGCCAGATCCGGTTGTCGTTGCACGCCTGCCTCAAGATAGTGAATCGCCTGTTCGATCAATTGGTAATGCCCTGAATGTGTCGAATTCATTTCAATCTCCTTTTGTCGTCGGAGATTGTATGTTTCAACCTGTCCTGGTGCGACCCGATTCTTGCTCATCTTGATATTAAAAAACAGGCACGCGCGGGCATGCCTGTTTCATACACTGGCTCTAAAGAAATTATGCCCTTCCGATCTTGAGCTGGCAGGGCTGCATGGTGGAAACACCGCCAGCCCTGCTTCACTGCGTTCACCTTGTCCCGCACGTTACCGTACGGTTTTCGATGACGGGCACGTGATCCATTAATCTATCATGCCCAGTCCGCTTACTTTGGAAGGGAGAAGGAAGCCAGTGAACTGGCTTCAGAGGCATCCGCTGATCAATCCGATTTTTTCCTTTTCGCCTAAGTCACCTCTAGGGGGATTGGGGCGACGGATTAGCATCCCGTTCGCACGGGAGAACCTCCACCTCGTGATCTCGCTATACGAGACCCAGACGCTATATCTCCGGTATTCAGTTGTTAACCGTTCAGATAACGGCGCCGATTGTAAACGCGCTGGAGGACTTCGTCAAGGACCAAATTGGTGATTGTCAATCAGATGGATTGTGGATACCATTCGAGAAAATTTTTACTGGAGGATGAGGACGAGCAGGAATCAATCAATCTCGGACCTGGTCGATGTTGTTCAAAGGGGCATTCAACAAAAGTACAAGGGGGGCAAATCCAAGAAAGTCGTTATAGTCGGAGCGGGTCTCGCGGGATTGGCGGCGGGATATGAGCTCAAGCGGGCAGGTCACACTCCGGTCATTCTCGAAGCCCAGCCGCGCGTCGGCGGGCGGGTGTACACGCTCCGAGTTCCCTTCACAGAGGGTTTGTATGCCGAGGTGGGCGCGATGCGAATTCCGCGTGCGCACGCACTCACGATGGCATACATCGAGAAATTCGACCTCCAGACACACGATTTTACGATGGATAATCCGAAGGCCTACTATTTTGTGGGGGGACGTAAAGTGCGGGCATCGGAGGCCAATGCCAATCCAGCGCTCCTGGGCTTTGAAGTATCGGATAAGGAAAAGGATATGACGGTCAGCCAGATGTACATGAAGGCGATCCAGCCATTGATGGAATTGCTTGAGAAAAACAGCGAATCGGGCTAGGAGGAGATCGTGGCAACGTACGATCAATATTCCACACGGGAATTTCTCGAGTTGAATGGATGGTCTGAGGGCATGATCGAGATGTTCGGTTTGTTGGCCAACCAGGAATCCGTCATGAAATCCTCTTTTCTCGAGCTTTTCCGGGAGGATTCTGGAAATTACTATACAAATATGGTTGAAATTCGAGGAGGAACCGATCGCCTCCCGCATGCCTTCCTGGAAGAAATCCGGCAGGACATTCTATTCGGGGCGAAAATGATCGCCATAGACCAATCCCCCGAGTCGGTCACGATCCACTATCAGACGGCAGCCGGCCGCTTCAGCGAGACAGGTGAATATGCGATCATCACGGTCCCATTTCCGGTTCTGCGACACGTGGAGGTGCTCAAACCGTTTGCCCGCTCCAAACAGCGTGCAATTCGCCAATTGCATTATGACGCTTCTGCCAAGATCCTCTTTCAATGCCGCCGACGCTTCTGGGAGGAGGATGAGGGCATCTTCGGCGGAGGGACGATGACCGATCTTCCGATCCGCAACTTGTACTATCCCGATCACGGACGAGAAACCGGGCGAGGGGTGCTCCTCGCCAGCTATACCTGGTCCGAAGATGCCCAGCGCTGGGGATCGCTGAAACCGGAGCAGCGCCTCGTTCAAGCCCTTGAAGATGTGGCAAAGGTCCATCCTCAGGTTGTGAAGGAATTCGAAGTGGGGGCTTCCTGGATGTGGCACGACGATGAATTTGCCGGAGGGGCGTTCGCCTTATTTGACCCCGGACAACAAACACTGTTGCACGAGGAGATCGTCCGGCCGGAAGGCCGAATCCATTTTGCCGGGGAACATGCCTCGCTGTACCATGCGTGGATTCAAGGCGCGTTTGAATCCGGTTTGCGTGAAGCCATCGCCATTCATCAGGCTTAACGAAAGCGACGGGATCCCATCAAGGATTCCGCCGCGAATATGCACGTACGATGAAAAACACCCCGCTTATGCCGTGTCTTACCAGGTTTTGAACCTGCTTGCGCAGGTGGGCCCCGACCCAGAAACGCCGCCTTGGCTCAGGCCTATCGCGTTATTTCTGTAAAGATAAAGGCCCGTTATAAAAGTGTTGGCTCAAAACGTGAAGGCAAAATCACGTACACAGCAGGGCTGAGATTCTTATACCATAATCCAAAGTGCATTGGTAGAGGAACATTAATCGGGCACCATGCAATTGATTAACAACACCGGTTGATTAAAAAACAAAATTGTGCTACCATCCTTCAGATTGTATAGACCCTCTCAACGGAATTGTCTATTGCGTGTATGAAGCGGAGATCGCACGATCTCCGCTGTTGATTCACGGGTACACGCGCTTGATCGTACGCGGGAAGGGGATGGCTTCACGGATGTGTTCAATTCCACACAGCCAGGTAACAACACGTTCGACCCCCATTCCGAATCCGGAGTGGGGAACCGAACCGTACTTGCGCAGATCCAGGTACCATTTGAATGACTCCTCCGGGAGCCCCTCCTTGCGGATGCGATTGAGCAGGGCCTCGTGGTCGCTGACGCGTTCCGAACCTCCGCAGATTTCCCCATACCCTTCGGGCGCAAGGAGATCCACGCTTTTGCACACCTCCGGCCTGCCCGGCCAGGGTTCCATATAAAATGCCTTGACCGCACTGGGATATCCGTATATGAATAACGGCTTGTCGTTGAGTTTGGTCAATTCCACTTCATGCGGCGCGCCGAAGTCCATGCCCCATTCAAATTTGAGAAGTTCCTTGCGCTCGGGATCGGTCTCTCCTTTACCAAGTTCGATCAGGTATTTGGCTGCCTCGTCATAGGTCATGCGCGGGAAGGGGGCTGTGACCGCCTTCAATTTGGAGACCTCCCGTCCGAGGTGTTTTAGCTCCGCCTCGCAATCCCTGAGCACGCTCTGAACGATGTGGGTGATCAGACCTTCCTCGACTTCCATCAGTCCTTCCAGATCGCAAAAAGCGGGGTCCGGTTCGAGCATCCAAAACTCGGTCAGGTGACGGCGGGTTTTGGACTTTTCAGCCCGAAAGGTCGGGCCGAAGCAATACACTTTTCCGAATGAGAATATATTGGCTTCGTTATAAAGTTGGCCGGTTTGGGCAAGATAGGCAAAGCCTTCGTCAAAGTAGGGTGTCTCGAAGAGTGTAGTGGTCCCCTCTGCGGCGGCGGGCGTGAGTATGGGGGTGTCGAGGTTGAAAAACCCCTGACCGTCGAGATACTCCCGAACCGCCGACATGACCTTTACTCGCACCTTGAGGATTGCCCACTGACTCTTTTTGCGGATCCATAGATGCCGGTGATCGAGCGCGAAATCGGGACCATGATCCTTGAGGGACATGGGGTAATCCAGCCCCGCTTCCTGCAGGATCTCAATTTCCCTTACTCCGAGCTCGTATCCCCCGGGGATGCCCGGAGCCCGCTTATCCTCACGAACCGGTCCGGTAATGATGACGGAAGACTCCTGCGGCAGGCGCATGACCTTCTCGAACACATCGGGAGGCAGATCCCCTTTGAACGCCACGCATTGGAGGAATCCCGATCCGTCGCGCACCAATAAGAAGACCAGCTTGCCCTTATCCGTGCGGTTGTAAACCCACCCTTTTATCGTCGCTTCCCTGCCTGCATAATTGGAGATATGGGATACGCTGATTTGTTCCGCCATGAAGATTCCTTGAGAATAAATTTGCCCAATTATAGCAGACTGCTGCGGTCGAAATTTCCTCCACGTATTGCGGAACGCTCCCGGCGTTGAAAGATATTTCAATCGGTTATACTTGTCGAGGAAAATTACTCCGCGTGTGAAAAAAGGATGTCTTATGTCAATCCGCTATAAAATCCGACAAAACCTGATCTCCATCGGTGACGATTTCTGGATCGAAAATGGGGAAGGTCAGCGAGTGTTCAAAGTGGATGGAAAAGTGCTGCGAATCCGCAAGACGCTCGTCTTTGAAGACCTGAATGGCAAACCCCTGTGCACCATAAAAGAGCGATTATTGACCATCCGTGATACGATGACGATAGAAGGACCGGATGGCGGCGACCTGGCTGTGATTAAGAAAGCGCTCATCGCACCGCTGCGTGACCGCTGGTCGGTCAAGGTCAGGAACGGTCCGGATCTGGATGTACAGGGCAATATTCTCGACCATGAATATACGATCAAACAGGGCCGGGAGAAGGTGGCGGAGATCTCGAAGAAATGGTTCCGGCTGACGGATACCTACGGTGTGGAGATCGATCCCGGGCAGAATGACATTCTCATCCTGGCCGTGGCTGTTGCCATCGACATGATGGCGCACGATGAGGATGGGAAAAAGGGAAAGGAAAAGAAAGGCAGATGAACGAATCGGAAGGATCTGGGGAACGGGATCCTTCCAATGGTCACGGCAATTTCCTTCGCCCCTGCAATTCCTTAACCAGCATTTCCCGTGCCATAATCGGATCGGCTTTCCCTTTGGTGGCGCGTGCAACCTGTCCCATCAGCCACTGCAGGATGGCTTCTTTCCCGGCCAGGTAATCGTCCACTTCCTTTGGATGATCCTCCAAGATCCTGGCTATGATCTCCTGAATGTATCCCTCGTCCGAGACCTGTGCGAGGTTTTTCTCCATGGCGATTTTTTCCGGATCGCCGCCGTTGCGGAACATTTCGGACAGGATCGTCTTGCCTGCATTGGCGTTGACGGATTTGCTTCCGACCATGTCGATCAATTTGGCAAGTGAAGCGGGCGGAATGGGGATTTCCGCGGGATCCAGGTCGAGATCGTTGACGTGGCGCATGACTTCGCCGGCAATCCAGCTATTGACCGTCCTAGCTGAGCTTTTGGAAGATCTGACGACCTTCTCGTAATAATCTGCCAGCGCCTTATCTGCGGCCAGAAAAATCGCCTCCTGGTGTTTCAATTGATATTGTTCAACGAATCGCTCTTTTTTCGCCGCAGGCAATTCAGGAAGACGGGAGCGCAGTTGAGCGATCCATTCCCGCTTCAGTTGCAGAGGCGGCAGGTCTGGCTCGGGAAAGTACCGGTAATCATGAGCGTGTTCCTTGCTGCGCTGGGAAAGTGTGACGCCTTTTCCATCGTCCCATCCAAGCGTTTCCTGGACCACCGTGCCGCCGCCTTCATAAACTGAGACCTGGCGTTCAATTTCATATGCCGATGCGCGCGTCAAGGCGCGAAAGCTGTTGAGGTTCTTGATCTCCGTCCGTGTGCGCAACTCTTCGCTACCCGTCGGGCGGACGGAAATATTCGCCTCGAACCGCAGAACCCCCTTTTCCATGTCTCCCGAATTTACACCAAGATAACGCAGGATGGCGCGAATCTGGGTGGCGTAGGATAGGACCTGATCGACGGATCGCATGTCCGGCTCGGAGACGATCTCGAGCAGCGGAACGCCGGCGCGGTTGAAATCGACGAGGGCGTAGTTTTTTTCGTGGGC
>Ga0194127_10003570_pt1 | contig 19797 bp, 14 predicted proteins | sample TA2KigC100mmetaG_FD_148624 | JGI IMG/M metagenome (GOLD analysis project Ga0194127, IMG submission 148624) | Freshwater microbial communities from Lake Tanganyika, Tanzania - TA2015036 Kigoma Deep Cast 100m | ecosystem: Environmental > Aquatic > Freshwater > Lake | place: Tanzania: Lake...
CTACGTTCTGCTGCGAGATTTTGCCCCGCAAGGCGGGGCTGCCGACCTCATTTTGGGGTCGGCTAAAATCTCTCCGCTTCTCTACCTCCCTATGGATAACTCCTATTTTTCATTAAAATTTACCCACACGATTTGGAGAAGACCCAAAAAAGATTACCAGGTAATCACCGCCGGCAGTTCGGAAGAGGCCTTGATCAAAGTGCAAGCTGAAGAACCCGACCTGATTTATTTAGATATCATCATGCCCGGAAAGGATGGCATGGAGGCCCTAAAGGAGATTCGGGGGGTTCAGCCCCAGACTCCTGTGGTCATGCTCACAGCCACTAAGACTTTAAAAACTGCCGTGGAAGCGATGAAACTGGGAGCTTACGATTACATTACCAAGCCTTTCGACGTGGAAGAGCTGAGACTGGTAGCCGAGAAGGCCCTGGAGAATCGGGACCTCAGACAGGAAAACCGCCGGCTGCAGGATGAAGTGGAAGACCGTTTCCAATTCGATAACATCATCGGCAAATCCAAAGAGATGCGGGAAATTTACGCCATCATCCGGCAGATCGCCGAGAAGAACTCCACAGTCCTGATTCATGGCGAGAGCGGAACGGGTAAAGAGTTAGTCGCCCGGGCCATCCATTACAATAGCCATCGGAAAAACAAGTCTTTTGTGGCCGTAAATTGTGCGGCCATCCCTGAAACACTTATTGAAAGCGAGCTTTTTGGGCACGAGAAGGGAGCTTTCACCGATGCCCAGGTTCGGCGAATCGGACATTTTGAGTTGGCCCATCAGGGAACGCTTTTCCTGGATGAGATTTCGGAGCTGAGCCTGCCCACCCAGGCCAAGATCCTTCGCGCCCTGCAAGAACGGGACTTTGTGCGGGTGGGCGGGGGAAAGACGATTAGCGTGGATGTGCGTCTGATCTCGGCCACCAATAAGAATCTGGAAGAGCTGATGGGCCGGGGAGCTTTCCGTTCCGATCTTTTCTACCGGATCAACGTGGTTCCCCTGACCATTCCCCCCCTGCGCAAAAGAAAAGAGGATATTCATCAGCTGGTGAAACACTTTTTGGAAAAACACGCCGGGGCGGGAAAGAAGAAAATTACTCCCGAGGCCATGGATGTCCTGGTAGCGTATGATTGGCCGGGGAACGTGCGCGAGCTGGAAAATATCATCGAGCGGATCGTGGTGTTTAGCAGCTCGGATACAATCGGTCCCGAAGAACTTCCGCCATCGCTAAAGACCGAGACCCGGGTGGAGTTGATAAAACTTGGGGTTTTAGGTGGACGGATATCTTTTGAGGAAGCCGAGAAAGAATTCGAGAAAGATATAATTATAGAAGCGCTGAAGAAGAGCAATTATGTCCAGACCCGGGCTGCCGAGATTTTAGGTGTCAGCCGGCGGATTCTGAAATACAAGATGGACAAATACGGCATAGAAGGCCCCTCGGAAAGTTAACCGCCGAAAAAAGCATCAAATTAATAATCTTATTAAAAAATCAATAGCTGATATTGAACCTATATCCTGGTTACCCTCTAAAAGATTTACCCCTGAGTTACCTCATGCAAAATATTAACAGGCATTTTTACCATATTTTTAAATGGTATTTAATGCCAGTATATGGCATAATTTTTAGAAAATATTCGGGGAGATCATATGGGAGTAAAGGCCACATTCATCCTGGATGAGAAGATAATGGAACAAAGCAGGGAATATGTAAGTAAAAAAAAGTTTAAATCCATGAATGCTTTCGTGGAGAAAGCGCTAAAGAATGAAATTGCCAAAATGAAAAAGGAAGAGATTAAGGCAGCTTTTCTGCAAGCTAGCCAAGACCCATTGTTTTTAGCCGACCTCAAAGAAATTGAGGAAGACTACGCCCATGTCGATTTTGAAAAGATAAAAGAATGAACTATAGGATGGGAATTTTTATTGCAGACCTCAATCCCGTCCTTGCCTCCGAGCAGAAAGGAAAACGCCCTGTGCTCGTGGTAAGCGATGAGGTTTTCAATAGTGTCATGCCCGTGGTTACCATTCTTCCGCTTACTTCCCTTAAGAAGGGAAGACGTATATATCCCAACGAAGTATTGCTACCTAAAGGGATCGGCGGTCTTTCTACGGATTCTATTATCCTGGCGCACCAGATCAGGACGATATCCAAACAACGCCTGGGGAAGTTGTTAGGTTTTGTGAATGACAACGTTACGCAAGAGTCAATAGCCCAAGCCATGCGGGTTCACCTCAGTCTATAAGAAACGATTGAGTTTCACTATTATTCCGGAAACTGATTTGGAATACATTGACCTGGCATAAAAGGTGAGACTGGACTTTCGTGAGGTCGCCCCGGGGTGTTGCGGGATTCTGACATGGATGGGCATTCTGTTAACATTGACATCGAATCAATCAGAGGCGTTCCTGAAAATATGAATTTCTTCTCAATATCGGAAACACCTTAAAGGGAGTGCTCCTCTCTTCTTTCCAATCGTCTTTTATTGCACTTTCCCCTCCACAATCCGGATAAAATCCACCTCCATGTGCTGGCGATGTTCTATAATGGAAGGATCTTGCAAATCAGTCAACTGCTGGACAAAATCAATAGCCAGTAAATTAAGATGTTCCGGTATTGTAATGTCGTAATTTTGAAACATTTTGTAAATGTTGTCCACGATGATGAATCCAGGCGCGAAGGTGTAATAGGCTGTGGTTGGATTCCAGTAAACGAACTGACCATCCAGGGAAAGTTGTATGACCAGTCCATTGTTGAAATGCAGCCATAGGCCCTGCCAGTGAGTAGTCGTGCCAGGGTCGGCAGGTGGTACGGAGCTTATGGACATTGCGTCTATCTTAAACTGTATATAAGTATTGGGAGTAATGAGTATAGGAAGCTTATCTTTATATGACGGGTGATAAATGCTCACAAAGGTCTCATTAACCCGGGCTGACCTAAATCCGGCATTCCTGGTGTTGCCTTTGATGAGGAGGCCATTAACTATGGCATTAGATGTGCTGCCATTATCAGGATTCTGGTTCATCAGATTATGCCCTGTATGTGCCCAGGCGTTATTATCAGTAAGACCCTTGTCCCACTCTTCATTAAACTTGATCTCTCCAGGAGTAAAGTATTTGCCAATTACCGCTCCTTCTTCGTTTCCAAGAGCGCCTTTAAACACAATGGTGAATTTGAGAGAACTGTAACTTTCTACGGGTATAACATTAGGGTAAATGACAAAGGAAGCCTCTATGTTATCTCCCAAAAGGAGTTCTGAAACTGGCACTGCATTAGTGGCATAGCCCAAGATGTCGCCAGACCCGTCAGCAGGCGCTCCAGTTGGGGTATAGCGGTACATGAGGACAAGATATCCATTTCTCATGGTTTCGTGGGTAGGGGTCACGTTTTTAACTGTTACATTGATTTGGCTAATGCTGTTGTTGTAAAAGACAGGCAAGCAGGCCACCTGAAGCTGCCCCCGGAAGAAATATTTCAGTAACCCTGCGGAATATCCTACGGCGCGAGGGACGAGGAATTTTGCATAATCGGCATAAACGTTTTCATCGAGGACCGGAATTTTAGGAAGCAGATAACTCAAGGCGGGATTTTTAGCTTTCCAGTAATCGAGATAGTCCACGGCCGAGAGTAAATAACCCTGATTGGAATTTGTTTCCCCGCAGCAATTTTTTAAATAATACAGCCGCGTATAGGTTTCAAACGGATTTGTATAATGCCTTCCAATGATAGGCGTACCGGCATCGATTCTGGGATATGGGAAATTCTGGGAATTGATTGTATCCTCACTAAAGAAATTCGCATTTGTGTATTCAGCCAATCCTATGTTGTTTCCTACAGTTACTTCTGGGTTGTGGCCCAAGTACTGGTTGGTATCAAAGATGTTGGCGATAGGAAGGCCTGCCGTAAGCCGATTCAGGATGGAGTCAGTGAAAAAAACGGGGTTTATTGTGCTGATGTTTATATTCTTCTGGATCCATTTTTCATAACCTATGATATGGGCATCGTTTCTGGTGTGGGCAGGAACAGATACATCTTGAACCAGATGCAGGAGTTGGCCCAACCCCCGAAACGTTTCCGCAAAATTTTTTCCCCTATCTGTTTTGGTAAGAGCCGTAAGGGCTCTGTAGTAATAATGCCTGACATCGTTCCACGAATAATACCCACCAGGGCTTTGCGCGCCTACTGATCTTTGTGCCCAGATAACTGAAGACTCACCAGAGAGAAAAGTTCCGAAGAAATATCCGCTAAAGCCCTGCTCGGTAAGTGGATTATGGTAATGATTTACGGAACGAAGATATGGAACCATCAAAGGAGGTTCGTCTTCGTAACGTCCACCATCTCGCATCCATCGAAAAACTGCTTTGTTGTCAAAAAGTTCATTAACTCCTCCGCGAATGCCGAGTTGGTTAATCAAATATTGACTCAGCGAAAAAGCATTAAAATTACTAAATGATATCCTTTCGTTCATTTGGCCATGCATTTCAACTTCAAGTGCATTCATTGAAGGAATGCAAATTATAAAAGAGAGTAAAGTAGTGATCGTCAAGGTAATTATAGAAACGACTTTCCTATACATTACTTGCCCTCCTTGATTTTCAATTCACCCTCTAAACCGAGATGTTTTCTTTCCTCATTTATTACCCTAATTAATTTTGGTTGTTTGTTGTCTAAATCACCTACTGGTGATGGCATTCCGTGTAAGCGTTCCTCGCAGGTCTTGAATTTGTCAAGCTCCACAAGCCCTAACTTCATTGGCTTGAGTTCAAGGCCTTTTTCCGTATGGGCAGGGCGATTTTCAACACTTCCCGGTTCTTTAGCGAAAAAATATCCACCCCAAATGTCTTTACGTTTATACCCCGGTTTCCAAACCAGAAAAGATGTCTCGTCGCCTACGGATAAAGGGTTGATCATCATCGTCTTCGACGGTATGAAAAATTCACCTTTATGATCCGTTAAAGCCTCCTGAACATCCGCTAAGGTCGTATGCATACCCGTAGGCCCCAGCATGTTGATATGATACTGCACTACTACCACCGCACCTTCTATGGGCTCTTTTGTCTCGGCATCTATCACCTTCCCCCGAAACGACTTTTCATGAAAAATCAACCATCCGCTTCCTCCCTCAACAATTTGAGAGGTCATCAGCATTAAAACAGCCGCCAAGGAACACATGAAATATTTCATAACTCAATCCTCATGTGATTTAATAAAGAGGTTATCAGCAGCGTCTTGATTACCCTTACCCCCATCCCTAAAACCTCCAAATCTTCCAAAGTCCATTACTATCTTTAATAAATTTGAGTTGAAAGGAAAAAGGAGTGCCATCCCTTCTGACCAGGATCTCATATACGGCTTCATTGCCCTCTACAGAAGCCAACACAATCTGGGCAGCGTTCAATTCTCCAACAATCTCTAGAAGAACAGGGAGTAAGGCTGTAAACTGTTTTTTATAAAGCGCCTTACCCGCGGCCGTGAAGTTTTGCATGGCACCCTCGATATCTTGGTTGGCCAGCGCTCCTTTCATCCCCTCCCATTTAGCCTTTAAAAGGGCATCCAATTCTTGTAAGGAGAAAACATTGACAACCGTGGTCTCCATGTAATTATTGCCCTGAGTATCGGTAACGGTAACCCTCGGAAAGTAAAGTCCCGGATGTTGATACTGACCGGTGATTTTTGATTCTGTCCCTGTAAGTTACGGTTTTCCATCCCCATTAAAATCCCAGGAATAGCTAGATACCGGATTTTCCAGATACCCCTCTGCCTCAAAGGCGACGTCTAAAGTATTTGCTGGCGGTTTAAGGATACCACTGGGGGGATAGACCATTAACCTTATCATTTCTTGTTGCGTATCTGTGTTGATAGTAACCGAGGTCTGAACCTGGAATCCATCAGGCATGGTTGCGGTTGCCGTAATGATATTCTGCCCTAATTGAAGGGGAATGATTGCCGCAAAGTCACTCCCCTGTACCTCGGCCAGAACCCCATTGACAACCACCCCTATCTCTCCTGTCTGATCATAAACTCTACCCTGAACAATAACCTGCGATTTATTGATGGTTGCCCCATTGGCGGGCGAAACTATCTCTATCCTAAATTGAGAAACCGATATGGTAATACTCACCTCTCCTTGATTTCCTGCACGGTCTATAGCCCTTGCTGTTATCGTGTGGAAACCAGGGGTAAGCGTTGAGGTATTGAGTGAGAAGTTAAACGGCGCTTGAATCATAGCTCCCGCGGGTTGCCCATCCACTAAGAGAGCTACGCCAGCAATCCCTGAGAGCACATCAAAAGCCTCAACCATTACAGAAATCGTGCCTGAAACATTCCCGCCGGATACGGGAGATGTGATGGCGACGACGGGGGGATTCATATCAAGCAAAACTGATCTGGATACATGGCTTGTGTTTCCGGCCTTGTCCTTGGCAGTAAAGGTCAGGGTATTTATCCCCGGAACCAGAGCAACGTCCCCACTGAAATTCATTCCCGCCAGGATCAATGCTTGCGGGAAACCGTTATTTACCGCCACAGTCACCGTTTCTATGGTCTCGTCCATAACAGTCCCGCTTACTGCTATAGTATGGCGATTTACAGCCATTCCCTCTGCCGGGCTAATGATGTTTATCTGCGGCGGGATGGTGTCAAGGATAACCATAATCTCAGCCCATGAAAGGTTCCAAATAGGATCGACAGCAGTTATGCTTATAAAATTCTCCCCTTCCCTGAGACTAATCTGCGTCGTGAATACCCCGTTGATTACCGGAATAGAAGGCTCTTCCCATCCTAATCTTACAGTAGCCTGAGGGTCATCTACCGTTCCCGTAACCGTAATGGTCGGATTGCTCGTCACCCATCCATCACTGGGTGACATGATGGCGATTGCCGGTGGAACCGTATCCCTGATAAAAGTTACCGTGGCCTCGGTCCGACCTCCCTCCCCATTTGTAGCCACAGCCGTAAAGGGATAAATCCCGTCTACCGGAGGGATTCTAAGCCAAGCCCAAAAAGATGTCCCATCCCGAAGCCCATACCTGATATCTCCCTGCTCTATGACCTCTTCTCCATCCGGAAAAAGAATTCCGTTTAAGGTTAAAGAGACGGCGGTCTCATCCGTAGATCCGGTAACCATTCCCCAACCCCAACTATATGCTTGAGAACGGCAATTCTCCCTTGCCATTACAATCGTCGGCATGGAAAGTTCGGCACAAAGAGTTAGAAGAGGTCCTTCTTGACCTGTTCGGAGGTAAACCAGGGTTTCATCCTCCCCTTGATTGCCGCAGGCATCGGCAGCGATAACCTTGATCCGGTTTTCCCCCTCATTAAGGACCACCCCAGCAAGGGTAAAAGAACCGTCAGAGGCCACCGGAACTACAATCCCATTAACCCTCACCGAGGCAGAAGGATCGTCCACTCTTCCACTTACAGCGATGGGACTTGCCTGGAAGACGGCCCCATGGGCAGGATAGGTGATGTTAACCAGAGGAGGAGTGTTGTCATAACCCGTTATCCCCATCCTTAGAAAATCTCCCGGCGCGCCCCGAAGCTCCACCTTGAGGGTGTTGGCAGGTTGCAGAGAAACAACTTGCGATAAAGATCCTACCTGCTCATTGAAGTCATTCGGATGAAATACGGATACTCCATTCAGAGTGATGATGGCCGAATCAACCCTTTTGGAGCCGTCGGGATTCCCATTGGTAAGATGCAAGGTAAAAGGCCCGGAGAACTGCGCACCCAATTTAAAGGCCTTAGTTTCCACTACGGGTTTCCCAGTGCTTCTTGTAAAGGTATGAAGACCATAAACCGAACAGGCATGTCTCTCCAGGCGAAACAGCTCGAGGGTTATCAATGCACCAGGAGCGCTCCTAAGCCTTACCTCAAGCAGATTCTCACCGGATACAAGCGTAACCTAGCGGCTCAGCCTTCCCACCTGTTGGTTAAAATCAGAAGGTCGGAAAAAATCCTGGCCATTTAGCTTTATCACCGCGCTCGACACTCGCTGCCTGCCTTCAAACGTTCCATTGGTGAGATGGAGAAGGAATGGGCCGGTGGGGTCAGAGATGGGAATGGAGATCCGTTCCGTTTTAGGTTTCTCCCTTTCGCGGAGAAAGGTGATAGGCCCCCATATCAGAACACTTCCTTGAGGGGGAGGGGGGCTATAGACCGACATTCTTAAGGATTCCGGAAATTGATCGGGCGGAAGGATAAGGCCATCGGCAGAATTATAAAAAGTTAAGACAAAAAACAATCCAAGAAAAAGCAGGGTCTTTTTATGGCGAAGAACATCCATGAACTTGGCCCCCCTTTATGGTCTTTTTTAACTTTTAAAAACCCCATTTTCAGCCATAGCAGGCTGACCCCTATCGTCAAAAATATTCCCTTATTAATCAGTCCACAATTGTATGGACACTGGAGACCAAATCCCTCCTCCTTTCCTTTACAAAAGGGAGGAATTCCCCTCTTTGGCAAAGAGGGGTTAGGGGAGATTTTTAGAAGATGTCTTCTCAATTATGGACTCATTAGTAATACGTAGTCGAAGCAAAAAGGGCTTCTTTTTGGAACAAAAATAGGCTGAATTAATCAGATCACGCCAGCAGTTATCGTCTGTACTGGTAGCAGGGACTAAATAAAAAGCCCTATTCCTTTTGAAGAAATAAAGCCTTCATTTGTTTTTCCATAACTATTTTCTTCCCTGCAGGGGTTAAAGAAAAGTACTGGAGGGCCAAATTGCGAATTGCGAAAAGTACATACCAAAAAAGCGACTATTCTGTCAAGAAGAAAATGGGGAGTTTCCTGAATTCCTTGTGATCTAAGAGATTCCCCTACGATTTTGGGGAAAGAAATTTTGATCTATTCGTAAAAAGTCGTCACTCTGGTGAAAACCGGAGTCCAGAGGTTTGATAGCTCCTTGAAATAACTGGATTCCGGCTTTCGGCGGAATGACGGGGAAAGGGGCTTTCGGGCTTTTTACGAGACCATCAATTTTGATGTATTTGTAAAAAGTCGGAAAAGCCGTCACTCCTGCGAAAGCAGTCCGCCTCAGGCGGACAGAACTACTTGAATTTACTGGATTCCCGCTTTCGCGGGAATGACAAAAAGAAGGGAATTTTGACTTTTTACGAGATCATCAATCCTTAAAAGAACAAAATTTGGACTTGAGATAGCAAGCGCATTGACGAACCAGCGGGGAAAACGTATGATGAAAATTGATGGCTTCCTAAAAAGTCCATCTGCGGCGTTGCGCTGCATCCTTCGTCATTGCGGCGTACCTATTAAGTACGCCTCATTCCTCAGGATTTGCGCGCCTTGCATCTGGAGCTTTTTACTTTGCCATCCATCTTGATGACTTTTTACGAGATCATTAAAATTAATGGAAAAAGAGGAAACGAAAGAACTTCTTGTTATATCAGCCAGTCGCCGGACTGACTTAGTGGGATGTTACCCGGATGTGCTGGTAGAACGTCTAAGAGAGTATCCCCCGGAAGGCGCGCACTCAGTGGTTTTATGGACTAAAAACCCGCGGAACATAATCAGAAAGAAAAATTTGCAAGATGTCCTGGCAAATTACCGACAGGTTTTTATCCACCTCACCATCACGGGTATGGGGGGAGGGGAGTTTGAGCCGATGATTCCTCCCTGGAAAGGGGTTGTGGAAATGATTGAGCCTCTTATATATCTTGTGGGAGATCCTCGCCGCATTTCCTGGAGATTTGACCCAATCTTGATCGTTGAAGGAAACGGAAAAGCATATAGCAACTTTGACTTATTCCCCATGTTAGCTGAAGAGATAACCCGCTATGGAATTGAAAGCTGCCGCGTGAGTTGGGTATCACCTTATAAAAAAGTGCTCACGCGCTTGGCCAAAAAAGGATGGCGTCTCGCGAACCAAAGCTTAAGCGAGAGAATAACCCAGGCAGATCAATTGGCGGAGGTTGCCAGGGAATATGGAATGAACCTCCATTTTTGCTCCATGGAAAGATTGCCGATTTCCCGCTGTATAGACGGTGAGCTCTTAAGCGCAATCCATCCCGACGGCCTGGGTTGTTCAAAGGAGAAAGCCATAGGGCAGCGGGAACTCTGTGGCTGCACGAAAAGCGTGGATATCGGCTGGTATTCTTTAAAATGTAAACATGGATGTTTGTACTGTTATGCCTCCCCGTGAAAGGATAGGGTTCAAGGGGTCAAATTTTATAGCGCAAGGCGTAAGGCGCAAGGGGTAAGTGGGAGAAAAGAAGATCAAAAGAAAAGAGAGATTAATTGATGCCTAAAACGGTGGATGATCGATTCTCACTGAAATTTCACGGCTGGGCTGGCCTTAGCATTATCGGCATCTCGGAAATTCTGCTCTTGGCCGAGATTTCCTTTGTGAAAATTTATTTCACTCCTTTGGTCTGGAGCGGATACATTCTTTTCCTCGATAGCCTGATTTACCGCGGCAAAGGGAACTCCCTCCTGATCAACCGCCCCAAGGAATTTGCCCTGATGCTTCCGTTATCTGTTGGATTTTGGCTGATCTTCGAATTTTATAATCTTTATATTCAAAACTGGCATTACGTGGGCCTGCCGGAAGATATTTTATTACGCTGGATTGGCTACGCCTGGGCTTTTGCAACCATCTGGCCGGCGATCCTGCTCACGGCCGAAAGCCTGGAAAGTTTAAGCTTCATTTCCCGGCAAAAAATTAAGCCCTTGGTCATTCATAGAAAAATTCTTTTTTCTTCCTTATTCTTCGGCGTTTTTTGTTTAATTATTCCTTTAATTGTTTCATCCGCTGTTGCCAAATATCTGGCCGCTCCTGTCTGGCTGGGTTTTATTTTTTTATTGGACCCGCTCAATTACTGGATGGGGAAAAAATCAATATTCCGGGACCTGGAAAAAGGAGACCCGCGCACCCTTTACTGCCTGCTTCTCTCCGGATTCATTTGCGGCGGATTATGGGAATTCTGGAATTACTGGGCCGGAGCCAAGTGGCATTACACCGTTCCGATTTTGGGCCAGGTGAAAATATTTGAAATGCCGGTCTTGGGGTACCTGGGCTTTCCGCCATTTGCCGTGGAATGCTATGCCATGTACTTCTTTGTTATGAATGTTATCTCCAAAAGGTCAAATTCCGGATGAATAAAATATTTGGCCCATCCGGCCTCTTGGCCGAGAAATTGGATGCATACGAATATCGCCCGGAGCAGGGTCAGATGGACGAAGCAGTAACCCGGGCCTTCAACCAGGAACGATTCCTGGTGGTCGAGGCCGGTACGGGGACGGGAAAGACCCTGGCTTATCTCATACCGGCTGTCCTGAGCGGAAAGCGGGTGATTATTTCCACGGGAACCAAGACCCTGCAGGAGCAGTTGTTTTTCCGGGACATCCCCTTCATCCGGGAGAAATTAGGCTTTTCATTTAAAGCTTCTTTCATGAAAGGAAGGGGCAATTATCTCTGCCGCAGGAGGTTCCGGCTTTTTTCCCGTCAGCCGATGTTAAGGGCCGTGGAGGAGATTGCTCATTTTCAATTTCTGAAAAACTGGGCCGGACGGACCAGGACCGGCGACCGGGCCGAGCTGGCCGAGCTTCCGGAAGACCTGGAGGTCTGGAAAGAGGTTTGCGCTTTCAGCGAAACCTGCCTGGGGCAGGGTTGCGAGTTCTTTGAACGCTGTTTCATCACGCGCATGAGACAGGCAGCAGCCGGGTCTGATGTTATCATCGTGAATCATCACTTATTTTTTGCCGACCTGGCCGTGCGCCAGAAAGGTTATGGGGAGGTTCTGCCACGGTACGAAGCAGTGATTTTCGATGAAGCCCACCAACTCGAGGAAATAGCCACCCAGTATTTCGGCATGTCCGTGAGCAATTTTCGTTTCGAGGAACTGGCCAGGGATATTCGCCGGGAAATGGCCGCGGCCAGGATGAAAGATGAGGCTCTGAATAGAATTTCTGCCGCCATCCTCGATGGCCAGGAGCATTTTTTCAATTTTTACCGCGGGGGTGAATCCCGGTTTCGCCTGCAGGCAGAGCGGCTTCAGGGCAAGATAAAAGAAGCGGTTCTGAAGCTTACGGAAGAGCTGACGTTCGTCTTCGCCCACATCGCCGGAATGAAAGAACCTCCTGAAGGAATACGGGCCTTAAGCCGGAGGGCCGAGGAGTTAAAAAAGGAATTTCTGGAAATTTTGAACCCCTCCGAGACCAGGCTGGTTTACTGGGGCGAGGCAAGAGGGAGGGGGATATTCCTGCATGCCTCCCCGGTTGACGTATCCCCTGAACTTAAGGAGCACCTTTACAGCCGGGTAAAAACGATTGTCTTCACTTCAGCGACGATTTCCGCGCGGGGGAGCTTTTGTTTCTTTAAAGAAAGAATAGGGTTGGACGGCCCCCTCCATGAGGCAACGGATGAGTTGATGCTAAATTCATCTTTTGATATGGCCAAACAGGCCCTTCTTTATCTGCCCAAAAATTTGCCCGACCCCAACCAGCCTTCATTCGTAAAACAGGCGGCTTTGGAAATCGGCATGATCCTGGAGAAAACTCAGGGAAGGGCTTTCCTCCTTTTCACCAGCGTAAAAAATATGGAAGAAGCCTACAGGTTGCTGAAGGACCGCCTTCCTTTTACCTGTTTTTTGCAGGGAGAACGCCCCAAATCCACCTTAATCCAGGACTTCAAAGAAGATGTGCACTCGGTCCTTTTTGCCACGGCCAGTTTCTGGGAAGGGGTGGACGTTCAAGGGGAAGCTTTGAGCTGTGTGATCGTGGACCGTCTTCCGTTTTCCTGGCCCAGTGAACCCATCATGGAAGCCCGGCTGGAGAAAATCGCTTCCTCCGGCGGCAGCCCTTTCTGGGATTATCAAGTTCCTGCGGCAATCATCTTGCTCAAGCAGGGCCTGGGTCGATTGATCCGCACAAGACGGGACCGGGGTTTATTGGCCATCCTCGATCCCCGGCTTATGACAAAGAGTTACGGGAAGGCCTTCCTGGAAAGTCTTCCTCCCTGTCCTGTGGTTAATGACCGACAGGCCATCGGCCAGTTCTTTTCCTCCCTTATCTAACCGTCGATCACTTCAATTTTTGTAACAGTTTAGCGATTTGAAAAAATGTTATAAAAGCCTTTGTTGAGGGCCGGGGGTTAGAGCGGAACGCGCCGGAAGCATCGGCCGAACAATAAAGACGCTTAGCGCTAAGCGCTTTGCGCAGAGCGAATTATTTCGCGCCTTATGATTCCAAGCGTTACGCTCTGGCCCCCGGCCCCTGGAATCCCTTGGCCCTTACAACACACCTTTTTTCAAAGAGCTAAAGTGTTGCCAATTTTTCAACTTTTATTGTGGCTCAGGCGGTCATGGGGCGGCCTCCCGCCTGAGCCTGGGCATGGATGAGATTGCCCGCATGATCTTAAGAATAAAGCGATCGACGGTCAGCTTCCTTATTCGTTGACTATATGGCCAGGAAACATTATAATAATATAAAAATTGAGAAATTGTGCTCTTAAGGAATAATGACCTTACAAGTGATGTTGCACATATATAGCGGTATGCTTGCGCTCTCGTTTGTCAACGCTGGTCATTTAGAGAGCGCGACTGAAGCATAGCGACACTTTGGGCTACACCACGAGCATGATTTTTTAAATTGGTTTGGAGGAAATGATGGCCAATATTGCCGATGAAGAACAGATTAAAATTCCGGATATCCTGCCGTTGCTGCCGGTTCGGGACACGGTAATTTTCCCTTATATGATATTACCCCTTTTTGTAGGCCGCGAGAGTTCAATCAAAACGGTGGATGAAGCTTTGTCCAAAGACCGGATGATTTTTCTAGCTACTCAGAAAGTGGCCACGGACGACAACCCCACACCGGCAGCCATCTACTCGGTGGGCACTGCGGCCATGGTCATGAAGATGCTCAAGCTTCCCGATGGAAGAGTGAAGATCCTGGTTCAGGGGCTGGCCAAAGGGATCGTTAAAGAATATCTTCAAGATAAACCCCTATTTGCCGTGCGCATCCAGCGTGTGGTTGAGCTGCCCATGGAGGATGTTTCCCTGGAGGCAGAGGCCTTGATCCGCAGCGTCAAGGAGCAGAGTGAAAAAGTTTTAACTTTGAAGGGAATCATTTCGCCGGATGTTCTGGCTATTCTTGACCAGATCGAGGAACCGGGAAGGCTGGCAGACTTAGTGGCCTCAAACCTCAAGCTGAAAATTGAAGATGCCCAGAAAATTCTGGAGACCTTTCATCCTCTGCAGCGCTTGAAAAAGGTTAATGAATACCTCTCCAAAGAAGTCCAGGTTTCCACCATGCAGGCCAAAATTCAATCTCAGGCCCGGGAGGAAATGAGCAAGACCCAGCGTGAATACTTCCTCAGGGAACAGCTAAAGGCTATCAAAAGTGAATTGGGCGATATCGACGAAAAGACCCAGGAGGTCAACGAATTAAAGGAAAAAATTAAAAAAGCCAAAATGCCTCCGGAAGTGGAAAAAGAAGCTAACAAGCAGGTAAATCGCCTGGAGCAGATGCACCCGGAATCGGCCGAAGCTACAATCGTGCGCACCTACCTGGATTGGCTCGTGGAAATTCCCTGGAGCGTGAGCACGGTGGACAACTTAGACATTAAAAAAGCCAAACAGGTTCTGGATGAAGACCATTACAACCTGGAGAAAGTCAAGGAACGTATTTTAGAATACCTGGGTGTTAGAAAATTGAAGGAAAAGATGAAGGGTCCCATCCTTTGCTTCGTGGGCCCGCCGGGTGTGGGAAAAACTTCTTTGGGGAAATCGATTGCCAGGGCCCTGGGGAGAAAATTCACCCGCATTTCATTGGGGGGCATCCGGGATGAGGCCGAAATCCGCGGCCACCGCCGGACCTACATCGGGTCCCTGCCCGGGCGCATCATCCAGGGAATTAAGACTGCCGGATCAAACAACCCCGTATTTATGCTCGACGAAATTGATAAAGTGGGGACAGACTTTCGCGGCGATCCGTCCGCAGCCCTGTTAGAAGCTCTTGACCCGGAACAGAATTTCGCCTTTAGCGATCATTATCTGAACGTTCCTTTCGATCTGTCCAAGGTCATGTTCATCACCACGGCGAATATCCTGGACCCGATTCCCCCGGCCTTGAAAGACAGGATGGAAGTCCTGAACCTGGCCGGTTATACCAGCGAAGAAAAATTAAAAATTACCACGCAGTTCTTATTCCCCAGGCAACTGGAGGAGAACGGCATCAGCAAGGAGATATTATCCATCAGCGACGAGGCCATCCTCAGGATAATTTCTCAGTACACCAAAGAGGCCGGGGTGCGGAATTTGGAGCGGGAAATTGCTTCTGTCTGCCGCAAAGTGGCCCGGAGAATCGCCGAAGACGAAAAAGGTCCCTTTCATGTTTCCAGCCTGAATTTGCATAAATATTTGGGGTCGCCGAAATTCCTCCCCGAGGTGGAATTGGATGTGAACGAGATCGGCTTGGCCACGGGTTTGGCCTGGACTTCCGTGGGCGGGGAAATTTTGCACGTGGAAACAACCACCATGAAAGGGAAAGGTAACCTGACCCTCACCGGCCATCTCGGTGATGTAATGAAGGAATCGGCCCAGGCGGCTTTGAGCTACACCCGCTCCAAAAGCAAGGAATTCGACCTCGACCCCGATTTTTATGAGAAATTAGACATTCATATTCATGTCCCCGCAGGGGCGATCCCCAAGGATGGACCTTCGGCCGGGATTACCATGGCCACATCACTGGTTTCGGCCTTGATGCGCATTCCGGTGCGAAAAGACGTGGCCATGACCGGAGAGATTACCCTCCGCGGAAGCGTGCTTCCGATTGGCGGCCTAAAAGAAAAGACTTTAGCTGCCCTACGGTCAAAGATTAAAAATATTATAATTCCTGATCAGAACAGGAAAGACCTGGAAGAGATTCCCCCCTATATCCGGCGAAAGGTCAATTTCATCTTTGTGAAGAACATGGATGAAATCCTGAAAGTGGCTCTGGTTCCGGAGATGGCTAAACCCTTACCCGACGTTCCCAGGGAAGAACCCGGGGAAAAGAAGGGGCGGCCGGAAAGCCGTTCCGTCTCTTTGCCCGTATGATCAATTTCTTGATGGGCTCGTAAAAAGTCAAATTTGGATGGCAAAGTAAAAAACTCCAGATCCCAGGCGCGCAAATCCATAAATTCCTTCGGATGGCCCGGTGGAACTTCGAGAAATCGGTGAATTCGGCCTCATTGTTAGGATTCAAAAACGCCTTGCCGCGCTTCCGCCTGCTGTAATAAAGGGGATTGGGGATGATGCTGCCGTAACATCCTTATCACCCGGCACATACCTGGTCTCCACAGTGGACCTCTTAGTGGAAGGGGTTCACTTTAACCTGTCTCTGACTTCCGCTCATCTTTTGGGAAGAAAATCTTTAGCCGTTAATTTAAGCGACATGGCCGCCATGGGAGCAAAGCCCTGCTTTGCCCTGATTTCATTGGCCATTCCTGCGCAAACCAGCGTGGAGTTCATAGACGATTTTATCTCCGGGTTCATAGAGATGGCCGGAGCACACTGTGTTTCCCTGATCGGGGGGGACACATCGGCTTCACCCGATAAGTTGTTTGTCAACATTACGCTTTTGGGGGAAGGCAAAAAAGGAGAACTGGTTTTTAGGAGTGGAGCGCAACCCGGAGATAGGCTTTACGTGACGGGTACGCTGGGGGATTCGCTTTTAGGGCTGCATGTGGCTCAAAAAAGAGAAGGGAAGCCCGCATCCCCCGATGAGGCATATCTATTGGAAAGACACTTGAATCCGACACCCCGGGTGCGGGAAGGCAGGGCCCTGGCTGAAAAGGGCCTGGCCCGGGCGATGATCGATGTGAGTGATGGGCTTTTTTCCGACCTTACGCACATCTGCGAAGAAAGCCGGGTGGGAGCGACTGTCTTAGTTGAGCGGATTCCCCTTTCCGCCCCTTTTCAATCCGTTGCTTCCCCTCCGGGGGGACAGGGCTGGCAAGCGGCGATCAAAGGGGGAGAGGATTACGAGCTTCTTTTTTCAGCGGCGCCAGAGAAGGAAGCAGAGGTCAGGGAACTTGCCCGGGGATGGGAATGCGGCCTGGCCTGCATCGGAAAAATTGAGCCGCAATCCCAGGGTATAATCATCCGGGATGAGAACGGCCCGGTGGATCCCCGTCTCCTTAAAGGATATGATCATTTTGCCTGAAAATATACCGCAGAGATCGCTGAGAACGCAGAGAAATAAATAAAAAAATATCGAAGCCCAAAAGAAAAATATATCCTTGAAAGAACTAAGCGACCAATTCAGAAGGAGGTATATATATGGAGATTGACGCCCCTTTGCGGCTTTATATGATTTTTTTCCTGTTCTGGGGGATGGTCTTCTTTGCTTCTTCGGAAGCAGCGCTATTCGGCCTGGGCCGCCTTGGGCGGCAGAAACTCAAAGAAGAAGGGCACCCCCGTCATCCGCTGATCGAGCGTCTTCTGAGCCGTCCCCGTCGGTTGATTATTTCCCTTTTAATCGGAAATGAGGCGATTAACGTGGCCATCTCCTCTTTAACCGCCGCTCTGTTTATTGCTTTGTGGGGAGATGCAGCGAAGTGGGCGGCCATTCCCCTGGTGGTCTTTATTGTCTTACTTTTCGGGGAGGTGATACCCAAGACCATTTCGGTAAACCACCCGGATAAAATCGCCCCCCTGGTCTGTGGAACCGTTTCACGGTTTGCCCAAATCGTCTCTCCCCTGTGCTGGATTCTGGAAAGGATCGTCAGCGGCACTTTTAAGCTGTTCCAGGTCGCACCCGAATCTCCCCCTCCTCCGATGACTGAGGAGATGTTTAAAAACCTGGTGGAGACAAGTCAAAAGGAAGGAACCCTGGAGGAGCTGGAAAAGGATCTGATCCACCGGGTGTTCAGGTTCGGGGATCAGACTGTAAAGAACGTTATGACCCCGCGGGCGGCTGTATTTGCCCTCCCCATTGCCACGAAGTGGGAGAGCGCCATTGAAGCTTTAAGGGAGCGTCGATTTTCCCGCATACCCGTTTATGAAAAAAATGCGGACAACGTCGTGGGCATCCTCTACGCCAAAGAACTTTTGGGGGTTAGGGGGAAGGGAGGAAGGGCGGGAGAAGTAAGTTTGCGGAGTTTTATGCGCAAGCCCTATTTTATTCCCCCGAGTAAGAAATTAGACGACTTGGGGCTGGAGTTCAGAAAACAAAGGATTCATCTGGCCGTTGTGGTCAATGAATACGGCAGGCTGGCCGGGATTGTCACCCTGGAGGACCTTCTCGAAGAATTATTCGGAGAAATTTACGATGAGCTTGACTTAGAACGTCAAGCCAAGAAAGAGAGCAGAAGGAAAAGAGAGGAATCAGCGATGAAAATAAATCCCCAGCCTAAGAAGGAAACCGATTGATGGGCGAAATACCTCCTCTATTAATCCTGGGAATCATCATCATTGTTTTTTTATTCCTGGAAGGGTTTTTATCCGGCTCAGAGATTGCCCTGGTTGCGGCTGACCGAAAACGGCTGAATTATCTGGGAAACTCCAAATCTCGCATAGCCCGCCTTACTCACCGCATCCTTCAGGAGCCTTCCTTGTTCCTTTCCACTACTCTGGTGGGGAGCAATTTAGCGGAGGTTGCCAACACTGTCCTGGTGACCTCGGTTCTGATCAGCTTATACGGATCGAAAGGGGACCTTTACGCCTTTTTACTCCTCACGCCTTTAATCCTCATTTATGGAGAGATACTGCCCAAAACCCTCTTCCAGCAAAAAGCCGACCGATGGGCGACTAAAATCATCCCTTTCATCTGGGTTCTATCTATTATTTTGTTCCCACTGGTTTGGTTCATGTCGTGGTCAACTCGTTTTGTGCTGGGCCTCTTCGGAGTAAAGAGGGAAAAAGGGCCATTCGTCTCCCGGGAGGAACTTCAGCTCCTTCTGCTGATCGAAGGAGAACCGACCGATATGAAACCGATGGAAAAAGACATGATCCATCGCATTTTTCGGTTTTCCGGGACGAAAGTAAGGGAAGTGATGATCCCCTTAGTGCAGGTGGTGGCCCTGGAAGAAAATTCCAGCGTAGAGGAGGCGATTTTCTTAACCCATCAGGAGAACTATTCCCGTTACCCTGTTTTCCGCGAACGGGTGGATAACATTGTCGGCATCCTTCATAGTTTTGACCTGCTTCTGGCGCAGGGGAAGGAACAGACTATCAAACCATTTGTCCGCCCGATTTCTTTTTTCCCCGAGACCAAACCGATCGATGAGCTTTTGCTGGAGCTGCAGCAGAACCAGGAGGCCATGGCCGCAGTGGTGGATGAGTATGGGGGAGCGGTGGGCATCGTCACCGTGGAGGATATTTTGGAAGAAGTAGTGGGGGAGATAGAAGACGAATATGATGTCGGGCAACCTCTATATAAAAGAATAGGCCCGAGAAAATTTTTGATCAATGCCAGGATGGAGGTTGATCACATAAATGAGAATTTAAAGTTTGGTCTGCCAAAGGGCGATTATGAGACCCTGGGCGGATTTGTCCTGGAAAGAATGGGGCGGGTTCCCCTGCCCGGTGAAGGCTTTCGTTTCCAGGGAATTCTTTTTGAAGTTTTAAAAGCAGATGAGCGCTCGGTTTCCGAGGTTCTGGCGACTTTGAAAGAATAAATTAATTATATAGGAATTTCACTACTGTCCAAATAAAAATTTTAACATAACATAAAACGCTATGACTTCATTGGATAATTGCAATATTTTGTACGGGAACGATTTGAATTTTGAAAAAGGCTATACTCCCCTAAAAAAGGAGGTGGCCAATGAATCGAGGTCGTACAATCTTCGCACAAGCCATGC
>Ga0194127_10003574_pt1 | contig 19788 bp, 14 predicted proteins | sample TA2KigC100mmetaG_FD_148624 | JGI IMG/M metagenome (GOLD analysis project Ga0194127, IMG submission 148624) | Freshwater microbial communities from Lake Tanganyika, Tanzania - TA2015036 Kigoma Deep Cast 100m | ecosystem: Environmental > Aquatic > Freshwater > Lake | place: Tanzania: Lake...
GACACCTTCATGACCTTGGTCGCCACGGCCAAGAAACTGGAGGTAAGTTTTTACGCGTACATCCAAGACCGTATTTCTGGCGCGTACCGATTGCCCAAGCTCGCTGATTTGATCACGGAGCGCGCCCAGCGAGATCCACTCGATGCGTCTTGGAGTTCGCCGTAGAATTACCCCAAGTTATTGAGAAGATACGTGGTGGGGCTTGATCGGCTTTGACGAGTGTCTGTACGAACGCGAATGGTCGTCTGCCGAGATCGACGCGCTGGTGATGGCGACGGATACGCTGGGCGCGGCGATCGGACGTGAATGGATCGACGCGGAATTGCGCACGCGCGCGCATCATTTGGAACTGCTCAACAAAATCACGGATGCCGCGATTGCCGCGCCGAATTTGGCGCAGATGCTCCAGACGATTGCCGATCGGCTTGGCAAACTGTTGAATGCCGACGGATGTTACATTACCCGCTGGGACGAAACGCGCCAGAGGGTTCAGCACGGGATGGCGTATGGCGAACTACGCGAGGCGTATCTCGACGAGCCAGCCGAACCTGGTATCACGATGACCGAATCGGTGTTGCGCGCGGGACACGCGTTGGCGGCGGACGATGTGTTCAATTCGCCGTACGTCAATCCCCACGAAGCGATCAAATATCCCACGCGTTCCCTGCTCGGCTTGCCGTTGATCGCGCGCGGAAAAAAATTAGGCGCCGCCCTGATCGGTTTCAACCACCTGCATCATTTCACATCCGATGAGATGGAGCGGGGCGAGCAAGCCGCGCGCCACATCGCGCTGGCAATCGCCAAAGCCCAAGCGCTGGAGGCGGAACAACAACGCGCGGCGGAATTGCAAGCCGTTCATTCCGCCGGGCTGAGTCTGGCTGCCAGTCTCGATCTGGCGACGGTGTTGGAAAGCATTCTGCAAAGCACCTTCCGGTTCAGTCCCGATGCCAAGGACGCGCACGTTTTTCTGTATCGCGACGAGCGTTTGCAATTCGCCGCGTCGCTCTGGTCGAACGGGCGCAAGGATCATCAGTTTGCCGAACCGCGCGTGAATGGCTTGACGTACACGGTGGCGCGGCGCGGCGAAACCGCCGTGATTTCCGATATGAAGACGCACCCGTTGTTCGCGGACGCCCCGCATTTACAGGATGGCGCGATCATCGGACTCCCGCTCAAGATCGGCGCGCGCATCGTGGGCGTGATGAATGTGGCGTACCAAGACCCGCGCGCGTTTTCCAAAGAAGAGCTGCGCGTCCTGGAACTCTTGGCGAGCCAAGCCGCCATCGCGGTCGAAAACGCGCGCCTGTTCGACGAAACCAAACAGCGCGCCGAACGAATGAGCGCGCTCAACGAAATCGGTCAGGCGCTTACCGCGACATTGAAATTCGGACAACTCTATCGCTTGATTTATCAGCAAGCGCGGCGCGTTCTGACCGCCGATTGTTTTTACATCGCGATCTACGACGAGCACCACAACACGATTCACTTTCCATTTATGTACGACGACGGCGTCGAATTGCCGAATCAGGTTCAGCCGCTCGGCGACGGACCTTCCAGTCGCGTCATTCGCACGCGCGCCTCCCACCTCGCCAATCGTTCGAGCGATCCGATCTTCCAAGGGGGCGCCCACTTTGGCACGCTGAGCAAGGTCGCGGCTTCCGCCATTTTCGTTCCGATGATGCTCGGTCCGCGCGTGCTCGGCGTGATCTCGGCGCAAAGTTATCGCGAAGGATCGTACCAACCCGAAGATGTCCAGGTCTTGGAAACGATTGCCGCGCAAGCCGCGATCGCGCTGGAGAACGCGCGGCTCTACGACGAAGTGCGTCAACTTGCCGTCACCGACGAAGTGACCGGCTTGTTCAATCGGCGCGGGCTGTTCCAACTGGGCCAGCGCGAAATCGAGCGCGCGATCCGGTATCAGCGTCCGCTCGCGGCGATTATGCTGGACATCGATCATTTCAAACAGATCAACGACACGTACGGTCACCCCGCCGGAGATCGCGTGTTGCGCGCGCTGGCGGGCTGCTGCCGCGAGAGTATCCGCACGCTCGACATCGCGGGACGCTATGGCGGCGAAGAATTTTTCTTGTTGCTGCCCGAAACCGATCTGGCGAGCGCGCTGGTGATCGCCGAACGCTTGCGGCACTCCGTCGAAGAAACGAATGTCGAGTCCGGTCACAGCCAAATTCGGTTCACGATCAGTTTGGGCGTGACGACGATGGCGCCGGACATTTCCAATCTGGCGACGCTGATCGAGCGCGCCGATCAGGCGCAGTACCTTGCCAAGCAAACCGGACGCAATCGCGTCCAGAAATACGCGTAACCCGATGCCACAGTTTGAATTCCACATCGCGCGCGCGACGCGCGCCAAATATCAATGCGACGCGACGCTCTTCGCGCTGAGCGGCAACGTCATCTTGGCGAACGCGCGCGCCGCGCGCCTCCTCGCGCAAAAAATGAACGCCGCGCGCGATCTCATCGCCCATCCCGATCAAGTGATTCGGGCGGGACAATTGAACGCGATGGGCTTGATTGACGAGTTGCTACATTACATCGTCGCGCAATATCGTCAGCAGATCAATCCACGCGCGCTGGCGGACGCGCTCGCCGCGCTGGAACATTCGCTTGGCAAGGACGCACTCGACGCCGCGCTCGCCAAATTCGCGGACGAATTTCCCAACGTCGCGGTTTATCGCGGCGAAATGGACGCGGCGACTTTTCTCGCCGGTTCAACCGACGGCGTTTCGCATCGCCAAATTATTTTGGAAGAGATGTTGCTGTTGTGGCTGGCGAACGAAAACCCCGCGTTCGCGCCGTTCCTCGAATTGTTCGACGACACCGCGCTCGAAAAATCCACCGCGTACCAATCTCTAATCTCCAATCTCGATGCGTTTTTTCAAACGCAACCACCATTCGGTCCCGATAATCAAAACTTGATCGATCTTCTGCGCGCGCCCGCGCTTGCATCGCCGCATTCGTTGGAAGGGCAACTCGAATTCATTCGCGCGCGCTGGCTGACGCTGATCGGGAAATATTTGCGGCTCGTGTTGATCGGACTCGATCTGATCAAAGAAGAGACGCGCGCGTTCTTTTTGGGCGCGGGACCAGCGCGCGCGCCCGAATTCACGCGCGGCGTCTTCGACGGCGTTTACGACGGCGCATATCCCGAGTACGAACGATTCAGCCGCGATCTCGATTGGATGCCGCGCCTGGTGCTGATCGCCAAAAGCACGTACGTCTGGCTCGATCAACTCTCGAAAAAATATCAGCGCGCGATCGCGCGGCTGGATCAAATCCCGGACGAAGAACTCGATTTGCTCGCGCGGCGCGGCTTTACCGGACTGTGGCTGATCGGCGTGTGGCAGCGCAGTCCCGCGTCGAAACGGATCAAGGAATTGTGCGGCGCGCCCAACGCCGAAGCGTCGGCGTACTCGGTGTACGAATATCGCGTCGCGGACGATCTCGGCGGCGACGGCGCGCTCGAAAATCTAAAAGCGCGCGCGTGGCAGCGCGGCATTCGTCTCGCCAGCGATATGGTGCCGAATCATATGGGGATTGATTCGCGTTGGGTGAGCGAACATCCCGATTGGTTCATCGCGTCCGACTATGCGCCATTTCCGTCGTACACTTTCAACGGCGAAAATTTATCGCGCAATCCGCGCGTCGGAATTTTTCTGGAAGATCATTATTTCAGCCGGAGCGACGCGGCGGTTGTGTTCCAGCGCGTTGATTTTGCAACCGGCGATGTCCGATACATTTATCACGGCAACGACGGCACGAGCTTTCCGTGGAACGATACCGCACAGTTGAATTTTCTGCAAGCGCAAGTGCGCGAAGCGGTGATCCAAACGATCCTGCGCGTCGCGCGCCAATTTCCAATCATCCGGCTCGACGCGGCGATGACGCTGGCAAAACGGCATTATCAGCGGCTGTGGTTTCCGCCACCCGGCTCCGGCGGCGATATTCCCTCGCGCGCGGAATTCGGCTTGACTAAGGAACAATTCGACGCGGCGATGCCGGAGGAATTTTGGCGCGAGGTCGTGGATCGCGTCGCGGCGGAAGCGCCGGAGACACTGTTGCTGGCGGAAGCGTTTTGGTTGATGGAAGGATATTTCGTCCGCACGCTGGGAATGCACCGCGTTTACAACAGCGCGTTTATGGTGATGTTGCGCGACGAAGAGAACGCGAAATATCGTTCCGTGATCAAGAACACGTTAGAGTTCGATCCGGAAATCTTGAAACGCTATGTGAATTTCTTGAACAACCCGGACGAAAAAACAGCGGTCGATCAATTCGGCAAGGGCGACAAATATTTCGGCGTCGCGACGATGATGGCAACGCTCCCCGGCTTGCCGATGTTCGGGCACGGGCAAATCGAAGGATTCGCCGAGCGGTACGGAATGGAATTTCGGCGCGCGCTGTGGGACGAACCGGTTGACGCTCACTTGGTCGAGCGGCACACGCGCGAAATTTTTCCGCTGTTGCATCGCCGTCATCTGTTCGCGGGCGTGGAAAATTTTCTGCTGTACGATTTCTTCACGCCGCACGGCGCGGTCAACGAAGACGTATTCGCGTACTCGAATCGCGTCGGCGGCGAACGTGCGCTCGTCGTCTATCACAACAAGTACGCCGACACGCGCGGGTGGATTCGCGCGTCGGCGGCATATCTGGACAAAGCCAGCGGCAAACTGATCCAGAAAAATCTAGGCGAGGGACTTGAATTCGCGCGCGCCGAAAATGTTTTCGTCGTCTTTTGCGATCAAGTTTCAGAGTTGGAGTACATCCGCCCAAGCGTCGAGTTGGGCGAACAAGGTTTGTACATCGAACTGGGCGCGTATCAACGCCACGTCTTTCTCGATTTTCGCGAGGTGTGCGATGACGCGCGACAACACTATGCGCGTCTGTGCGCGTCGCTCAACGGACGCGGCGTGCCAAGTGTGGACGACGCGGCGCGCGAGATTCACCTGCAACCGATCCATCAACCGTTCCGCGATCTTGTCAACGCGGAGACGTTGCGCCAACTGCTGGACGCGCGTGACAAAACGCGTAGGGGCGCGCCTCGTGCGCGCCCAGGCAGGCGACCACAAGAGTCGCCCCTACAAGATGCAATCCAGCAAAAATATCTGCACCTTGTGCGCGCGGTCAAACAATTTAGCGGCGGCACCGGCAACGCAATCGAACTCGCGATGCAAATGCGACGCGAGTTGGAAGCGGTGTTGCAGTTGGGCGGGAAGACTGACCGACGACCGACGACCGCTGACCGCCGAAGGCGGACGGCTGATCGCTATCTGCGCGCACATCTCAAAGACAATGCCACAATGGCGACGCTGATCGCGTGGGTCTTCGTCCACGCGCTTGGACGCGCGCAGGATGAGCGCGAGTACGTCGCGCGCAGTCGCGCGTGGTTGGACGAGTGGTGGCTGGGCAAATTGATCGCGGAGGCGTTCCGGGAATTCGGCTTGAGCGACGAACACGCGCGTCAAGCCGTCAGCGCGATCAGACGGATGACGGCGCACCAACAGTGGTATCTGGCGCGCGACCGCCGCAAAAATCGCGCGACGCTCGTCCTCGACGCGTGGTTCAGCGACGATGCAACGCGCGAATTTCTGGGCGTGAATCTTTACAAGGGCATTTGGTGGTTCAACAAGGAATCGTTCGAGTCGCTCTTGTTTTGGACGTCCGCGCTCGCGATTGTATCGCTGAGCGCAGACACGTCGCGCAAGCGCAAGAACATCGCAACAGAAATCGTCGCGGTGTACAACGTGGTGAAAACGTTACGCGCGGTGGAACGGAAATCGAAATATCAAGTGGACAAGTTGCGGGTGGCAGCCAGCGATCAGCGCAAAGGTTGAATTGGTAGTTCGGATATGTTATAATACCGACGAGGCAAGGCAATGTCAACCAAGATCGCCAACCGACGGAATACCCACGTGCGTACCCAGCAAGCGGCGGACGCGCGCGTCCAGCGCGCGCTCGCGCGTCTCAAAAAAGCATTGCAAGCAACCTATGGCGCGCGCTTTCGTGGATTGTATTTGTATGGCTCGTACGCCCGGGGCGACGCGCACCAAGATTCAGATGTAGACACCGTCGTCGCGTTGGATGGGCAAGTCAAGTCGTTTGAAGAAATGAATCGGTTGAGTAAATTGCTTTCCGATATTTGCCTTCGCTACGATCTGTTAATCGCAACCTACCCTGTGCCAGAAGTGTGGCTGCGCGAGCGCAAGTCGCCTTTGTTCGACAATATTCGTCGCGAGGGAGTCCGCGTATGACACGCGCAGACGAATTGCGCGCGATGCTCACCAAAGCGCGGCGGTACGTGAATTCGGCGGAAACACTGCGCCAACAACGCGATTACGATTCGGCGATCTCGCGATTGTACTATGCGATGTTCTACGCGGCAGAAGCGTCTCTTTTCTCCATCGACTTGACTTTTTCCAGCCATCGGGGGGTGATTTCGGCGTTTGCCCAGCATTTTGTCAAAACGAAAAAGTTGTCGTCCGAAACGTACCAATGGCTACGTGAGGGTTTCGAAAAACGCCAAGTCAGCGATTACGAGTACTTGTCTCTCGCGACTGATGCTCAGGTTGTCGATCTACAATCCAAAGCTCGACAGTTCTTGGAGCAGATTGAAGTACTGCTACGGCAATCAGGGTACACTGATAGCGAACCAACGACAACTGAATGGACGTGAGATCCGAAGGGTTTCTCAAATCTTTCGGGTCTTTTCGTTACGCCACCATCCACCACCACCCCGCGATGCAAAAGAACGGTCCGTACGGAATCGCCGCCGTGAGCGCGACGCGGCGATGCGCGATCAGTTGATACGCCAAAAATAAAATCGCGCCGACGCCGCCGAGCAGGATCGTGTACAGAATCGCGGGGAAGACATTGGGAAAGCCGACGACGATGCCCATAAACGCCGCGAGTTTCACATCGCCTTGCCCGAACGCGCCGCCCGCGATCTTCAACTTGCGCGCGCGCGCGAAAATTTCTGCGAAGAAATAAATCCCCAAGACGATCACGAACGCGATTGCGCCACCGAGCAAGGACAACTGCCACCCCAATTGCGACAGCGGACTCGCGAGCGCGGCAAAAAGCGCGGCAGGCAAAATCACCACATCGAAAATCAAGCGATGCTCCAGATCGGTGACGAGGACGATCAGAAAGAGCGCGGTGTAGATCGCCGTCAACGCGAATTGGAGCGTGACGCCAAACCGCGCGACCAGAAATCCGAACGCGAGCGCGGCAACACCGATCACGAGCGGCGCGCGCCAACGCGCTTGGACGTTCGGCAACGCGCGCGCGGCGATCAGGCGATCCGCGCCCCGATTGATGCCGATCCCGGCAATCGAACCCAGGATCGCGCAAAGAAAAATTTCCATCGTTTGACAAAATCTCCTTCGGCGATTATGATGCGCTTATGATCGAATCATCGCCCGCGCCAACCGCCCGGCGGCACGCGCCGCTGGATCGGTTGAGTTTGCTGACCAGTCTCGTGTTGGTTGGCTTGACGCTTTCGCTCATTCTCGATTTGCCGTCGCAACGCCTCGCATTTTGGTTCCTGGGTTCGGAGGCGAGCATCACGATTTCGGGAACGTGGCTGATCGCGATTCTGCTTGCCGCGCTGACAGCCGCCGGCGTCAACTCCATCGCGCGCCAGCATCCGCGCGTCCATCTTGCCGACACGCGCTATGTCTTCATCTTGTGGATTTTACCCGCTGCGATTGTCGTGACTGCGACCTTGTTGCTTTCATTCGCCGACGTGCGCGCGTACGGCGTGTACGCGTTGATTCTCGTCGCGCTCTCCGGCGCATTTTTAGTCGCGACGATCCTGGGACAGTATCTGACCATTGACCTGAACGATCGCGCGTACAGCAGGGCGCGGCTCGCCGTCAATCTCGCGGTCTATCTCGTCGCGCTGATTTTGTTCGCGACGGTCTACAGTCTCAAAGTGCGCAGTCTTTTTTCCGCGCCCGCGCTTGGCATCGCGGCAGGTCTGCTCGCGCTGGAATTGTTGCGGAGCAGTGAAGCCGAGTTTGGACGCACCTGGTTGTACGCCGCGATCATCGGGCTGACGATGGGAGAGATCGTGTGGGCGCTGAATTACTGGAATCTGTCCGGTCTGATCGGCGGCGCGTTTCTGCTGATCTTTTTCTACGCGTTCACCGGCATCGCGCAACAGTACCTCTGGAATCGGCTCAACCGCATCGTCTTCGTCGAATTCACGCTGATCGTCTTGGGCGCGATGGCGCTTCTCTTTTGGCTCAGACCGCGATAGTTGCATCGGTTGATAGTTGGATAGTTTGATCGTTCAACTATGCAACCACCCAACTACACAACTATCAAACTGAACCTCTGTTGAAATTCAGCGCGATCACCCCGCCGATCACCATTCCCCCGCCGATCATCTGCCACACTTCCAATCGTTCACCCAGCACAATGTACGCAAGGACGCTCGCCATCACGGGTTCGATTGTCGCAAGAATACTCGCGTTGCTGGCAGGCACACTGCCTAGTCCGGCGGTGAAAAACCAAATCGCGCCGAGCGTGGGACCCAACACCAACGCGAGCAGATAAATCCACGCGTGCGGAAATTCGATCAAGGGCGCGAACGCATCCCAGGTTTGCAATGGCGCGAGAAAGAGCGCGCCGAAAAATAATTGGTACGTCAGCGCGGTCCACGGCGAAAATCTTTGAACGACGAGCTTGCCAAAGATCGTGAAGAGCGCGTACGTGAAACCCGCGCCCAATCCAAACGCGATGCCCACCCAGTTCAAACTCAACTGCGCCGGATCGTACGCGCGCGCGACGAGCGCGCAGCCGCCAAACGCCAGCGCGAGCGCGAGGAGTTTGCGCGCGTCCAGCACTTCGCCGAACACGCGCCACGCGATCAGCGTGACGAACGCCGGCGCGGTGTAGAGCAACACGACCGCCGTCGTCACCGTCGTTTGCACGATGGCTTGCGCGTACAGCCAGTAAAACGCGCCGATCCCGATCGCGCCGTAGAGCGCCAAGCGCGCGAGCGCGCGCCGCGGGACGCGCAGTAGATCGCGGCGCGCGATCAACAGCGCGCTCAGCGCAATGAGCGCGCCGACGCCCGCGCGCAAGAACGCGATCGTCAGCGCGGGCAAGCCGAACTGATCGTGGAGGACGCGCACCAACAAGCCGATCATACTCCACAGCGCCGCCGCGACAATGACGAAGATGTAACCGCGCACCAAGGGATTCATTCGCGCGCCAGCATACCATCACGCGCGGCGCGTGTCAAAATTGACGATTGCCCCGTGTCGCGTTAGAATGACAGAAATTTCTTACGACAGTCGGCGGTCATCCGTCGGCGGTCATATCTTGAGAGGTGATCGAATGTTACCCACCACAGCCGACATCGTAATCATCGGCGGCGGATGTATGGGCGCGAGCGTGGCGTACTATCTGGCCGCACGCGGCGCGGGCAAAGTGTTGCTGCTCGAACGCGAAAAGTTTCTGGGGATGGGTTCGACGGGACGCAACGCGGGCGGCATCCGCTACCAATTTTCAACCGAAGTGAACATTCGCCTTTCGATGTTTTCGATTGATGTGATTGCGCGCTTTGAAGAACTGTTCGGCATTTCCGCGTGTTATCATCCGATCGGTTATCTGTTTTTGCTGACGACGCCGCGCGAAGTAAAAATATTCAAAGCGAACGTCGCGCTGCAACAGCGCGTCGGCGTGCCCTGCGTGCGCTATCTGGAACCGGATGAAATCGCGCGTCTCGTTCCGCTCGTCAATCTCGACGGCGTGCTGGGTGGCACGTTTTGTCCGCGCGATGGTCTCGCCGATCCGAACAGCATCACGCAAGGATTCGCTAAAGGCGCGCGCGCGCGCGGCGCGCAGATCGAAATGGAAACGACGGTGACGGGAATCAAAACCGAACACGGGCGCGTCGCCGCCGTTGTCACGGATCGCGGCGAAATCGCGACGCGCACGCTTGTGAATTGCGCGGGACCCTGGGCGGCGCAGATCGGCGCGTTCGCCGGTCTGGATATTCCGATCGTGCCGGTGCGCCGCCAGTTTTTCACGACGGACGCGCTGCCGCAAATTCCGCGCGATCACGCGTTCGTGATCGAATTTGCGACGTCGTTGTATTTTCATCCCGAAGGCGCGGGCTTGCTCGTCGGAATGTCGAATCCCGATGAGAAACCCAGTGAGTCGTACGCGATTGACGAGGAGTTTCACTGCCAGACGCTCGAGCGCGCGATGGCGCGCTTGCCGCTGTTGGAAAACGCGTGCGTCGCGAGTCAGATTGCGGGCTTGTACGAAGTGACGCCGGACGCGCACCCGATTCTGGCGCAAGCGCGCGCTCTATCGGGCTTGTACATCGCGGCAGGATTTTCGGGACACGGGTTTCAACATTGCCCTGCGACCGGCAAAGTGATGAGCGAGCTCATCCTCGACGGCAACGCGACGACGATTGATATTTCAGCGCTCGATCTGGAACGCTTCGCGGAGGGGCGATTGGTGCAAGAAGTGAATGTGGTGTGAATGGAGAATTATGTGTGGCATCTTTGGTATCGTCGTAGATAAGGAACAATCTCTCGGTTCGATTTTGACGGACGCGGGGCGGCGGCTTTCGTATCGTGGCTACGATTCCGTTGGCTGCGCCACCTTGCGTGCGGACGGTGTGATCGATCTCCGCAAAGACGTCGGCAAGGTGGATGCGGTTGCCGCGCGGCATCGCTTTGACGAGATGCGCGGCACGCGCGGGATCGTCCAACTGCGCTGGGCAACGTTCGGCGCGCCGTCGCCGGTAAACGCGCAGCCGCATCTCGACTCGGACGGCGATTTGGTCGGCGCGCACAACGGCAACATCGTCAACCACGTCGAATTGCGCGCGCAGTTTATCGCGGAAGGACTGAGCGTGCGCTCGACGAACGACGGCGAATCGTGCGTCCACGCGGTCGAGCGCTATGTCGCGCGCGGCGAAAACATCGTGGACGCGATTCGGCGCGCGTACCGCGATCTGGAAGGCGATTACGCGTTCGTCATCGGTCGCGTCGGCGAAGAAAAACTGTACGCGATCAAAAAAGGATCGGGCTTGGTCGCCGGAATGGGGGAAGGATTCACTTGTGTCTCGTCCGATCTCCCTTCGATCCTGCCGCTCACGCGGCGCATCGTGCGCGTGAACGACGGCGAGATCATCGCCTTGGACGCGAATCGGATCGAGTTGCGCCGCGTAGACGATGGCAGCGTGATCGCGCGTGAACCGGAAATCGTCACGGCAAGTATGGACGCCGCGATCAAGGGTGGCTATCCGCATTTCATGCTCAAAGAAATTCACGAACAACCGCGCCTTGCCGGAGAATTGCTTCACCTGCTCGAGGCAGCGCCGCACGCGACGAAAATGATCGCGCGAATGAAACGCGCGCGCCATCTGTATCTCGTCGGTTGCGGCACGAGTTATCACGCGTGTATGCTTGGCGCGATCTATCTGGCGCGGCTCGCCGGGCGCGCGGCGATCCCGATCCTCGCGCCGCAATTCATCGCGCAATACGGCGGCGCGCTAAGCGCGGACGACGTCGGCGTGTTCGTCAGCCAAAGCGGCGAGACCAAAGATGTGCTCAACGCGATTCAAGTCGCCCAAGCGCGCGGAATGGGCGTGCAGGGTTTGGTCAACGTGCTGGGATCGTCGCTGATGCACGCGAGCGAATGTTATTTGCCGCTCGGTTGCGGTTACGAGATCAGCGTCCCCGCGACCAAGACCTTTATGAATCAAGCATTGACATTTTTGTTTCTCGCGCTGAAAATGGGAAATCATTCAACCGATGTTCTGGCGCGCCTGCCGGATTTGCTGGAGCAAACGATCGCGACAACCGAACCCCAGGTCGCGCTGTTGGAGTCCGCGCTCGTCACCGCCGACGATCTGTATTGCCTTGGCTATGGCTTGACGTATCCGATCGCGCTCGAAGGCGCGCTTAAACTGAAAGAGGTGACGTACACGCACTGTGAAGGAATGTTGTCAACCGAATTCAAGCACGGTCCGCTTTCGGCGGTGGGCGAGGGTTATCCGGTGTTATTCGTCGCAGGACCGGAGGACACGCCGCTGTTGGTGAGCGGCATCAACGAGACGACCTGCCGCGGCGCGCGCTCGATCGCGCTGGGCGAAGAGGATGCGCGCCTGCGCGCGAACGCGCACGATCTGATCGTCCTGCCGAACTCCGGCGCGCTGATCAATCCGCTCCTCGCGACGATTCCCCTGCAACTGCTGGCATATCGGTTGAGCGTCGCGCGCGGCTATGATCCGGATTTCCCACGCAACTTGAGCAAGACGCTGACGGTAGATTGAATGGGAATGGCAGGGGCGATTCATCGGGGCGCAATTGGATCGCGCCCCGACCACGTTTCTCGTTTTTGATTTTACATGCTATAATCGTCGTATCGTGATCGTATGAGGAGGCGCGCATGAATCTCGAGCAAGCCATTCAATTATTGAACTGGCTAGACGAAGAACATCGCAAAGACAAAGCGCAAATCGCCGAACTGGCGAGTCAATTGACCCAACAGTATACGCTCGTCGCGGGCTTGAACAAGACCGTCCAGGATTTGGAGGAGCGGATCGCGCGCGTGCAGAGCCAGGCATTGCGCTATTCGCAACTGGAACAGACGGCGGCGCAAACGGAAGCCAAAGTCCAGGTGATCCTGGAACAGCACGACAAGCGCCGCGCGCAGGCGGAAGAAGAAGCGTTCCGAATGCGCCAAATCGAACGCGAGCGCGGCGATCAAATCTTGAACACCCTGCAATTGCAGATCGAAGGGCTGCAACAGTGGCAGCGCTCGATCAGCGGCGATCACGAGTTGATCCATCGCGTCGATCTGACGCTGCCGACGTTTCAACAAGAAATCGAAGAGAATATCCGCCGCGCCGAAGAAATGAACCACCGCGTCCAACTCGTCGAAGAATGGGTGCCGCGCTTTGGGCAAATGGCGACGGAACAACGCCAACTCAGCGAACGCCTGACTAAGGAACGCGCCGAAGCGGTCGAAGCCGCGCGCCGCGCCGAGCAACAACGCGCGCGCCATATGGCGGAGTGGGCGGAGCAAATGAAAGCCAGCCGCCGCGAAGTGGACGAATGGATCGCGCAGATGCGGACGATCCAGGAACAACACAAGGACAGCCGCAAAACGTACAGCGAGATGCAAGAATTGGAAGAGCGGCTGAAACAGATGGAAGCGCGCTTGTTGCAATGGCAGCGCCTGGTCGAAGAGACGCGGCGCAAAGAGCGCGATCAAATTCTCGCGGACGTGGACAAGCGCTGGCAACAACAACTCGGCGAATGGCAGTTCCTGCGCGACGAGTGGACCAAACGAATGTCGGCGATCACCGATCGCGTGAGCAAGCTGGAGGATTGGCGCCCTGAAGTCGTGAGTCAACTGCACGACCAGGTCGAAAGGATCGAACGCGAACGCCGTGAGCGCTTGTTGCTGATCAGCGACATTGTCAAGACCCAGGTCGAGATCGAACGTGTGCGGTTCACGCAAGTTGACAAAGTCATCAACGATTTGTCCAGCCGCGTCGAAAACGAAAAAGCCGGCGCGAAACCCAAACCCAAAACTGCGGCGAGTGGAGCGTAATGCGCCTCTGGTTTGTCATTTCGAGCGCAGCGAGAAATCTTGCTGACGCAAGACGAGATTTCTCGGCGCGCAAACCACGCCTCGAAATGACAGGTTGCATTTTTGAAATAGGAGCGTAACGCGTGCGCGTCATCGGTACGGCAGGTCACGTTGACCACGGCAAGTCCACGCTCGTCAAAGCGTTGACCGGCATTGATCCGGATCGACTCAAAGAAGAAAAAGAACGCGAGATGACGATTGACCTGGGTTTCGCGTGGCTCACGCTACCCAGCGGTCAGCCGGTCAGCATTGTGGACGTGCCGGGGCACGAGGGCTTTATCAAGAATATGCTCGCGGGCGTCGGCGGGATTGACGCGGCGATGCTGATCATCGCGGCGGACGAAGGCATTATGCCGCAAACGCGCGAGCATCTCGCGATTTTGGATTTGCTCCAAGTCAAGGGCGGCGTCGTCGCGCTGACGAAAAAAGATGTCGTGGACGCCGAGTGGATCGAAATGGTCTCGGCGGACGTGCGCCAACAACTTGCCGCGACAATTCTCGCGTCCGCAAAAATTATTCCGGTCTCGTCCAAAACGCGCGACGGGATCACAGACCTCCTCGCCGAATTGGATCGGCTCCTGCATACCGTTTCCCCCAAAAACGACATCGGCAAACCGCGCCTGCCGATTGACCGCGTTTTTTCAATGCCAGGATTCGGCACCGTCGTGACCGGCACGCTGATTGACGGTAGTTTCGCGCTGGGCGACGAAATCGAAATTGTGCCGAGCCCCTCTGGGAAACGCGGACGCGTGCGCGGCTTGCAAACGCACAAATCGAAACTCGAGCGCGCGACGCCCGGCAGCCGCGTCGCGATGAATCTCTCCGGACTTGCGGTCGAAGATTTGACGCGCGGACAGATCGTCGCATTGCCCGGCACGATCCGCGCGACGACGTTGCTCGACGCGCGCGTGAATTATTTGGCGTCCGCGCCCAGAGCGTTGGAGCATAACGCGCAAGTTGATTTTTTCACCGGCGCGGCAGAAGTGCCCGCGCGCGTGCGCCAGCTCGATCACGCAGAGTTGAAACCGGGCGACAGCGGTTGGGTGCAGTTGCAACTTGCCGCGCCGGTCGCGCTCGCGAAAAACGATCGTTTCATCCTGCGCTTTCCGTCGCCGTCCATCACGATTGGCGGCGGCGTGATCGTGGACGCGCACGCGACGACGCGCCATCGCCGGTTCAAACCCGACGTGATCACGCGCCTCGAAACGCTCGCGCGCGGAACGCCGGACGAAATCGTGTGGCAGTTTCTGTCGGCGCGCGGCGCAAATCCCGCCGACGCGAAGGAGATCGCAAGCGGCACCGGCTTGAGCGCGGAAATCGTCGCGCAAACGTTGACCGCGCAAGCGGCAAACATCGTCGCGCTCGGCGCAGCGTATATTACCGCGCCGAATTGGAACGCGCTCGCGGACAAAATGCGCGCCGCGCTCGACGAATTTCATCGGCAGAATCCGTTGCGCGCCGGACTCTCGCGCGAAGAGTTGAAGAGTCGGCTGGGGCTGGCGCCGCGCGTCTTTGATCGCGTGATCGAGCGCGCGAGCGCGGAGAAAATTTTGGCGGCGAGTGGAGACCTCGTGCGGCGACCGGATTTCGTCGTCACGTTCGCGCCGGAGTTGCAGAAAAAAATCGACGCGCTGATCGCGCAATTCAATCGCGCGCCGTACGCGCCGCCGTCGGCGCAAGACGCGGAGGCGGCAATCGGGTTGGACGCGGTGAACGCGTTGGTTACACAAGACAAATTGGTGCGGCTGAACGATCAGGTCCTGCTCGCGCCCAAAGCGTTCGACGCGATGCAAACCTGGGTCGTCGCGACGATTCGCGCGCAAGGGCAGGTGACCGCCGCGCAAGTGCGCGATCAATTCAACACGAGTCGCAAGTACGCGGTGGGCTTGCTGGAATATCTCGACGCGCAACGCGTGACCAAGCGCGTGGGCGATGCTAGAGTGCTGCGATGAGTGGGAGCGCGGGAGCGCGCGCGCGGGAGAGAGGGAGAGGGGGAGACAAGGAGAAAACTCGCCCACTCACCCACTCTCCCTGTCTCAGTACATCACAGATTGTCATTCTGAGGCGCGCTTTTTGCGCCGAAGAATCTCGCAATTTGCGATTAGCGAGATGCTTCGCTTCGCTCAGCATGACAAAATTGTGATCTACTGTGTCTCCCCCTCATTTGTGAGAAGTGCTTTGCGTAATTCGACAACGAACCCAACCAACTCAACACCGATCCGGCGCGCGTGGCTGGATCGCTTGGCGCGCGTCGCGCTAGTCGCCGGAGTCGTCGCGTTGTTCCTGGCGTTTGTTTCGCTGCTCGCGTTGTGGCAGCGTCCCGCGCAAGTCGTCGCGCTGGCGCCCGCGCCGCTGCAAACGATCATCCCCACGCTCATTCCGATCCCGACCGCGACTCCCGTCCCCACGCCAACTCCCTTGCCGCCGCTCGTCGCGCTCGTCGCCGGACATTCCGGCGGCGAAGACCCTGGCGCGATTTGTCCCGACGGCTTGCGCGAAGTGGAGATCACAACGGAGGTCGCGCAACGCGCGCGCCAGATGCTCGAACTGCGCGGCTATCGCGTGGACCTTCTCGCGGAATTCGATCCGCGCTTGAAGCGCGATTATTCGCCGCGCGCGTTTCTGGCGATTCACGCGGACTCGTGCGTGTACTACGCGTCGGGTTTCAAAGTGGCGCGCGCGGCGAACAGCGCGTCGCCGCAAGAAGATGATCGGCTGGTGCGGTGCGTCACGTCGTCGTACGCGGTCGCGTCGCAATTGGCGTTTCACGAGGGAAGTATCACGACCGATATGACGCTCTATCACAATTTGATGAAGATTCATCCGCAATCGCCGGGCGCGATCATCGAACTGGGGTTTATGGGATCGGATCGCGCGACGCTGGTGAACAAACGGGAACAACTCGCGCTGGGAATCGCGAATGGGATCGAGCGGTTTTTGCAGGGAAGCGCGTGTCAGTGAAGGATGAAGGATGAAAGATGAGAGATGAAAAAAACGAGCGGCTCAATTGAGTCTCTCGTTTTTTGATTCTAAATCCCCTTGTCGATCCAATGGGTTGGTTCATCATATCCGTGCTTGATCCGCCAATTCCGACAACGATTGGCGACTTGTTCAGCATAGAAATAGAAATAGGGTTCTTTTCGTTGCTCTCGCTCGTACCTGACGTAGGTTCCCAATTTCTCCCAAGATTTGGCGATCATCGGATGCATCCAGGGCATCACGACATCGTCAGAGATCCAACCTTCTTGCGTCAGGAACGAAACTCGGTCCAACGAATTCAAGACGCGTTTGATTGCCTCTGCGCCTTCGGGGGTTGGATTGGCTTGCCAGATTTTTGGATCTGCCGGCATGGATTTGTAGACCCATTTACGCGCCTTGATATTCTCTTGTAAATTGAGTTCGTTAAACAAGCGGTCAGCAATATCAATGTGGCGGCTTTTTTCCGCCTCGCGGCGGTCGTTTTCCGCTTCGGACAATTCGCGATAGGCGACAAAGCCCGCGACGGCGATGGACGCGCCGGTCAACGCGCTGGAAAGCGCACCCGCCATCGTCCAGAAACTGGTGGCGAAATTGAACGCTCTCAGGACGAGCCACAAGACCAAGATTAGAACCATCCACGCGAGAAATCCAAGAAACGCTAGACCGAAAATCTTTCGCATTTTTCCCCCTGTGATGTTGACGATGTGCAATTATTCTCCGCTTGCTGCTTTCCTTGCCTCTGCCAATATTTCTTTTCCATTTGGATGCACCAGCGCAAGCGCATCCAACAACCGCACGACGCGCGCGACGATGCCCGCGTCCTTGTTGATTGCGCGCGCCGCACGAAACGTTTCAACCGCCTGGTTTGTCCGTTCAATCCGATCAAGTCCGTTGTGCAACGCCAACCCGCACAACGCGATCCCCTTGGCGTCCAGCGCGTCGTACAATTCCGGCGTTTGCGCCAGCAACGCGTCCGCGTGCGCGATGGCGGCGGTGAACGCGGCGCGCGCAGCAACAACATCCGCCGCACCTGCCGATTGTGCGGCGTGCCGCAACGCGATGATGCCGAGAAGCGCGGCGACGTTGTGATTGTTTTGCGGCACGTCATACTGACGCGCGGATTCTGCGGCAGCGCGCGCGGCTTCCAAACCCGAAGGGTCTCGGAGACCCTTCGGGTTTATTTGCGCGGCGTACAGGTGCGCGAGGGCAGTTCCCCAGCGCGCGTAATTCTGAATTGTGGTCAGTCCAATTTCATCAGCGATTTGAATTGCTTGTTTGTAGGATTCAATCGCTTCATCAAATCGTTTTTCATCAATCAGAACATCAGCGCGATTATTCAGGTCAAAACTCTCGCCGCGTCTATCGCCAATCTCGCGCGCAATCGCGAGTGCTTGCTCGTAGAACTGGATCGCGCGGCGCGTCTCGCCTAAATCGCTGTACGCGCCGCCGAGGTTGCCGAGGTCTGCGCCTTCGCCGCGTCTGTCGCCACGCTCCGCGTCGCGCGCAATCGCCAGCGCTTGCTCGTAGAACTGGATCGCGCGGCGCGTCTCGCCTAACGCGCTGTACGCGTTGCCGAGGTTGCCGAGGTCTGCGCCTTCGCCACGTTTGTCGCCACGCTCCGCGTCGCGGTCAATCGCCAGCGCTTGCTCGTAGAACGCGATGGCGCGGCGCGTCTCGCCTAACGCGCTGTACGCGTTGCCGAGACCACCGAGCCAGTTGCCTTCATTGCGTCTGTCCCCAATCTCGCGCGCGATCGCCAGCGCTTGCTCGTAGAACTGGATCGCGCGGCGCGTCTCGCCTAAATCGCTGTACGCGTTGCCGAGGTTGCCGAGGGCTGCACCTTCGTGTTGGCGATTTTTGCTTTCATGTGTGAAATCCAACACTTTTTCGTAACAGGCAATTGCGCTTTTTGCCTGCCCGATGCTCCTGTACGCTGTTCCAAGATCACCAGCGCTGGCTTGCCTTAATGTCGCGTCACCTATTTTCCCCTGCAACTGCTCGTGCAACTCAATCATCAAGCGGTAGTGTCCCCACAACAGCAGGTACTCGCCATCAATTTCCAGCAACACGCTTGCCGCCGTGTCGTAATCGTCTGCCGCACAGCGCAAATCAAATTCGTTCAACTGCGGCTCAAGGTCAGCCAGCGTCTTCCACGTCTCGCGCGGCTTGCGCGTCGCGGCAAAATAGTCGGCGGCGCGGTTAAGCAAATCTTTCTGGCTCCAATCGGCTTCTTCACTTTTGCCTTTTGCCTTTTCACTTTTAACTTTGTCAAACGCGTACGCGCGATCCGTCGGATGCAAATAGTACCGCCCCGCTTCGCGCCGCGCAAACTGCATCGTCACCAAACGGTTGAGGACGGGCGCGCTGTCAACATTCGGCACGAACGGCTGGAGCAGGTAATCCACCGCGGCGGGCGTCACGGGACGATTGTAGACCGCGAGCGTCTGCATCACGCGTTGCGCGCTCGGGTCCAAACGATTGAACGCTTCGCCCACCAACGCTTCAACGATGTTTTCCTGTTGGGGCGTTTGAGAAAACGCCCGTTGGGGCGAGGGCGTTTTTTCAAACGCCCCCACACCCAGAATTTCCGCCAGCGTCGTGTAGCGGTCGGCGCGCAGAATCGCGATGAGCGCTTCGAGCGCGCGCGGAAAGCCGCGCGTAAACTCACAGGCACGCGCGAGCAAATCGTCGCCCGCGTTTTTCAAACCGAGCGTGCCGTCCGCGTCGTTTTCGGTCAAGACGTTTTTGGCGAACGGCAATTCCAAGCCGTTGTCCAGATTCAAACGATGTTGGCGCCCCGGCTGAACAAATCCCAGGTCGCGCGGCGCGATGCGCGTCGTGAGGATGATTTTGACCGTGTGATGCGGCGCGTTCAAGAGCGCGCGCAGCGCGTCGTCCAGTTCCGCGTCGCGCAGGTTCATCGTCTCCGCGTCCAGCGTGTTTTCAAAATTATCGAGGAGGGCGATAAATCGCCCACTACTGAACCCAGCCAGGAGCGCGTTGATTTTCGCTTCGGTTGCGACTTGCGGATTTTTGGGACGGTTCCCCGAGCCGTGATATGCTCAAGATATTGGTGGGCTAAGTTTTGACAATCGGGCTGCCTCTGGTAAAAACGGTGTATCCCAATCACCCGTTTCATCAGGAGGCAACCCGATGGCGAAT
>Ga0194127_10003576_pt1 | contig 19774 bp, 20 predicted proteins | sample TA2KigC100mmetaG_FD_148624 | JGI IMG/M metagenome (GOLD analysis project Ga0194127, IMG submission 148624) | Freshwater microbial communities from Lake Tanganyika, Tanzania - TA2015036 Kigoma Deep Cast 100m | ecosystem: Environmental > Aquatic > Freshwater > Lake | place: Tanzania: Lake...
TGCGAGGGCTTCGCTCGGCGCCGCCGAGCGCGCCGCGCCGCGTCCGAAGGGAATGATGCAGAAGGTGCAGCGATGATCGCAGCCGTTTTGAACGGCAAGGAGCCCGCGCGTGCCCTCAATGCCGGCGAGCGCATGATTTGGCGCATGTTCGGCGAGCACCTGCGTCACGCCGTCGAGCTTGGCGAAGCCTTGCGGATCAAGCCGCGCCGCGCAGCCGGCGACGACAATCTCGGCTTGGGGCCGTTCGCGATGCAGGCGGCGGATCGCCTGCCGCGCCTGGCGCGTCGCCTCGTTCGTGACGGCGCAAGTGTTGACGATGACGGTTTCGCGCGCGCTCGCATGCGCCTTGGCGAGTTCCTGTGACTCAACCGCGTTGAGCCGACAGCCGAAACTCACGACCTCGGCGTTGCGCAGCGGCGCGTTCACGCGGCGAGGTCCCGAAAAATTTGGGGATCGAGCTTCGTTTCGAATTCGAATTCGACCGGCCCGGTCATCAGCAGATGATCGTCGGCGCGCCATTCGATTGTAAGATCGCCGCCCGGCAGCCGCAGGCGCGCGGCGCGATCGCCGAGCCCCGCGCGCGCCGCGGCGACGAGCGTCGCGCAGGCGGCCGAGCCGCAGGCTCTGGTCGCGCCGGTCCCGCGCTCCCAGACGCGCAGCAGAATGTCGTCACGAGCAAGCATCTGCGCGAAGCTGACATTGACGCGCTGAGGAAAAAGCGGATGACGTTCGATCAGCGGACCAAGCGTCTCGAGATCGATCTTCATCGCGTCGTCGACAAAGAACACCGCATGGGGATTGCCCATGCTCACGGCGGCGAAATGCGCCGGCGCGCCGGCGACCGGCGGATCGAGGGCGACCGCGCGGGTATCCTCGACGGCGCGCGCAAGCGGTATCTCGCGCCAGTCCAGACGCGGACGCCCCATGTCGACCGTAAAGACCGTGTCGGCCCGGCGTTGCGTCTCGATGAGGCCGGCGTCGGTCTCGAGCCGCAGCGAATCCTTGCCCTCGCGCGCCAAAGCATAGGCGACGCAGCGGGTTCCATTGCCGCAGGCGGAGGAGAGCGATCCGTCGATATTGAAGATGCGCAGGAAGGCGTCGTCGCCGGGCCGGCGTGGCCTGTGCAGCGCCATCAGCTGATCGAAGCGCAGGCCGGGCGCGCCCGCGATGGCGCGCGCTTCCTGCGGCGCAAGCTCGTGGTCGCTTTCGCGCAAGTCGAGAACCAGAATCTCGTTTCCTGCGCCGTTCATGCGCAGAATCGGAAGATGGTCGAGCGGATGCGCCATGCGGCAGATTTCGCCTGTTCTTCGGGAGACGCGCTCGTATATAGAGAAGGCCGCGCCGAAGCGCCACTGCGTCCGCCGGGACGCTGCCGCATTGAGCGCCAAAATGCCATGATGGCCAATTAGGGCGCTCGACCATGGAAGACGAACCGGGCTTGCTGGACAGCCTGCGACGCCATTGGCGGGCGCTGGCGATCTTCACAATTCTCGTGGCGGGCGCCGCGATCTATTCCGAACGCGCGCTGCTTCCTGGCCGCGGCGTCGAGGAGACGGAGAAATCCGCTCCCCAGCCGCCCGCTCCGCCGCAGCCAGCCGCGCCGCCAGCCGCGGCGCCGGAGGCAAAGCCCGGCGACAAAGGCGCCGCCGCTCCCGGCGAGACGAAACCAGACGAGGCAAAGCCCGGCGAGGAGAAGCCGGCGGAAGCCGGCCCGCCGGGGAGCGCCGCCGACGACGCGGCCCAGGCGGTGATGAGCCAGACCGTGACTGTCGACGCCCGGCCCGCCGCCGTCATCAAAGGGCAGGGGAGGTGGGACGGCGCGGCGAAGACGCTCTCCGAGGCCCTCGCCAAAGTCAACGACGCCGTCGGCAAGGCGGGACTGGCGGTCAATGGCCGGCCCTTTGCCGTTTTCACCAAGACTGACGACGCCGGCTTTTCATTCGAGGCGATGGCCCCCTTATCGGCGGCGCCGGAAGGCGCGCCGAAACTGCCCCCCGGCGTCAACATCGGCGCTTCGCCCGCCGGTAAGGCGCTCAAATTCCAGCATCGCGGCGCCTATGACGAGATCGAGGCGACCTATGAGGCGATCGCCGCCTATCTCGACGAGAAGGGCCTCGACACCAAGGACCTGATCATCGAGGAATATCTGACGGATTTTAAGGGCGACGACGCGAATGTCGACGTCGATATTTATGTGTTCTTGAAGTGAGGGGTTGCGTATCCAGGCGACAGCGTTATAACTAAGTTATAACATTGCTGGATGTGCGATGCGCAGCGCTCTTCGAAAAATGGGAAACTCTTCCGGCTTGATCATCCCCAAGCCGTTCCTCGCCGAAATCGGGGCGGACGTCGGAGACGACGTCGAATTGACCGTCGAGCAGGGCCGCCTTGTCGTCACGCCGCTCAGGAAGCGCGTTCGCGAGGGTTGGAGCGATGACGCGCGCCGTATCGCCGAAAACGGCGACGACGCGCTTCTATGGCCGGAGTTCGGCAATGAAGGCGACGAAAAACTGACGTGGTGAAGCGCGGCGAAATCTGGCTCGCCGCGCTCGATCCGACGATCGGAAGCGAAATTCAGAAGACGCGGCCATGTCTGATTGTTTCGCCGCCGGAAATGCATGACCATTTGCGCACGGCGATCGTTGCGCCGCTGACAACGGGAAGCCGCCTCGCCGGCTTTCGCGTCGCGCTGACGTTCAAGGGCAAGCGCGGGCTCGTGCTGCTTGATCAAATTCGCGCGATCGACAAGCAGCGGCTCGTCAAGCGCCTGGGCAAAGCGTCAAACGCTACGCTCGCCGCCGTTCTTGCCGGCCTTCGCGAAGCGTTTGAGGATTAGCCGGCGCCAGATGGTTGAGAGATATCTGAAAGGAAGCGGCGCCAAAGCGACGGCGCGCTTTCGCCAAAGGCCGATTCGATTGACGGATCGAAAGCCTTGCCCTCTTCGAGCGCGCGAAGCAGCTGCAGGAACGCCGTCTCGTCGCGCCTGCGCAGCCAGCCGACGAACATGCCCGCCTGCCGATAGGCGAGCCGCTGGCGCTGGGTGAGCGCATCGAGCTTGGGATCGCGCGGCGGTTCGCGTTCGAAGGCCAACCCCGCGAAATCAATCCAGCGCCGCCCGTCGAGCATGACCCGGAAGCCGTCGCGGATCGCCTGCGCCGCGTCGTCCTCGCTGACGCCCTCGGCGCCGCCGCCGTCCGACGCCATCACCGCGAGCCCTTCGGTGAACCACTGCGGCGCGCGCGGCGCGCCGGGCGGCCGCCAGCCCGAGAGATGCACATGCGACAGCTCATGCGTGAGAACGCCTTCGAGCCGAACGCGCTCGGCGCCGCACAGCGTTGGCGACAAAAGCGCCACCCCGGCCCGCGTCACGGCGGCGATGCCGGGATCGCCCATGCCGTTGGCGTTCGCGTAGTTGTCAAAAGACGCATAGACCCCGACTGTCGGCGGCTGCGCGAAGGGGCGCCCGTGCGCGGCCTCGATCCGCGCAATGGCGGCGGGAAGCAGCGCAGCCGTCTCGGCGGCGCAGGCGCGCGCCTCTGGTTCGTAGCGAATGCGCGCGTCGTCGGCGAAGGCGGCGAGCAGTCGCGGATCATTCCACGCGGCGCGCGCGGCGAGGCGAAGCTCTGGCCGCAATATCATCGCGATGGTGACCGCGGCGGCGCTGGCGAGCGCGAAGATGACTGCACGGGTGACGATGCGCGGCATGTCCGCGCTCCTTCCGCAAAGGTTACGGCGTCGTCTTGTCGTCCGGCCGATATTCGAGAAGATCGCCCGGCTGACATTGCAGAATTTCGCAGATTTTTTCGAGCGTGTCGAAGCGCACGCCCTTCACCTTGCCGGACTTCAGCAGGCTCACATTCTGCTCGGCGATGCCGATCTGTTGCGCGAGATCGCGCGAGCGCATCTTGCGCTTCGCCAGCATCACGTCGAGGTTGACGATGATCGGCATCAGACGATCTGCGCGTTTTCATCGGCGATGTCGGCCGCCGTCTTCTGGATATGGGCGAGCGCGAGGAGCGTCGCGAGCAGCATGATTGTCGAGAGGTCTTCGGGCCGCAGATAGACGGAGACCATATGCGCGCCTGCCGCTTTATGCGCGGTGAGGATGAGCGACATGAGAGGCCGCGCGGCGATATCGACCAGCGCCGCGATGAGGCCCGCCAGCGCGAGAGCGCGCAGCCATCCCGCCGCATCGGGGGTGAAGATGCGCCCCTCAAGATAGGCCGAGAACAGTCTCCAGCCGGCGTAGCAGGCGACGACGAGCAGCGCCCAGATCACGAAGCTGACCCCGAAGGCCGCGAGGCGCTGATCGGCGGAGAGGCCTTCGACATCGACCTTCAGCGACGCAAAGTGCGAAACGATCGCCGACTCGTCGCTCCAGAAGGTCGAGATCGTGACGAGAATCCACAGGCAATAGGCGACGAGCGCGAAGCGCAGCGTTTGGCATAGCCAGCCGATGCGGCGGCGCAGTGAGTCGAGGCGACGGTCATCGAAAGAAAGGGCAGGGAAGTCGGTCATGTCGGTCTCCTTATGCCGCTTACATTGACGCGCGAATAAATTAATGTCAAACATTAAAAACATATCTCGATACATGAGGCGCTCTATGTCGTGCATTGTTCGTCGCCTGTCCAGTCTGGCGCTTGCCGCCGCCATGCTTGCCGCCTGCAGCCATGTGCCGGTCTCAACCATGTGGGCGCTGCGCAGTTTCGACGCCGCTTCCGTCGATCCGGCCGCGCTGCGCGCGGCGGTGCGCCTGCCTGAAAGTTTCGAGCCGCAGAAGGGTGGCGTGACCTTGAAAATCGGCTGGTGGCGCGACGGCGAAGAGAAGTCGAAGCATGAGTTGACGCTGGCGCTCAAGGAAACGACCGCGCCCGAAGACGTCGCGCCGCTCGCCGGCGAGAAGACGGCCGGAACGCGAATTTACGCTTTTCGCGTCGACCCGGCAGATTATGCGGCGATCCGCGCCCGACAGAAGGAATTTCTCGAAGAGAAGGCGCGCGATCCCGGTCGGACTCACGGCTCCTTCGGCGTCGGCGCCGAAGCCTGCCGGCGCGGCGACTTCCCCCAAGGTCCGCTGCTGACGACGACCTATTTGCGCACGGCGCCTTCCGGCCCCTATCTCACAGTGCTCAAGAATCTCGACATGCGCGAAGCGGCGACGACGGAAAAGCCGCTCGATCAGCTCGTGCCGCCTTGCGAGAAATTCGCTAACCGCGCCGAGACGCCGATGGTCGTCAACCGTTAGGCCGCCCGCGCCTTTTCCATCATCTCGACGAAGCGCCTGAAAAGATAATGGCTGTCCTGCGGGCCGGGCGAGGCCTCTTTTTGATGCTGCACCGAAAAGGCGGGCCGGTCGGTGAGCGCGATCCCGCAATTGGAGCCGTCGAAGAGCGAGCGATGGGTCTCGACGGCGTTTTCCGGCAGGCTGTCGCGATCGACCGCGAAGCCGTGATTCATCGAGACGATCTCGACCTTGCCCGTGGTGAAATCCTTCACCGGATGATTGGCGCCGTGATGACCCTGCGGCATTTTCTTGGTTTTCGCGCCGACGGCGAGCGCCATCATCTGATGGCCGAGGCAAATGCCGAAGGTCGGAATTTTCGCCATGAGCAGGTCGCGGATCACCGGCGCGGCGTATTTGCCGGTCTCGGCGGGATCGCCGGGACCGTTCGAGAGAAAGACGCCGTCGGGGTTCAGCGCCAGAATCTCCGCGCTCGTCGCGGTGGCGGGGGCGACGATCACCTCGCATTCCTGTTCGGCGAGACAACGCAGGATGTTGCGCTTCACGCCATAGTCGATCGCCACCACGCGATACCTCGGCGCGCCGTCGCGCGCGCCATAGCCGCATCCGAGCCGCCACGTCGTCTCGCGCCAGTCGTAGCGCTCTTTCGACCCCACGCCCGGCACGAGGTCCATGCCGTCGATCCCCGGCCAGCTCGCCGCCCTGGCTTTCAGCGCCGCAATGTCGAAGCAGCCATCCGGCGCATAGGCGATGACGGCGTTCTGCATGCCGCGTTCGCGAATGAGCGTCGTCAGCGCGCGGGTATCGAGGCCGCAAAGGCCGACAATGCCGCGCGACGCGAGCCAATCGGCGAGCGGCTTTTCGGCGCGGAAATTCGAGGGGTCGGTCGCCGGCGCGCCGAAGATGGCGCCGACCGCCCCCGCGCTCCTGTCAAGATCAACGGTCTCGACGTCTTCGTCATTCGTCCCGACATTGCCGATATGCGGGAAGGTGAAGGTGACGATCTGTGCGGCGTAGGACGGGTCGGTGAGGATTTCCTGATAGCCGGTCATGGCGGTGTTGAAGCAGACTTCGCCGACCGCTTCGCCAACCGCGCCGAGCCCGTAGCCTTCGATCACCTCGCCCGTGGCGAGAATGAGCGCGCCGGTGTGGAGGGGTTTCTTCCAGCCATTGTCATGATCGAATGTCATCCGCGTCGCAAATCCTCTGGCGTCGCCCTTGACAGCGCACCCTCCGCGCGTCATGGCCGGGCTTGACCCGGCCATTCACGCGCCGCAGCCCGGCGTGGATGCCCGCGACAAGCGCGGGCATGACGCGGCGTTGGCGGTGGATGTAATCCATCCGATCCCGAAATGGAAACCTTATGCGCGAGAAGATTGCGGCGGACCTCAAGGCGGCGATGAAGGCGGGCGAGCGCGCCAAGGTCGACGCGCTGCGGCTCATCAACGCCGCGCTCAAGGACAAGGACATCGAGGCGCGCGGCTCGGGCAAGACGCTGAGCGGCGACGACGAACTCGCGCTGCTGCAGAAAATGATCAAAAGCCGGCAGGAATCACTCGAAATCTACGAGAAAGCCGGGCGCGAGGACCTCGCCGGCAAGGAGCGCGGCGAGATCGCGGTGATTTCCGCCTATCTGCCGCAGCAGCTTTCCGAGGATGAAGTCGCGGCGGCGGTGAAGGCGGCGATCGCCGAGACCGGCGCGGCCTCGATCAAGGACATGGGGAAGGTCGTGGCGTCGCTCAAGGCGAAATACACGGGCCGCATGGATTTCGGCAAGGCCAGCGCGGCGGTGAAGGCGGCGCTGTCCGGGTAAATGCCCGGCAATTCTCAGGCTTTCATCGACCCCCTTCCGGCGCTTTGCGCTGCGTTCCCCCGCTAAAGCGGGAGAAGGGGAGCGGCGCCGCTGCGCCATTCGCCTGAACGATCGGATGGACCAAAAAAATTGCGCGCATCGAGGAAGCGCGCAACCTACTCCCTCTCCCGCGAAGCGGGGGAGGGCTGGGGAGGGGGCCACAGCGCGAAGAAATGATGCGGCGGGCCGCGGCCCTCGCCAAGGCGCAGGGAATCGGCCGCTTCAAGCGCGCCTTCGAGCCAGGCTTTCGCCGTCGCGATCGCGTCGATAAGCGCCGCGCCCTTGCCGATTTCGCAGGCGATGGCCGAGGACAGCGCGCAGCCTGTTCCATGCGTATGGCGTGTGGCGATGCGGCGGCCGTTGAAAACCCGCTTCTCTCCCGCCTCGAAAAGAACGTCGATAGGCTCGCCCGCGAGGTCGCCGCCTTTGACCAGCACGGCGCGCGCGCCCGCTTCGCAGAGACGCCGCGCCTGCACCGCCATTTCATCGGCGTTTCCGGCGAGCGGCGTCTGCGTCAGCGCGCTCGCCTCATGAAGGTTGGGCGTCACGAGCCGCGCCAAAAGCAGGAGGCTCGCGACCAGCGCGGCGTCCAGTCCTGTGGTCGCGAGGCTGACGCCCTGCGTCGGAACAAGCACCGGATCGAGCACGATATTGCGCGCCTCATGGCGCGCCAGCGTCTCGGCCACGGCGCGCGCGATGTCCGGCGTCGCGACCATGCCGATCTTGATTGCGTCGGGAGAAATATCCGACATGACCGCTTCGATCTGCGCGGCGACAACGTCCGGCGCGACAGGGTAGGCGGCTGTTACGCCGCGCGTACTCTGCGCGGTGAGCGCGGTGATCGCCGCCATGCCGTAGCAGCCGAAGGCCGAAAATGTCTTCAGGTCCGCCTGCACGCCCGCGCCGCCCGAAGGGTCCGAGCCGGCGATGGAGAGGACGCGAGGGATTTTGAGGGGCATATATTCACCTATCCGCCGTCATGGCCGGGCTTGTCCCGGCCATCCACGCCCTTCATGCCGGCGACTACCTATTTAGTCCACGCAGGGCAAAGCCTGGCCTGAACTGAATGCCGATCAGTGGAACGTGAGGCTTTGACGTATGAAAGCCTCGCCGCACGATTTTGGGGCGCGCGATGACGAGATGATCCAGCGCATTAGCGCCGCATGTTCTGGCGTCGAGCCGGAGGCGGCAAGGATCGAAACACGGCCGCCCGGTCTGAGGCGGAGCGTCGCCTCTGCATATCCAGGACCAAGGCGCGTCGAACCGGGGGTGTGTTGTCTTATCGATTCCGCCAAAGCTGCGAAACACGGCGTTTGGTCGAGCGCGGCGCCGCGATGCTCCGTCGCAGATGAATCAAAGCCCGACAATGAAAGCATGAACACGCCGAGGACAATGAGAGAAGGTTTCATACAAATTGCTCCTTATGTGAACTTCTCGAAGCAAATCTATTTTTTCCTATGCCTCGGCCGCTCACCCCTTCGGCAGGGTCAGCACGCCGGCCTCGCCATTCTCGGCGCCGAAAGCGAGCCGCGCGCCTTTCGCGTCCCAGGCGAGCGCGCTGATCCGGGCGCGATCCGGGTCCTGCGCCGGATGGCGGACTAAAATTTCAGAGCCGTCGGTCAGCCGAGTCAGCATGACGAGTCCGTCGTCATAGCCGATCGCGACGACGAGCGCCGCGGGATGGAAGGCGACGCACGTCACGATCGCGGATCGGACCCCGCATTCGCGTGGCGCCTGGCCCATCGGCCCATCCTTGCCGGAGAAGGGCCAGACGATGCAGGCGTCGGCGCCCGACGTCGCCAGCCATTTGCCGTCATGCGACCAGGAGAGGCTGCGAGTCTTTCCAGGATATCCCGCCATCCGCATATGTTTGGCGTCGGCGAGACGCCAGCCGTGCAGGGCGTTCTCCTGCATCGACGTGACGAGAAACCGCCCGTCGGGAGAGATCGTGGCGTCGAGATGCGATCCTGCCCAGGCGAGCGTTTCCGGCCTGCCGGCATTGGGAAACCACAGCGTCGCGCCGCCGTAATGGGCGATCGCCAGCCGGTAGCCCTTGGGAAAGAAGGCGAGGCCGCGCGAGGTCGACGATAGATCGAGCGACTTCGCTTCGCCCTTGGCCGAGCGGGCGCGCGCTGTTTTGCCCACCGTCCAGGCCACGGCGCCGCCGCGCGCGGCGACGGCGTCGATCCATTTGCCCTTTTCCTCGCCGATGAGCTCGAGCCGGCCATCGGCGCCTGTCGCGACGACGCGGCCGTCGTCGCCGCCGGTGACGAGCCTGTCGCCGTCCTGCACGGCGACCAGAATGGCGGCGTCCTCATGGACAGGAATCCGGCGCCCGTCGGCGCCGTCGCCGAAATGCAGCGTTCCGTCGGCAAGCGCGAACACTGGCGCGCCGCCGAGGAACGCCGCGAAAGCGACGGGCTCTCCAAGCCCCAGCGCTTCAACCTGGTCGGCAAGCGTCGCTGAAAGCGCCACGGCTATGCGCTGTCCTCGGCAGGCGCGCCCAAGCCGGCGGGCAGGCGCGGAAGCCGTTTTCTAAACTGGCCGCGCATGACCAGCGCATAGGCGATGGCGTCGAGTCCGGCGAGTGTCAGCCACCAGAGCTGCTCGGCCGCCGGGCCGAACAGGCAAATGGCGAAACCCGCGCCGATGCCGCCCAAAAGGAAAGGCGCAAGCGCCGGACGCGATTGGCCGACGAACAGGCTGGCCCGGGCCGCGACGAGCGCCGCCGCGGCGGCGCCGAGCACGCCGAGATCGAACCAAATCTTGAACACGAAGCTGCGCGGGGTCGCCGGCGTCAGATAGCCGCCGAGCACGCCCCAGGTCGCGGAGCCAAACCCATGACCGATCAGCGTGCGCGAGCCGTCGGTCTCGATCATCTGACCCCAGAAGGCGAGATGTCGGAAAAAGAGCGGCGGGTTCTCGGGCCAGAGGAGATGCGTCCCATAGGCGGCGAGCGGCGCCAGCAGCACGATCGCCGCCATGAGCGCCGCGACGATAGCCGACATCATCCGCGGGCGGCCGAAGGAAGCCGCGAAGACCGCCGTTCCTGCGGCCAGCGCCGGCATCGCATTCGGTGCGCGCGAGAGATAACAGGCGATCACCGTCGCGACGGCGAGCGACGCGGCCCAATACCATCGGTCGCGCACGGCGAGCGCGCCCATCGCCGGCCATACCAGCAGGGACAGGCCAAGTCCGGCGCGGCCAAGCGGTCCGACGTCGAGAATGTCGTCGAGCGTATATTGCGGCTTCAGCAGCAATGTGACCATGGCGAGCGCGATCGTCGCCGCGGCGACGCCGATCGGCAGAAGATTGAGATTGGACGTTTTGGTGCGCAGCGGCAGAAATCCGGTCGCCAGCGCGACGAGCGCGAGCGTCGCCGCGATTTTGGCGAAACGCTCCGCCGGTCCTTCGAAGGGCGTCCAGAGCAGCGACAGCGCCGTCCAGGCGGCGAGCAGCAGCGCCGCCAGAAAGGGCGGCGAGAACAGGATCGCGCGCATCGACCGCGCCGAACCCTCCTGCGGCGTCAGCGTCGCGGCGACGAGAAGCAGCGCCGCGCCGATCGGCAGCAGAACATAAACCGTCTGGCGCGCCAAAATGGGCGCGATGAGCGAGACCACAAACAGCAAAAACACGCCGATCCGCAGCAGCAGGCGGGACGCCTCTTCTGCGGGCTCGTCGTTGTTGCGGCGCGAAAGGACAGACATGGCGGGGCGCGGCTGACTCGGGATCACGATAAGAGATTAGAACGAAACGGCCGCCGAGTAGCCTGCCGCAATGCAGTAAATCTGGGAAAGAGCGCAATTTTTCGGCGACTGTGGCGCTTTTGCTATTGCCCCGATAACGTCGTGCTTTGAACCAAATCGCCAAAGGATTAAGTGATTTAAGCGGCCTGGCGCCACTCCTGACGAACGGTCTCGTCCGGCTCGGCCGCCAGTCTCTGTAAACGAAGCTCGGCCAGCCGCGCCGGCGCCAGCCTCCCGAGCGCCCAGACGGCGGCTCCCCGCACGATGGGAACGGCGTCGTCGATCAACCGCTCGGCCTCGGCGGCCAGTTCCAGCCGGCGGGAATTGCCGATCGCGATCAGAACATTGCGCAAAAAACGGTCGCGACCGATGCGTTTGATCGGCGAGCCGGAGAAAAGCGCGCGGAAGGCGGCATCGTCGAGCCGCGCCAGTTGCGCGAGCGGCGGGGAGTCGAATTCGGGGCGCGCCGCGAGCTTCGCTTCGCGTCCGGCGCTCGCATATTTGTTCCAGGGGCAGACCGCCAGACAATCGTCGCAGCCATAGATGCGATTGCCGATGTTCTCGCGAAATTCGATCGGAATGGGGCCCTTGTGCTCGATCGTCAGATAGGAAATGCAGCGGCGCGCATCGAGCCGATAAGGCGCCGGAAACGCCGCCGTCGGACATATGTCGAGGCATTTGCGGCAGGAACCGCAATGATCCTGTTCAGGCGGGTCGGGGGCTAGACGAAGATTGGTGAAGATTGCGCCAAGGAAGAGCCACGAGCCGAAATCGCGCGAGACGAGATTCGTATGCTTGCCCTGCCAGCCGACGCCCGCCGTCTGGGCGAGCGGTTTTTCCATGACCGGCGCCGTGTCGACGAAGACCTTGGCGTTGCCCGCGCCGGCGCGCTTCAGCATGAACGCGGCGAGCTGTTTCAGCCGACCCTTGATGAGATCGTGATAATCGCGGTTGCGGGCATAGACGGAAATCGTCGCGCGGTCGCGCTGCGAGAGCGAAGCGAGCGGATCCGTTTCAGGCCCGTAGTTCAGGCCGAGCATGACGAGACTTGTCGCTTCCGGCCAGAGCGCGCGCGGCGCGGCGCGGCGATCCGCCGTATCGAGCATCCAGCTCATGTCGCCATGCGCGCCGTCCTGCAGCCAGGCGCGTAGCCGCTCGCCCTGCGCAGGCGCGGCCTCTGCAGGCGCGAAGCGGCAGACGTCGAAGCCAAGTTCGAAAGCGCGAGCGCGGATCGCTTCCTCGATCGGCGGCGCAGCGCCAATCCGCTTCGCCTGTCGATCTCGATCTTTGCGCTTTGCCGTCAGGCCGGTTGAGATGGACACGCGCATGTCAGGAGAACGCCTGGAGTGGAACCGAGAGAATGAACTCCGTGCCCGGACTGGCTCCCGACATTCCCTTGCCTCACTCCGCCAAGCAATTGTCAAGCGCACCAGGATCGTCAGCGACGGCGCAGCGGTCCCCAAGCCGTTCGATCGTTGGGCGAGAGCCTAAAAGTCCAGCTCCGCATAAAAGCGTCCGGGCGTGAGCCCTGGCGCCCGATAGGCCAACAGCGGACGAAACGCAGGTCGCGACTTGATGCGCTGATACCAGTGCTTCGCAGCCTCATCTTCCTCCCATGGCGCGTCGCCAAGATAGTCGGCGCACGATATATGCGCGGCTGCGGCGAAATCGGCGTAGGTCAATCGGTCGCCCGCCAGCCAGTTTCGCGCATGGGTGAGATAGCCGATATAGCGCATATGATGGCGGATATTGGCGCGGGCCACGCGCAGCACGTCCATATCCGGCGCGCCGCCCTGCGGCGCGAAGCGCTTATAGACTTTCTCCGTCATCAGCCAGTTGGTGACTTCGTCGTAAAATTTTACGTTGAACCAGTCGACGAGGCGACGCGTTTCGATGCGCGCGGATATTTCCTGTGGCAGCAGCCGCTGCGCGCCACGTTCGGGACCATAAATCTCATCGATATATTCGGCGATGAGACCGGCGCCAGGAACGACGGTCCCGTCGTTGTCGACAAAGACCGGCGTACGGCCGGCGGGGTCTAGCGCGAGAAACTCCGGGCGGCGGTCGCTGGCGCGCTCTTCGATGAGCGTGGCGTCAATTCCGTATTCGGACAGGATGAGCCGGACAAATCGGGAATGTGGACAGAGCGGATGATGATACAGCGTGGGCATGAGGCTTTTTCAGGAGTACGCGTGGCGACGATCGGGCCGGGCTTCTGTATGCTGTTTGGAGTAGCGCAGCTAGCGGGCGGTTTTGCGGCCTTGATAGCTCATTGGCGCTCAGCTTTGGTTAAGGATATGCCATGATTCGATCGCTGTTCGCATTTTCGCTCGGCCTGGCGCTGTTCGCGTCGGCCGGCCATGCCGACACGCTAAAGGACGGCGTCCCAAATCTCTCTGTCATTGGCGAGGCTTATGAGGACGTAGCGCCGGACCTGGCGATATTGCGCTTCGGCGTCGTCACCGAACGGCCGTCCGCGGCTGACGCCGCAACCGAAAACGCGCATGCCGCGGCGGCCGTTCTCGCTGAGCTTAAAGCGCTCGGGGTTCCCGACGTCGAAGTCGAGACGCTGGGCGTGACGCTGGAGCCGGCGACCACCGAAGAGCGGGACCCCAAGACCGGCAAGTTCAAGACGCTGCCGAAAATGTTCCGCGCCAGAAACGATTTCCAAGTGCGGGTGACGCCAGTCGGGAAGGCCGGCGAAATCGCCGGAAGCCTGATCGACAAAGGCGTCAACAGTTTCGAGGGCGTCGATTTCGAGGTCGCGCATCCCGAGCAGAGGCTCGACGCATTGCGGCGTGAAGCGGTCAAGGACGCCGAACGTCAGGCGAAAATCTATGCTGAAGCCGCTGGACTGCGGCTGTCGCGGGTGTTGGAAATTCGTCCGATGGAGGAGAGCGATATGCGTCCACGCGCTTTCGCAGCCAAGGCCGGATCTGCGCGCAGCGCCGCGGAAATTCCGCTGCGTCCCGGACTCCGGCGTCTCTCGGCCCGAGTAAACATCCTTTGGGGACTCTCGCGCTAGACCGCAACTGCTCGCAAAAATGGCGCAGAACCCTCGAACTGCCCGTAATTTCCTCGATTAGGGCCGTATCGCGCTGCACAATTTCGCGCTAGGCTCTTGTTAACGCCTGGGGCAGAATGTGAGGGTCGCGGATGGCTCACGTGATTTTCTATGAGAAGCCCGGCTGTGCCGGCAATGCGCGGCAGAAGGCGCTGCTTCGCGCCTCTGGACATGAGGTAGAGGCGCGGAACCTTCTAACCGAGTCCTGGAGCGCCTCTAGCCTGCGTCCCTATTTCGCCGCGAAACCCCTGCCGGAATGGTTCAACGCCGCTTCGCCGCGCATCAAGTCCGGCGAAGTCGACCCGGAAAAAGTCACGCCGCAGCAAGCATTGGTGATGATGATCCTCGATCCGCTGCTCATTCGTCGACCGCTGATGCGTATCGGCGACCATTGCGAGGCCGGCTTCGACCCGAAGGCGGTCGACCGATGGATCGGCCTGAAGGAGGCCGGCGAGTCGGTCGGCGACGGATGCCTCCTCGCGGACGACGCCGCATAAAGCGCGACTCGTGAAAAGGGCGGTAGCCGGTTTCTCGCGCGACGCGCGCCCGCTGTTTCGACTTCGATCACATCGTCGGCGTTTGCGCGATTGCGTTTGAGCGCCGCGCGTCTTTCCGACGCGGTCGCTCCTTAAAGCGCTGCCAAACACCTCCTGGCGAACCATAATATGAAGTTGCAGCTGCTCCGCAGCTCCGGAGCCGTTTTGCTCGCTGCGCCCGGCGGCAGCCGTGCGGCAAAGGAGGCCACGCGTGGACCCTTCGGCTGAATTACATCAATATTGGGCGATTTGCGCCGATGCGGCGCTCGAGCGGCTGGACGCCTCCCGTTCAGGGTTGAGCCAGGCCGAGGCGGAAAGGCGACTCGCCGTCCACGGCCCTAATCGCCTTCCGGTCGGCAGACGGCGCAGCGCCCTGACTCGCTTCGCGCTGCAATTCCACAATGTGTTGATCTATGTGCTGCTCGCGTCGGCCGTGGTTACGGCGCTGATGCGACACTGGGTCGACACCGCCGTCATCGTCGCGGTCGTCGTCATCAACGCGATCATCGGGTTCATTCAGGAGGGCAAGGCCGAAGCGGCCATGGAGGCCGTCCGCAACATGCTGTCGCTGCATGCGACGGTCATTCGAGACGGGCAGCGCGTCGTCATCGACGCGACCGACGTCGCGCCTGGCGACATCGTCTATGTCCAGTCGGGCGACAAGATCCCCGCGGACCTCCGTCTCATCCGGGTCAAATCTCTGAAAGTGCAGGAATCGGCGCTGACCGGCGAATCGCTGCCGGTCGATAAGGATCCAGCGCCTGTCGCGGCGGATTCGGCGCTCGGCGATCGCGCCTCGATGGCCTATTCGGGAACCGTCGTGACCTACGGACAGGCGTCAGGCGTCGTTATCGCCACGGGCGCGGCGACCGAGATCGGACGCATCAACGCCATGCTGTCCGAGGTGGAAACGCTCTCCACCCCTCTGTTGCAGCGGATGGACGAATTCGCGCGCTGGCTCACCGTCGTCATTCTCGTCGTATGCGCCGCCGTCTTCGCCTTTGGCGCGCTGGTATGGGGTTTCGACGCCGGCGACATGTTCATGGCGGCGGTCGGATTGGCCGTTTCGGCGATCCCCGAGGGCCTGCCGGCGATCATCACCATCACGCTGGCGATCGGCGTGGAGCGCATGGCGCGGCGCAAGGCGATCATTCGCCAGCTGCCGGCGGTCGAGACGCTCGGCGCGGTGAGCACGATCTGTTCGGACAAGACCGGCACGCTGACGCTCAATGAGCTGATCGTGCGCTCGATCGTCACCTCCAGCGGCATCTATGACGCGACCGGATCGGGCTACGATCCGCATGGCGGCTTCCTGCGCAACGGCAAGGACGTCGTCGTGCGCGAGGACATTCACCTGACCGCCGCACTGCGGCCCCTCGCGCTCTGCAATGACGCCGTGTTGCGGGAGAAGGACGGCGTTTGGATCGTCGAGGGCGATCCCACCGAAGGCGCCTTGCTCGCCGCCGCCGTCAAAGGCGGCGTCAACCTGAGCGAGCTGGCGCTGGAGTTGCCGCGGACGGATGAGATTCCCTTCGAGTCGCAGCATAAGTTCATGGCGACGCTGCATCACGACCACGATGGCGTTGGCTATATTTTCGTCAAGGGCGCGCCCGAGCGGCTGCTCGAAATGTGCTTCTGGGAACAGGGCGTGCGAGAAGAGCAGCGTCCGATCGACTGCGACTGCTGGCTCGCGCGCATCGTTGAAATGGCTGCGCGCGGCCAGCGCGTGCTGGCGGTCGCCTCCAGGCAGGCGGCGGAGGGGCAGCAGCAACTGGCTTTCGCCGACGTAGAGTCCGGGCTTGTTTTTGTCGGACTGATCGGCCTGATCGATCCGCCTCGACCCGAGGCCATCGACGCGATCCGCCAGTGCGCGACCGCCGGCATGTCGGTAAAAATGATTACTGGCGATCACGCAGCGACGGCCACGGCCATCGCCCGCGAACTCGGTCTGCAACGTCCGGATTCGGTGCTTACCGGCCGCGACCTCGACGTGATCGGCGACGAGGAGCTCGGCGAGGCGGCAAGCGCCACGACCGTGTTCGCGCGCACCAGTCCCGAACATAAGCTGCGCCTCGTTCAGGCGTTGCAGAAGCGCGGCGAAATCGTCGCGATGACTGGCGACGGCGTGAATGATGCGCCCGCCTTGAAGCGCGCCGACATCGGCATCGCCATGGGCGTCAAGGGCACCGAGGCGGCCAAGGAGGCTGCGGAAATGGTGCTCGCCGATGATAATTTCGCGTCGATCGTGCATGCGGTGCATGAGGGCCGCGTCGTCTATGAGAATTTGAAGAAGACGATCCTCTACATCTTGCCGACCAATGGCGGCGAGGGCGTCACGATCATCGCCGCGATCGCCATGGGCGAGGCCTTGCCGGTGACGCCGGTGCAGATTCTCTGGGTCAATCTGATCACCGCCGTCACGCTCGGCCTGGCGCTCGCGTTTGAACCGCCGACCAAGGGCGTCATGCTTCGCCCGCCGCGCCCGTCGAGCGAGCCGATCCTGTCGCGCTATTTCATCTGGCGCATCGTCTTCGTTTCTTTGCTGATGCTGATCGCGACCTTCGGCCTCTATGAGCTGGAGAGGGCGCGCGGCATGGGTCTCGACAGCGCGCGAACGGTCGCGGTCAACACGCTCGTCGCCTGCGAAGTCGCCTATCTCTTCAACGCGCGTTTCCTTTCGGAGTCGTCGCTATCGTGGAAAGGCCTGGGGGGCAGCCGCGCCGTGCTGATCTCCATCGCCATCGTCGTCGTGCTGCAGGCGATGTTCACTTACCTGCCGTTTATGCAGGCGTTGTTCAACACCACGCCGCTCGACCCGGAAATATGGTGGCACATCGCGGGCGCGAGCGTCGTGCTGTTTCTGCTCGTCGAGGTCGAGAAGGCCATGTTCCGCTCGACCGCGAAAGCTCCCGCGCCCCGTGACGCCGCCGCAGCGCGCGCTCCCGGCGGGGCGGCCGTCGTCGCGCCCGGCGACTGGGTGCGACCCGTCGTCGCCGGCCTGCTGGGACTGCTTCTCGTGGTCGCAAGCGGCGCATTCTATCTTCACACGCGCGCCGGTCTCATGCGCAAGGAAGCGCCGGTTGCGCGCGCTCCCGCCCGAACGATCGTCGTCAGCGGCGTGATCGCCCCGGTCGCGCAGACGCCGATCACGGCTTCCATGGCGGGCCTGATCGCGACGCTGTCTTGCAATGTCGGCGATCGAGTGGAGAAGGGCGAAGCCTGCGCGACGCTCGATCCGAGCGCGTTCGACGATGCGCTGGCCCGAGAGAAACCCGCGCTGGCGGCCGCTGAGCAGCAATTGGCGCAGCGCCAAGGCGCGCATACGAGAGCGCAGTCGAACCTCCAAAGGCTGGAGGCGCGTTCGGCAAGTCGCGCCGCGAGCCGCACGGCGCTAGCCACTGCGCGACGCGCCCTGGCGCGCGCGCAGGCGCAAGTCGATAACGCCGAGTCCGAAGTGACGCGGCGTCCCCAGGCGGTGGCGAAGGCGGAGGCGGGTCGAACCGGCGCCGAGCTTAGAGCGCCCTCTGCGGGATTTATCGTCCAGCGGATGGCCGCTGTTGGCGCGCGCGTCGAAGCCGGCGCGCCACTGTTCGTCGTCGCCGACGCCGAGACTGTTCGCCTTCGCGCCAAGGCGGCGGGCGAGGGCGTTCTCGCCATAGCGCCGGGCGCGAAGGCGCTGCTCACGGGCGCCGCCGCGCCTGACCGGACCTTCGTCGGCAAAGTGGTTGAGGTGCGCCGGCCTGCGTCGCCGCAAGACGGCGCGACAGCCGATATTGTCATTGAGGCGGAAAATCCCGAGCTTGTGTTGCAGCCTGGAACGGAAGCCTCGGCGCGGATTGAAATCGATGAGCGCGAGGCGGAATCGCCTTGATGCTGCCTTGGATTCCAAGCGCAGAGGCGCCGGCCGGGCCTTTACCGTGCTTTCCGCATGCGCTAAACCCCTTCGGTAACGAGCCCCGGCGTTACCGCCGGGGCTTTTTCTTTTTGGAGATCGAGACTCGGCCATGGCGAATGTGGCGGTGGTCGGCGCCCAATGGGGCGACGAAGGCAAAGGCAAAATCGTCGACTGGCTGTCGCTCGAAGCTGACATCGTCGTGCGCTTTCAGGGCGGACATAACGCCGGGCACACGCTCGTCATCGACGGCGTGACCTATAAGCTCGCGCTGCTGCCCTCGGGAATCGTGCGGCCCGGAAAGCTGTCCGTCATCGGCAATGGCGTCGTCGTCGATCCGCATTTCCTCGTCGGCGAGATCGACCGGCTGCGGGCGCAGGGCGTCGAGATTTCGCCGATGAATCTCAAGATCGCCGAAAACGCGCCGCTGATCCTGTCGCTGCATCGAGAACTCGACGCGCATCGCGAAGACGCCGCCGGCAATGCCGTCATGATTGGCACCACCAAGCGCGGCATCGGCCCCGCCTATGAGGACAAGGTCGGGCGCCGCTCGATTCGCCTGATGGACCTCGCCGAGCCGGACGCGCTCGACGACAAAATCGCGCGTGCGCTCGCCCATCACGATCCGCTGCGGCGCGGCCTCGGCCTGCCCGAGGTCGACCCCGCCGCCTTGCGCGAGGAGCTGCTCAGCGTCGCGCCGCGCATCCTGCCGTTCATGGACGCCGTGTGGGAGCTGCTCGACGACAATCGCCGCGCCGGCAAGCGCATCCTCTTCGAGGGCGCGCAGGGCGTGCTGCTCGACGTCGACCATGGCACCTATCCCTATGTCACGTCGTCCAACACCGTCGCCGCCTCGGCGGCGAGCGGGTCCGGGCTCGGCCCCGGCGCCATCGGCTATGTGCTTGGCATCGCCAAGGCCTATACGACGCGCGTCGGCGGCGGCCCGTTCCCGACCGAGCTCCACGATTCGATCGGCGAATTGATCGGCGACCGCGGCCGCGAATTCGGCACCAACACGGGGCGGCGGCGCCGCTGCGGCTGGTTCGACGCCGTGCTGACGCGACAGGCGGTGAAGACCTCCGGCATCAACGGCGTCGCGCTGACCAAGCTCGATATTCTCGACGGGTTCGACGAAATCAAAATCTGCACCCACTACATGCTCGACGACCGGCGTATTGAGCGGCTGCCCGCCTCGCAGGCGGCGCAGGCGCGCGCGCAGCCGGTCTATGAGAGTTTCCCGGGCTGGAAGGAATCGACCAGCGGCGCGCGGTCCTGGGCGCATCTGCCGGCGCAGGCGATCAAATATGTCCGCCGCGTGGAGGAGTTGATCGAGGCGCCGGTGGCGCTGCTCTCGACCAGCCCCGAACGCGCCGACACGATTTTGGTGCACAATCCGTTTCAGGATTGAACGCACACCTTCGTCGCAGAATTCGGCCGTAAAA
>Ga0194127_10003577_pt1 | contig 19769 bp, 25 predicted proteins | sample TA2KigC100mmetaG_FD_148624 | JGI IMG/M metagenome (GOLD analysis project Ga0194127, IMG submission 148624) | Freshwater microbial communities from Lake Tanganyika, Tanzania - TA2015036 Kigoma Deep Cast 100m | ecosystem: Environmental > Aquatic > Freshwater > Lake | place: Tanzania: Lake...
AAGGTTTTGTTTCGCAGCTAAACCATACCAGATACGGCTAAAATCCGATGTACTTTTTTATCTGACTGTTATCAAAGAACTTTTAGAGGTTAGCCCAACCATTTCAACTTTTTTACGAAAGAACCAAATTTTATCAAAAAGGGAAGGGATGTGACAAATTGGACTGATCTTGATTATCCGAAGGGTTGACCCATTCGGCGGCGCTATACTCGCCATTCATGGCAGTAGATAAAAGTCGCGCTCAGGGTCAACCCTGAGTAAGTCCAAGCACTTTTGCCGGAGAGCCGAAGGGTTGACTTTGGGAAGGCCTTCTTTTATATAAAGTTGATGGTTTCGTAAAAAGTCGTCACACCGGTGAAAACCGGTGTCCAGAGAATTGATAACTATTTGAAAGAACTGGATTCCGGCTTTCGCCGGAATGACGAGAAAACGAGAATCACGACTTTTTACGAATTCATCAAAGTTGAAATCAAAGAAATTTTTAGTTCTCTTCTCTTAAACCCAGATGAAGGCAGGGGCAAGGGAATTGATAAAGGAAAGGCCGAAATGGGATATGTTGATCTCCATCTCCATACAACCGCCTCGGACGGGGTTAAAAGCCCGTCTGAGATGGTGAGATACGCAAAATCCAAAGGGCTTCAAGCCATTTCCATTACCGATCACGATACGATCGGGGGCCTGGAAGAGGGTTTGGCAGAAGGGGATAGAATCGGATTTGAAGTGATACCCGGTATTGAGATCAGCGCTGAACACTCACCCGGATCCATGCATCTCCTTGGGTATTACATCGACATTCACTACCCCCCTCTTATCGAGAGGTTGAAGTATCTCCAGAGAGCAAGAGAAGAGAGAAACCCAAGGATGGTGGAGAGGCTCAATCGGCTGGGGGTTAAAATTTCCTACGAAGAGGTGGTTAGAGCTTCCGGGGGAGGACAGGTGGGACGACCCCATTTCGCCCAAGTCCTTATTGAAAAAGGATATGTCAGAAATTTTCAAGAGGCTTTCGACCGGTATCTGAAGAAGGGGGCTCCCGCCTATGTTGATAAACTCAGATTTACACCGGGAGAAGCCATTCATTTTATCAGTGAAGCCAGCGGGGTGGCTGTGCTCGGTCATCCCAACACCCTTGGTTTGAATGGATCCATTGAGCTGGAAAATCTCATTCTGGGCCTTCTCAAAGAGGGTCTGAAGGGGATAGAGGTCTATTATCCGGAACATTCTTCCTCAGAAATCGTCAAGTATAAGGCCCTGGCTGAAAAACATGGTCTCATCCTGACCGGAGGGACGGACTACCATGGAATTGATAAAGAGAGTTTAGATGTCGGAGTGGGAAGAGGGGAGATGAAGCTTCCCTATTCGATGGTAGAGGCACTCAAAGCGGTTCGAAGTCAATTTTAAAGATTGAGAAGGTGAAGGTGGTTGTCCTTTTGTTAGCCGTTACTGCTCTATTATGGGGAGCAACTCCCATCCTTGAAAAGATGGGTTTGGCAAAAGTCGATCCTTTAATCGGCGTTACCGTCCGGAGCGCCCTTGTGACAGCAGGCCTTTTGATTCTTACCTTCCTTTTGGGCAAGGGAAAGGCCCTTATGGAAGTGGATGGAAAGGGTTTTCTCATCTTTGGAGCAAGCGGCCTAATGGCAGGCATTCTCGGGATGTGGACTTACTATATGGCGCTAAAAATGGAAGCAACTTCCAAAGTAGTTCCCATAGCGGCCTGTTATCCGCTGGTCACCGCCTTTCTCAGTGTTCTGATTCTCAATGAAGGGTTGAGTGTTTCGAGAGTAATCGGGACAGCCTTAATTGTGGCAGGAATTTGGCTGGTCAAGTAAATTAGTCGCATCGTCTCATAGTCACATAGTCGAATAGCCCTTAGTGAAATCATATTTTGACAATATGGAACTTTTCTGACTGTCGGACGACAAGATTAGAAGTCCAATGAATAAAGCGGAGGGAAGTTAGCAATGAAGAAGAGAGGGAAGACGAATCGGTTGAAGGCGGCTTTGAAGAGAAAGAATGTGAGAAGTTCATTGAGAAAATCGAAAGGTGAGAGGAAGTTTCCCACCTAATCTTTTATTACCAAAAGCATAAAATTGTTTACATGTTGTAGGGCAAGGCTTCAGCCTTGCGATAAGCAGGCATAAATGCCTTCCCTACTTAATTTTTTTGGGGGGATGCAAACAATATGATGCTCTCCTTAATAACATCTCTCCAGGCAACCCTGATTTGACGTGACAAAGTTTGAATACCCCAGCCTTATCTTTTCGGATTCCGACGGCAAGATATTCGACCATCCTCGCCTGAAATTGACAGGTCGATCCGGGGAGCGATTGATCGTTCCTGACCCCTCGGAACTGGTTCCTCTCCCCAGGGGAAGCCAACTGTTCACCCTTCCCGGCAGAATACCCGTTGGATGGGATGTGGAAACAGAGACTTTTAATCCAATCAAAGAGACGAGGATAGGAAAAAGAGAGCGCCAGTTTAACGCTGTTGCTGCTTTTCTTCCACCCGGATATATACGAACCCTCCTTCCCGCGACTCAGATGAGGGGAGAAGCCCCTATTCTTCCCTTGTGGGCTTACAGTTCCGTCGGCTGGAAAGATGGAAAATTCTGGGCCACGGGAGTGCTCATCGATTCCAATCCGCACTGGGATCCTAAATATTTCGGGAACGACCTGCTCTTAAAGAGAAAGGTGGCGCTCTCCCTGAAGAAAGAGTCGGGAAACAGGCTTCTTCAACAGCTTTCCCGGTGCGCCCTGGAGTATCATTGTTTTGCGGCAAAGAATGTCTTCTACCGGAGATGGGAATGTCCCCTGCCCACTTCTCCCTCCTGCAATGCAGCCTGCATTGGTTGTATTTCACTTCAACCCTCGGAATGCTGTCCGGCCTCGATGGAGAGGATTGGCTTCGTGCCAACTACAGAAGAGGTTGTGGGGGTTGCGCTGCCCCACTTGAGAGAAGCGGAGGATGCGATCGTCAGCTTCGGTCAGGGGTGCGAGGGAGAGCCATTGATGCAGTGGCAACTTCTGGAGAAATCAATCCGAAAGCTACGGGAAGAAACAAACCGGGGGACGATCAATCTCAATACGAACGGAAGTCTCCCCCGAAAGGTTGAAAGACTGTGTGAGGCAGGACTCAATAGCATTCGCGTCACTCTCAACAGCCCTCATCCGAAATATTATAACCGTTACCACAAACCGAAGGGATATGCTTTTAAAGAAATCCTAAAATCACTGACCATCGCAAAAGAGAAGGGGATCTATGCTTCAATCAATCTTCTTGTCTTTCCGGGATTCACCGACAGGGAGAAAGAGATTGAAGGGCTGATCCAGTTGATCAGGAAGACGAGCCTCGATCTCATTCAAATGCGCAATCTGAATATTGACCCTGATCTCTACCTTAAAGAAATGGGAAAAGGGGAGGGGGTGGGGATTCCCAGGATGATCGATATTCTCAAAAAGGAATTTCCCCGACTACAGTTTGGCTATTTCAACAGAACAAGGGAAACCTTTTATCATGCCCCCTCCCACATTTTTTAAAAAAGGGAGAAATGATTCGTAGGGCAAGGCTTCAGCCTTGCTTTAAAAGCAACCCTAAAGGGTTGCCCTACGATTAAATTTATAAAAATCACGCAATTTAGGTTTAATTTAATGGATGGCAGAGAATTCAAAGACGGAGTCAAAGCTGCACTTCCCATTGTCTTAGGATACCTTCCGGTGGGGATGGCCTTCGGCGTTTTGGCACGGAACGCAGGGCTGACCACTCTTGAGGCAGGCTCGATGAGCCTTCTCGTCTATGCGGGTGCGAGTCAGTTCATTGCCGTAGAGATGATCTCAAAAGGAATGGTCTGGCTTCCAATCGTTCTTACGACTTTTCTTATTAACCTCAGGCATCTCCTCATGAGTTCGACCCTCTCCCTTTATTTCAATGGAAATCGAATTCAAACCCTTGGTCTTCTCTCCGCACAGTTGACCGATGAGTCCTTTGCCGTGGCGATGTCGAATACCTCAAAGATTGAGAAACGGCCGGGATATCTCTTCGGGCTTCAGATCACTTCTCATATTGCATGGATAGCAGGTTCGGTGGCAGGAGCCCTGTTTGGAGGGCTGATCGATCACAAATCGTATGGCATTCCTTTTGCTCTGCCAGCCCTTTTTATCTGCCTCCTTCTCCTCCAGATCAGGAAGGTTCATCACTTTTATATCATGGTGATCGCGGGGATATTGTCGCTCTTTTTCAAATGGGCATTGCCTGGAAACTGGTACATCATCCTGACCGCCCTTCTCGCTTCGGGAATAGGGATATTGATAAATTCCAAAGTTCAAAGTTCAAAGGCAAAAGTCCAAAGTCCCCCTTAACACACCCTCTCCCCTTTGAGACTGTGTCGTAATAGGGGAAATGGTAAAAAATGTCTGAACTTGTTTCAGAATCTAATAGAATCAACTACTTACGAGACCCTGAAATAAATTCAGGGTGACAAAATCATTATTACGACACAGTCTCTTTGGGGAGAGGGTAAGGGTGAGGGGAGTAGTGATATTGGATTAAAGAGGAAAGCATGAGACCTGAGATCCTTATTCTCATCTTGGGAATGGCGCTGGTCACCTTCCTTCCTCGGTTCCTTCCAATGGCTCTGCTTAGCCGTTGGGTGATTCCGGAAAAGGCTAAAAGGGGATTGGAGTATTTTCCCATCTCCATTTTAAGCGCCATTGTCTTTCCCATCCTTTTCTTCAACGGAGACGGAAGAATGGAAATTCAGCCTCATTACCTTCTTTCTGCCATCCCTGTTTTTATCTTTTCCTGGAAAGCGAGGAGCCTCTGGGGATCTGTCATTATGGGGATGGTGATTTATTGGGGGCTAGGGTTTGTGTTATAAGACGCAAAGAGCATAGCGCAGAGCGCATGGAGCAAAATATTTTTAATGGAGTTTTGCGCTATACCCTATGCGCTTAGGCCTTTTCAGCAATGAGACTGGCCACGGCCTTTCTCCTTCCGCCCTCTTTAAAAATTCCCTCCCGGTAGAAGCGAATCCGGAAGTCTTTAAAGAGCCGGAGGAGTTCATTGGGCTTCAAGAAATATCGTGCCTGTTTGGGGCCTTCGGTGCCGATGTTTCTCTGTTCAAGGATGTAGGTCTCAAAGATCACTCTGCCGCCTTTTTTAAGACCCTTTTTTATCTTCGGGATGAGGTTCCTACTGAGAAAGTAAAAGTTTGCGATGAGATCATACTTCTCTTTTTCGATTTGAAAGAGGTTAAGGTCGGCAAGGAGCGTATTGATTGTCACTCCCACCTCTTTAGCCAATTTTTTGGCTTTCTTTAAACCGATCCGGGAGATATCCACTGCATCAACTTCAAATCCATTCCGGGCTAAGAAGACTGCATTTCTTCCTTCACCCGCGGCAAGATCAAGGGCTCTTCCCTTGGGCAGGAGGCGGATATATTTTTTTAAAAAAGGGTTGGGCTCTTTGCCGAAGGCAAATCCTTTCCCCTTGAATCTTTCATTCCATCGTTTCTTGTCCGATTTCACTCTAGTGCTCCTTTTAATCAACACTACCATTTGAATTTTTAGCTGTCAAATTTCGCTGAAAACCAAAGTTGATGGCCTCGCAAAAAGCCTGAAAAGCCCATTATCAGTCATTCCTGCGGAAACAGGAATCCAGTGCTTTCAGTGGGTTAGAATTCTCTGGATTCCCGTTTTCACGGGAATAACGACTTTTTACGATTTCATCAAAGTTGTAGGTAATATTTTCTACACTAGGGTCATAAAATATACAAGCTGTAACTTTATTGAAATTATTACAGTTTTTCCATGTATTTTTCTTATATTCGTCTATGTTTGTCAATTTTTAAGCAAAAGATAATCATTTAGGAGTATTTATTTCTTACCTTACTTTCAATTACTTTCAGGAATTAAAAATTATGTTATTATTTCAAATAGTTAATAAATCAAGCGACCAATACATATAAATTGAGTCTCATGGTATGAATTTTGCTATTCAAATCTGGAAGGGAGGTAAATAAAGCGATGAAAAGAAGAATAATTGCAGTTTTTCTATTTGTTTTTGTATTTTCGGGATGCGCTGGGGTTGTAATCCATGATAATCTGGAGGTTCCGGTTGGCACAGTGGAGGGAAATCAATTTACAGGAATCCGTTATCCGTTTAAAATCAACGCCCCCCCACATTGGAAAATGGTTACGGAATTTCCCGAGTTTTTAAAAGAATTGGGATATGATGAACCTGGTCCTTCTGATAAGGAGGTGACTGAACTCTATATTTTTAACCCTTCCACCCGAACAACCATTCAGATTGATTTTACTCCAGCGAGTTCAAAAGCTAAGTTTAGTCAAGAAAAGATGGAAGGTCTTGTCACGGCAGCAACAGGAGGTTTTAAACAGGAACTTGAGGAGGAACACGGCAAGGGAATCCAGGTGACGATTGGTCCGACAGAGCCCATCACGCTCAAGGGTGTTCAGTATGCGGCGAAGAAATATGGAGTCTATACCGCTAAAGGAATGAAAAGGGAGCAGGGCTGGATCTATGGGTTCACGGAACCTTATCAGCTCTTCATCCTCTATGTCATCGTAGACAAAGAAGGAAACAGGGACCGGGAAGATATGAAAAAGGTTTTGGAATCGTTTGAGGTGTTTTCAAAAAAATAAAAGAGAGAGGAGAACGTGAAATGACTGAGAAAACCAGAGCAACCGTTTATAAATGCAAATCCTGTGGGATGGTGACGACCGAGAAGGGACATCTCTGCAGTCCTCAGGAGGTTAAAAAAGCCTATACCTGCGAGTACTGTGGGATTACAGTGAGCAATCCGAGACATGTCTGCAAGCCCAAGGTGGCGAAGTTGAATTATGTGTGTGACGGATGCGGCCGTGTGGCAGTGGCTCAGACGGAGCTGTGCCGGCCTGTCGAGATTAAGAAGTGAGACGAAAGGGCGGCAAGTCGTCGGATATTGAATAGATTTTTTCCTCCTCCCATCAATTGTTGGGATTGATGGGATTTTTTTTGTTGAAACAATTGATTTTCGGGAAGACATTTCTTATTTTAAAGGTGTTTATTAAGCTCGTCACCAAACAAAATGACGGGTCACATCAAACGGGGGGATAACAATGGAGATCGTAGAGTTAAAAAAGGGGATCTATTGGGTGGGGGCGATTGATTGGAATGTCAGAGATTTTCATGGATACTCTACTCCAACGGGGACCACTTATAATGCCTATTTAATACTGGATGAGAAGAATGTCCTTGTGGATACGGTCAAAGCGCCCTTCTATCTGGAGATGTTAGGAAGGATTTCGGAGATCATCGATCCGTCTAAAATCGATATCATCATATCGAATCATGTGGAGATGGACCATTCAAGCTGCCTTCCCCAAATTGTAGAACGGATCGGGAATCCCGTCGTGATCACTTCAGAGAGGGGAAAGGCGGGCTTGGAGAAACATTATCGGAAGCAGATGAATTTTAAAGTGGTGAAGACGGGGGAAAGTGTTTCGATTGGCCGCCGAACACTTGCATTTGTCGAAGCTCCAATGCTTCATTGGCCGGACAGCATGTTCACTTATATTCCGGAGGACCGTGTTCTATTACCCAATGATGCTTTCGGCCAGCATTTCGCCTCCTGTCAGAGGTTCGAGGATGAGGTGGGAGATGAAGTGATGAAACATGCCGGAAAATATTTTGCCAACATCCTCTGGCCACTGGCTCCCCTCATCCTCAAGAAAATAGACGAGGTTGTAAAGATGGGAATCCCTATCGATATCATCGGGCCCAGCCATGGCCTCATCTGGAGGAAAGATCCTGGCCGGATTATTCAGGCCTATGTGGAATGGAGCCAGGGGAAAGCTGGCAAAAAATTCCTCGTTGTCTATGATACGATGTGGGGAAGCACCGAGGCATTGGCGAAAGCGATTTTGAAAGGCTTGATTGAGGAAGGAGCGGAGGCAAAGCTGCTCCATCTGCGGTCAAACCATCGAAGCGATATCATCGAAGAAATGCTCGAATCCAGAGGAGTCCTGTTAGGTTCTCCGACTTTGAATAACGGGATGTTTCCGACGATGGGAGATTTTTTGACTTATATGAGAGGTCTGAGACCCAAGGGAAAACTCTTTGGTCTCTTCGGATCGTATGGATGGGGGGGAGGGGCAATCAAAGAGATGCGAAAGAGCCTCGAGCAGGAGAAGTTCGATATCTGGGAGAAAGAACTGACTGCGCAGTATATTCCCGATCCGGAGGAGATAAAAAAGGCCATTGAGTTCGGGAAAGAGTTTGCAAAGAAAGTAGAAACGAATAGCAGGAATGAAAGCAAATGACACGAATAGGTTTTATTCGTGTCATTCGCCAGCTCACTTTAGGCACTTATGAAATGAAAGAACCTACCGGCCCTTACAATCCAATCGTCATGGATCATTTCAACCATCCCCGGAATATGGGTGAGATGCAAAATCCCGATGGGGTGGGAGAGGCTCAGAATCCTGTCTGCGGGGATACGATGCGGCTCAGCATCAAAGTGGAGTCGGGCCGGATCGTCGATGTCAGATTCCTCACCTTTGGGTGTGGGGCGGCCATCGCTTCATCCAGCCTTGCAACGGAGATGATCAAGGGAAAGACGGTTGAAGAAGCCCTTCAGATTTCGGATGAGAATATCGTCAAAGCCCTGGGCGGACTTCCACCTTCAAAGATCCACTGCTCCATTCTCGCCGAAATGGCGATCCGGGCGGCGGTAGAAGATTATAGGAAGAAATTATAATGTAGCCGCAGGCTTCAGCCTGCGAAAATAACGCACCCTGAAGGGTGCGACTACATGTGGCGAAGTGGAGGACTGAAAGAATGATCGGAAGAGACAATTGCCTCCAGTTATTAACAAGGCTGGTTCAAGACTCTCCTGTTGATCAAACCGAAGCCCTTCTCCTGACGGAAGATTCCTCTCTCACCCGTTTTGCCAAATCCTCAGTCCATCAACACGTGGCAGAAAAGAATGCCACCCTGATCCTCAGGGTGGTAAAAAACAAACGAATTGCTGTCCTTACCACGAACCGGCTCAACCGATCCTCATTGAGGGATTTACTGAAGAAGGCAATTTCCATTGCAGAAATCCAGCAATCCAACGAGGATTTTGTTTCCCTACCAACTCCCCAATCCATTCCGAAAATCAATACTTTTCATGGTAATATCAATTCTCTCACTCCGGATCGAAAGGTAAAAGTGGTCAATGATCTCTTCAAAATGGTGAAAGGAAAAGGTTTGGAAGCATCAGGTTCATTTTCGAACGGAGCGGTTGAGATGGCTGTGGTCAACTCCCTCGGAGTGGGGGCCTATCAGAAATATTCAGATCTTGTCTTTCATCTGATCGTTCAGGGCGATGAAGGTTCTGGTTATGCCGGCTTTGTGTCGAGGGACCCGGATCAACTCGATATTGTTTCTCTTGCGCGAGATGCGATTGAAAAGGCTTCGAAAGGAGTACCCATTCAGATTGAACCCGGAGAATATGAGGTCGTCTTAGAACCCTATGCCGTGAGCGAACTCCTCTCCTTTCTTGGCTACCTGGGCTTCCATGCTCTGGCTGTTCAGGAAGGAAGAAGTTTCTTATGCAATCAGTTCGGCAAGAAGATGGTGGATTCAAAGGTGACGATCTATGATGACGGCCTTGACCCCGAAGGATTGCGGATTCCTTTCGATTTTGAAGGGATTCCCAAACAAAGAGTGGTCTTCTTTGACGAAGGCGTGGCAAAAGAGGTGACCTATGATTCCTTCACCGGAAATCGTGAGGGAAAGGATTCGACCGGCCATGGCCTCATTGCACCCAATACCGAAGGTCCCATCCCCGTTAACTTATTGATGAGGGAAGGGGAGTCCTCTCTTGAAGAGATGATCAGATCTGTTCGAAAAGGGATCTATGTGACCCGTTTTCACTACACCAATGTGGTGGAACCGATGAAGGCGGTTTTGACTGGCATGACCCGTGATGGGACCTTTTTGATTGAAGAAGGCGAGATCAAAAGACCGATCAAGAATATGAGGTTTACGGAATCGCTCCTCAGAGCGCTCTCCCGCGTCAGCGCCATTTCAAAAGAGAGAAGAATCTGCTCGGAAGGAACAGTCTATTCGAGGCGGTTCATCACCGGAGTGGTCGCTCCCGCCATCAAGGTGGATGGGTTTAATTTTTCGGGAGTATCCACCTTATAAGTGACTAAAGTGACTAAAGTGAACTAAAGTGAGGTGAAGTCGAAACTCATGGACAATAAAGAATTTTCAAAACTACTTGAAAAGAGAACTCGCGCCTTTGCGGTAAGGATTATTCGATTATCAACTTCTTTACCCAACACACCTGAGGGTAGAGAGATAAGAAAACAAATTACTAAATCAGGGTCTTCTGTCGGAGCGAATTATCGTGAGGCCAACAGGGCAAGGAGCAGGGCAGATTTTAAAAATAAGATTAGAATCTGTGAGAGTGAATCAAGTGAAACCCAGTATTGGTTGGAAGTTATTGGAGATATCGGATGGTTGTCCTGGGAAAGATTAAAACCCGAATATGACGAATGTAGCGAATTGTTAGCAATTTTTACCTCTATTGGCAAAAAATAACTTTAGTCACTTTAGTTCACTTTTAACTTTAGCTCACTTTCAGGCGTTTATAAAAAGGTAGGCGATGAAGGGATTAATTGAAAATATCCTTGACTTGGCAAAACTGAAAAAGGTGGACTACGCGGATATCCGGATCGTCCATCGACGGACCGAAGAGATCGGGGTGAAGAATGGAAATGTCGAGGCTTTCACCGACGATGAGGATTTCGGATTCGGGATCAGGGTGCTCTTCCGTGGAGCCTGGGGATTTGCCTCCAGTTCTAAAATAACGAAAACGGAGATGGAGACTGTTTTTGCAAGGGCATTGAAGATTGCCAATGCAAGTTTGAAAGTTGGAGGAAGCAGGGTCGTTTACCCCCTTGTTTCTCAAAGAGCGGATCGGTATAAAACGCCGATCTCTATTGATCCCTTTGAGGTTCCTTCTGAAAAAAAGCTGAATCTTCTCCTGATCTCTGATGAGATCATCCGGAGAAATAAGGGGGTCAATATCTCAGAAACCTTTATGGGATCGTATAAAACGGAGAAGACCTTTGCCTCCACAGAAGGTTCCTATATTGAGCAGGAGATTGTGGAGTGCGGGGCGGGCATTTCAGCCACTTCGATTGACAGGGGAGAGATCCAGGTCCGTTCCTATCCCAACTCCTTCAGGGGAAATTTTGCGACCAAGGGGTATGAATGGATTGAGGCGTTAGCGCTTAAGGATCATGCAGAGAGGATTGCAGAGGAGGCTGTACAACTTCTTTACGCAAAATCCTGCCCATCAAAAGTTACCACCCTGATAGTCGACAATTCCCAGTTGGCCCTTCAGATTCATGAGTCCATCGGCCATCCCATTGAGCTCGACCGCGTGCTCGGAACAGAGGCGAGTTATGCGGGGACCAGTTTTGTAAGACCGGAGATGGTGGGCTCTTTTAAGTATGGTGCGGAGATCGTCAATGTTGTGGCCGATGCAACCTATCCAGGAGGATTGGGGACTTTCGGATACGATGACGAAGGAATCCAGGCCCAGAGGGTTCCCATCATCTCTCAGGGGATTCTGGTCAACCTCCTGACCTCAAGAGAGACAGCACATGTTCTCGGCAATGAGAGCAATGGAACGATGAGGGCGGACGGCTGGAATCGAATTCCCCTTATCCGGATGACCAACATCAACCTGGAACCCGGGGAATGGACCTTGGAAAATATGATCTCCGATACGGAAGAGGGGGTTTTCTTAAGTACGAATCGGAGCTGGTCCATCGATGATAAGAGGATCAATTTTCAGTTCGGGACGGAGATAGGCTGGGAAATTATGAACGGAAAAATCGGAGAGATGATCAAAAACCCAACCTATACGGGGATAACACCGCAGTTCTGGAACTCCTGCGACGCCATTGCCAATCGGGATCACTGGCAAATGTGGGGAACCCCGAACTGTGGAAAGGGAGAACCCGGGCAGGTGGCTCATGTGGGACATGGCGCTTCGCCGGCGCGATTCAGAAATGTTCAGGTAGGAGTGATGAAAGGAAGTGACTAAAGTGAGCTAAAGTTGAAAGTGACTAAAGTTTTCAAGAAATTGAAGATTTTAACTTTAGGCATTTTAGGCACTTTAAACTTTAGTCACTCTTTTTTTGGTGACGTCTTTGGCGTAGCCTTCCCTAAAACCCTCCACCACTTCCTTGGACACTTTCTTTGTGGCCTCGAAGATCTTTTTCAAGCCTTCCTTAAAGAGTTCCTTTGCTTCCTCGAGTTCTTCTTCTTTCTCTTCTTTCATTGTTTCAACCGCATAGCGCAAAGCGCATAGGGCATAGCGGATTCAATTCTATCACTTTCAACTTTAAAATCTTGTTTTTTATTCCGCAATCCGCAATCCGCATTCCAAAATATTTATTTTCCCATCTTCTTCATTCTCTCAATCTGTGCTCTTACCCGCTGGGCCTTTTCACTCTTTGAGTCAACCTTGAGATATTCCTCCCAGGCTTTGATGGCCCCCTGTATATCGTTTTTATCATGGAGAAGCACAATGCCGATATTATATCGGCTATTGACGTGTCTGGGGTCGGATTGGGCGACTTTCCTAAACTCTTCAATGGCGCGGTCAAAGTCTCCCAGGGCCCTATACATAATCCCCATATCGGTCCTGACATTGGCATTTTCCGGCTTGATGGCGAGATACTGAGTGTATGCCTCAATGGACTCCTTAGGCTGTCCGGTATCAAAGTATAGATTGCCGAGCTCCTCAAGAGCCGACAGATTTTTGGGGTCCTTTTTGACGATGTCCTTCAGGGTGTTGATCCTGAGGTTCATCGCTGTGAGGTCCGGTTCTTCCTGTGCCATTTGAGACACTTGAGGAGGGGGTCCTCCTGCCCTCGTTTCTATTCCTTTGGTCCCCCTCAGAATTCCCACGATCGCCCCTGTGATAAACCCTATAAGAAAGGCAATTAAAATTGCCAGAATTGCTGTCTCTTTTTTCATTCTGCCTCCTTTTTAAAAATAATCATAACACGGAATGAAAGAAACGAAAAGTCGCATATTTCTTTTGATTTTTGGGGGACCAAATGGTAATAATAGTTTATAGATCTCCATCGAAAAAGGAGGAATGATCATGAAATGCTATATCTGTGCCAAACAGGGAGTGGATTCGGAGGCAGTGGCCATCTGCATTGTCTGCGGCATGGGGCTCTGTTTAGGCCATGCGATCAAAGAAGCCTTGGCCGTAAAAGATATTATTGACTGGGGATTCGGGAAAGAAGAATTTTCTTACCCCCATACGATCCCGCGTTTTATCTGTGCCGAATGTAAACTGGCCATTGAGCAGAGAAAAAGGGTAGAAAGAAAATAAATATACATAATGAGATCAGTCTTAACCTGTTTGTCATTCCGGGCTTGACTAAGCCTGCCCCGTACTTGATACGGGGGAATCCAGTGTTTCCCTGGATTCCCGCTTTCGCGGGAATGACGGGTTCTATTGCGATTAATGACGTTTGTGTATAGTTCGGAGTAAAAAAAGATTGTTTTTTGTGCTGAGATTGCCGATAATCTTTCTATGAAAAAGATTCTGGTGGTAGAGGATGAAGAGGGTCTGAGGCTTCTCTATCAGGAGGAGCTCGAGGCGGAAGGTTATGAGATCATCACCGCCCGGAATGGGAAAGAGGCCATCCAGAAGTTGGAAGAGGGGAAGCCCGATCTGATCATCCTCGACATCGTCATGCCTGTGATGGATGGAATGGAGGCTCTGGGGCGGATTGTCGGAAAGGACAGGAAGATTCCCATCATTCTCAATAGTTCTTACTCCGGATATCGAGAGGACTTCATGAGCTGGGTGGCGGACGCCTATGTGACGAAGTCAAGCGATCTCGAAGAGCTGAAAGCAAAGGTGAAAGAGCTGCTGGAGAAAGGCAAAGCCAGATGAAGAAGGTCGTCACCATGCTCCTCGCAGGGGGGCGAGGCGAGAGACTCTATCCCCTTACACGGGATCGAGCCAAACCGGCTGTTCCTTTTGGTGCCATCTACCGGATCATCGATTTCACCCTTTCCAATTGTATCAACTCAGAGATCAGGCACATCTATATCCTCACCCAATATAAATCGACCTCTTTGCATCGCCACATTCAATTGGGCTGGAACATCCTTTCCACTGCCCTGGGGGAATTCATAGAGGTCATCCCGGCCCAACAGAGGATTGATGAGCATTGGTATCAGGGGACGGCTGATGCTATCTTTCAGAATATCTATACCTTACAGCACGAGAAACCCGACCTCGTCCTCATCCTATCCGGCGACCACATCTATAAGATGGACTACCGGAAGATGATCGCCTATCACGTGGAGAAGGGGGCGGATTTAACCGTGCCCTCCATCCGGATGGATCGCAGTTTGTCAAAAGAGTTTGGCGTCATGGAAGTGGACCGGGAGGGGCGGATCAAGGGATTTCAGGAGAAACCCGAAGAACCCAGGACGATTCCCGGAGACCCGGAAGGTATCCTGGCATCGATGGGGATCTATATCTTCAATACGAAGATCCTGGTAAGACGATTGGTCGAAAATGCCCGGTCCGATTCAAGCCATGATTTTGGCAAAGATATCATTCCTGCGATGATTAAAAAGGATCGCGTCTTTAATTTCGATTTCAGACAGGGCGATTGCGGAGGGATGGGATACTGGAAGGATGTGGGAACGATCGATGCCTATTACGAAGCCAACATGGACCTTGTCGCTGTGATTCCTCAGCTCAACCTCTACGATCCGGAATGGCCCATTCTCGCCCATCAACAGCCCTATCCGCCGGCCAAGACCGTCCTGCTGGAAGAGGGGAGGATTGGCATGGCTCTCAACTCCATCCTCTCCCATGGCTCCATCATCAGCGGAGGCAGCGTGAGGCGATCGATCCTTTCGCCGAAGGTGATGGTCCACAGTTACGCCGAGGTGGAAGATTCCATTCTTCTATCAGGGGTGGACGTGGGAAGGCATGCAAAAATCAGGAGGGCGATTATTGACAAGGACGTTCAGATTCCCGAGAGGACGGAGATCGGTTATGATTTAAATGAGGATGCAAAGCGGTTCACAGTGACCGCCTCAGGGATCGTTGTGGTTCCAAAGTGGATCAAACTGTAAATTCAGGTACGAGTTACAAGTTGCAAGTTACAAGTTGATATCCAGGATATCACTGATGTTGATCTCCAGCATTTTCACCGAGGCGAGGATACGACTGGCATTTCGGTCGACCGCCTGAACCCCGCCTGAAAGCTCTATTAATTCCTTGGCTGCCTTCTTAATTTTCTTGATTCGAACATCCATCTTTTTCAATTTCATTCGGTTCAATGAAAACCTCCTTTTATTAAAATCGCATCTGAAAACCCCTTCCTGTGGACGGGGATGAAAGATGCGTCTGCTGAAAGCAGAAAAAAGCCAACCAGATGCTGAATCAAGTTCAGCATGACAAGAGGGTTTGGTTCTGGTCTTTTTGTCATCCCGAACTTGTTTCGGGATCTCGGTTTTGGATTTAGAATTTAGGTTTTAAAGCCCCGCCCTGTGGGCGGGGTTCTTTACTAGCTTATTTTTCTCAAATCCTTAAACCGCTTGGCCTTCACTTCATAGCGGGGGAGAGAGTTAAAAGGATGGACCTCGATGTTGTAACCGAGGTTTGTTTTTAGTCGGAGCTGATCTCTTAATTGGTTGAGGATTGCTTCGCGATTTGCTTCTGCATCGGGCAACATTTCGATCTTTAATGTGATGTCGTCGAGATCGCCCTTCTTGATGACCACTGCCTCAAATTCATTGCTCAACCCCTTGATGGAACGAACGACCTCTTCGATGGCAGAAGGGGCAATAAGAACGCCTTTGATCTTGGTGATGTCATCCGACCTTCCGACAACACCGCCCTTTATGATCCGGAACGTTCTTCCGCAGGGGCAGGGATCTTTTGACCATTCTGCCACATCCTTGGAATCGAACCGGATGCAAGGCTGAGCCATCCGGTCCAGCGCGGTGATGACGATCTTTCCCCTTCGGCCAGGTTCTTCGATGATCTCACCTGTCTCAATATCCTCCAGTTGAGTGAGGAAGAGGGCCTCATTGATATGAAGACCGCCGGGCTGGGCAGTACATTCAAAACCCCATGCGCCGATTTCGGTAGCCCCCACATGGTCATAGACCTTTGCTCCCCACGCTTCCTCCATTCTCTGTTTGGTGGAAGGGATGCTTGCGCCGGGCTCGCCCGCACAAGTGATCTTCCGGATGGAGAGATCTTTTGCCGGATCGATCCCCAATTTCTTTCTTGCTGTATCGGCCATTCCAAGCACATAGGTGGGAGTGGCCATCATTGCCGTGGCCTTAAGCTCCTGGATCTTTAAAAGACGGGCCTCGGTATCGAGCACTCCTCCCGGGACGACTTCACAGCCGATCTTCTCCGCCGCATAGTGACCTGCCCAGAAGGCGACAAAGATGTTATAACCAAAGGGCAAAAAAACCCGATCCGTATTTCGATATCCCTGGGCATAAAGAAGGTAAGCCCAACATTCTGCCCACCATTCCCAGTCCTGCCAGGTATCGGGCTGATAGACAGGGGTTCCGGTTGTCCCGCTGGTCTGACGGAATTCGGTGACCTCTTCAAGTGGGACGCAAAGGGCATCCCCGTAAGGGAAAGGGTTTTTCCTCTGAATATCCCGCATCATCGACTTCTCCACCTTCGGAACCTTAGCCACATCTTCATAGGATTTTATATCCCCTGGCTCAAGGCCAGCCTCCTGATAGAGTTTTCGGTGAAACTTCGACCGCTCATAAGCCCACTGTACAATATTCTTAAATTTCTTTAGTTGGAGTTCTCTCATCTTCTCCATCGGAAGTGTTTCCACAATGGGATTCCAGTAATGTTCAGCCCCCCTTTTGTTCTTCTTCATTTTTCAACTCCTTTGATTGGTCAAAAATGGTTTACGGCTGGCAGAATTTTAAGAAGGTACTGGTTCTTTGTCAACTCCAATTTCAGTGAGCTTTGAAAAACTATTTTTTGCTCTCTGATTTCAGAGATTTCAGGGCTTTCCCAGAAATCTCTTTCAGTTAGCGAATCCTTCAAGAAATGCCTTCACGTTTCCTCCCAGGACCGAATGATTGTAGCCTCCCTCAAGGACTCCAAAGCGTCTTCCCTGGCAGTTTTCAAGGGAGAAATCTTTAGTCCACTTCCCAATGGTATGATAATCTTCGGTCTTTAAGAGTCCTCCCCAGTCTTCTTCGTGGCGATCAAATCCGGCTGAGATGGCAATGATGTCATAATCTTTATCGCTTCCGAGGGTCTGCTGAATCGAATTGAGAAAGGTCTGCCGATTCGCTCCTTCGGGATGGAAATAGGTGACCGACTTGTCTCCACTGAATGTGTTGGCTGTTCCGTCTCCGTAATGGAGATCGAAATCGAGAATGAGCGCCCGGTTGATCTTTCCCTCGACGAGGAGTTTTTTGATGGCGATGGCTATATTATTAAAATAACAGAAGCCCCAGCAGGAATGTGGACTGGCATGATGCCCCGGAGGCCTGATGAGACCGAAGGCGGGTTGTCCATCAAAAGCCATTTCTGCTGCCAGAATCGCTCCACCTGCGGCGAGGATATCCACTTCATAAACATGAGGATCTCTTTTGACGGATTGAATGTGCTGCCTTCCGTGAACCCTCTCCAGATCCCTTTCTGCAGCAGGTTCCGGCTCGACAAACTCAAATTCCTTCTCTAGAACCTTCACGATGGCCTCCATTCTCCCCTTCGCCGCCGCCGGATCAGAAGAATAGATTTCATAGAATCGTGGGTGGAAAATGATCTTCATGCAGCAATTCTCGGTGAAAATAAATCGGATGTAATATCTTGGTGGTGAGAGGAAAAGGGGATTTATTTTTCGCAAAGTGGGGTTTGAGAAAGGTTTTTGGTTTTAGTTCGGCCATATCTGTATAATCTATTGAAATCATTAAAGAATAAAATTCTAGACATTTAGTACTACATATGCCATACTTGATATGTGAAGATACAACTCCTTGTGTGCAACGGCAGATTCTAGGGCTCCGGGGATCTCCGTATGCATACGAAGAAAGATTTAAGTTTCACTGCATTGAGAAAGATGCTTTCCAGGCGGTTTCTGGAGATCCCGGAATTTCGTCAGGAGGCGAAGGTCAAACATGTCGTCCATGATGTGTTGATGAGTGGATTTGCGATGATGTTTTATCAAGACCGTTCGTTGTTACAATTTCAGCAAAGGCTTGAGGAGGTGATTCATAAGAACAATCTGCAGACATTGTTTCAAGTGGAGTCCATTCCCCGCGACACTCAGATGCGAGAGGTGATTGATGAGGTCGAGAGTCAAGAGTTGGAACCGCTGTTTGAAGACTTTTTGAGGCCATTACAGCGGGGGAAGCATCTGGAGGAGTATCGGGTGTTAAGGGATCATTATGTGATCTCGATCGATGGGTCGGGGTATTTTAGTTCGGAGAAGATCCATTGTAGTGGGTGTTTGGAGAAGGAGAGTAAGAAGGGCAAGAAGAGGTATGCGCATCAGATCGTCCAGGCCGCCTTGATGAAACCCGGCAAGAGGCAGGTTCTGCCCCTGGCACCTGAAGAGGTGAAGAATACGGATGGTCGAGACAAGCAGGATTGTGAGATTGAAGCGGGCAAGAGGTTAGTGAGGAAGATTCGGAGGTCCCATTTTAAGTTAAAGATCATCCTTGTGGGAGATAGTCTTTACAGTAAACAACCCTTTATGGAAGAGCTCAAAGAAAAAGGGATGAGATATGTTTTGGTGGTCAAGGAAGACGATCATAAGTTGCTGATGGAATGGGTCAATGAACAGAGGCAGTTGAAGGAAGTTTCTCGATTAGAGGTCAAAGACAATAAGGGACGTCTTCATATTTATGAATGGATCAATGAAGTTCCCTTGAATGGCAACAAGAAAACGCTCTGGGTCAACTATTTTGAATATTGGTTAGTCGATGGGGGGAAGGTGACGTATCATAACAGTTGGGTCACGGATTTTACAGTGAATGAAGGAAATGTGGGAGAGTTGGTGAGGATCGGGAGATGCCGGTGGAAGATAGAGAACGAGACGTTTAATACCTTAAAGAACCAGGGTTACCATCTTGAACATAACTTTGGACATGGGGAAAAGCATCTTTCGATGAATTTTTTCTTGCTCAATCTTTTAGCTTTTTTCATGCATCAGATCTTTGAATTAACCGACCTCCTGTATCAGGAATGTCGGAGAGCCTTCGGGAGTCGCCGTAATTTGTGGGATCATTTGAGGAGTTCGATCCATTTGCTTATCTTTCCAGATTGGGAGACCTTGTTAAAAAGGCTTCTAAGACCTTCTGATTTTTTGTGAAGCAAGTGCATGTTGACGAAGGCAGACCCATTGTTGTGATTCGCTTTAGAGAGACGGGGGGAGGATCAATCTATCCTCTTCTAAGATTTCTTGTCCTGATCTTCATCGGGTTACCTATTCTATGGAGTGTTCAACAACGCATAAATGGCAAAGCAGATCATCTCACAGAACTTTCATCAATAATGGATGCAAAAGAACTGGCACTTTTGTTTTTTTCCATGCTTCACCGAGAATTGCTGCATTTTTGCCTTTTTATTTGACATTTGTAAGTTTATGGTATATTTAGAAAATAATAACGAATGGCACGAATTAAAGGGAATGACACGAATGTTAAACCATTCGTGAAATTCGTCA
>Ga0194127_10003582_pt1 | contig 19737 bp, 21 predicted proteins | sample TA2KigC100mmetaG_FD_148624 | JGI IMG/M metagenome (GOLD analysis project Ga0194127, IMG submission 148624) | Freshwater microbial communities from Lake Tanganyika, Tanzania - TA2015036 Kigoma Deep Cast 100m | ecosystem: Environmental > Aquatic > Freshwater > Lake | place: Tanzania: Lake...
CGTCCCCTCCTGGCTTCTGGACGCAAGAAGTCAGTTGGTTTTTTGCGCCCAGGATCTGTGCGGTGCTACACAACGCTCGTTGGTTCAATCTCATGCTCGCACAACCCGCGAGGATTCTTCACCGCTGTTTGCATGTTCTCCTGCTTGCGGTTCAGAAATTTCATACACTGGTCAAGCGCCGTAGTCACGACAGCAAGTTTCTCATCGGTCGTCCAGGCTTGAAAGAGTGCCTGCTTGTCAATCAGCGCTTGTTTGCGGGAGTCCAACGGGCCGCTGTCGAAAGCCGTGGGCAATTCCTCCAAAGCCTGTTGGTAGGCGGCGGGAGTGGGCGCTTCCAACACCCGCAGAAAGGCGGCGCGGATCTGCGCTTCTGCTTCAGGCAAGAGGGGCTGCCCCGCTTTCTCGCGCTGGCGTTTGAAAGTGGCGAGATGCTCTCCCAGTTTCAACATCGCATGGAGATGGCACTCCTCTATCGTGAGACCCGGAAAAGCCGCCCGCAAGGCGTTCTGCGCCGGATCCCAGCCATCGACCGTGGCGCCCGTGAGGTGTGTCAGTCGCTCGCTGATTGCTTTGAAACGTTCCAAACTGTCCTGGAGGGCATCTTCCGAAACGCTTTGAATATAGTCAATCCACCAAATCAAGGCTTCTTTGGGCGCATAAACGATAGGCACGTAGGCCTTTTCACCGCTTTGGGTCACATGTTTCTCGTCTTCAATGATATGGGTGGGTGGTTCGACTCCCAAAGCCAGGTTCAACTGTGCCGGCGATAATTGACCGAGCCATTGCACCAGTCCCCACAAAGCCCGAGGCGAGATGGCCGTGGGACTCGTTGCTTCAAGGGCGGTCCACGTTCCGGCCTGTTGCGTATCCATGCCCAAGGCTTGGCTGACGCCCGCCATACGATAGCTGTCTTCGGTGATGAAGAGCAAGGTCGCCAGTTTCTCAAGCGCATCCGTATCGTAACGCTTGTAGCGCACCACAAACGAAGGCAGGATGGTAAAGACGACCGCACACTCCAAACAGCGCACCCGCCAGATGGAGATCGGTGATTGGGTACCATCAAAGTGCTTGAGCGTCCGGGTGTAGGTCTGATGGTGGGTGAAGTGCAAGTGGCGGGGGCATCCTTCCGCGTGTCCGTCGGCCAAAGGTCCCCAGTCCAGACTATCCGCCGTCTCGACACGCTGAATCAGGGTTTGGATCCAGTCAGGTGCTGAGAAATTCGCCTGATACTCGGATAGGGTGTTGCCTAGATGCAGAATGACCGTACGGTTGTTCTTGACGCATCGCCTAACATTGGCTATAATTAGCCAAGATTGGCTAATCGGAGGTAGCGATGAAAAATACCCCAACCGTGCGCGTCGTCAGCGCGACGGAAGCAAAAAACAAGTTCGGCGAAATCATCAAGCACGCGTACGCGGCGGATGAACATCTCATCGTGGAGAAAAGCGGCATCCCCGTCGTCGCGATTATTCCGATGGCGGATTATCAGCAGTTGGCAAGCGCGCGCGCTACTTTGCCAGAGGTAGCGCAGAAAGTTGACGAAGCGAGTCGCCGCGCGCAAGCTCGCCGTGATCTTGCTGAATTTCTCGAACAAGTGCACGCGGAAATGCCTCAGGTGGATGAGGACGAAGAAGAAGCCGAAAAATTTATTCAAAGCGTAGTAGATGAGGTGCGTGCTGAACGCGCCAAGAAAATGTTAGCAGAATCGCGCGCGAAGTATTCGACACGCGTTCACCGCCGTCCCAAAACGCGAGCGAGAAAATGAAAGCCGTACTCGACACTAACGTGCTTGTCAGCGCGTTTCTGAGGGACAAAGGCAAGTCTGCGCAAATACTCTCGCAGAATTCGAGATTTGAATTGTTGATTTGCGAAGAAATAGTGGCGGAATTGACCGATGTTTTGAATCGTCCCGGAATTCGGAGAAAAGAAACTTACCTTGAACATCGCGTACACGAATACTTAGAACGACTGCGGGCAAGCGGCACCTGGGTCACGATTGCTGAGATTGAAAACCTCATCCCCCACGATCCGCCCGACAACACCGTACTCGCTTGCGCGGTCGAAGGTGGCGCGAAATATCTCGTCTCGGGCAACAAGCATCTACTCGATCTCAAACAGCATCGCCGCGTCAAAATCGTAACGCCTGCACAGTTCTTGGAAATCCTCAAATCCACGTGACCAATCTGAAATCATAAATCTGAAATCTGCAATGGAGTCTTATGAATCCACTCAACCGTGACGAAATTTGGCAATTGCTCTGCCAGTACACTGAAAGCGACCTCCTTCGCAAGCACTGTCTCGCCGTGGAAGCCGCGATGAAATGGTACGCGCGCAAATTCGGTGAGGACGAAAACTTGTGGGGCAACATCGGACTCGTGCACGACTTTGCGTACGAAAAATTTCCCGACCAGCATCCGCAAAAGGACGGCGAGATTTTGCGCGAACTTGGTTTTCCTGACGAATGGGTACGCGCGATCTGGTCGCACGGCGACGCGCTCGATGTTCCGCGCGTGACGCCGCTGGAGAAAACGCTGTACGCGGTGGACGAACTGACGGGGCTTGTCATCGCGGTTGCGCTCGTGCGCCCGTCGAAGAAACTCGCGGACATGGATGTTTCGTCGGTGAAGAAAAAGTGGAAGGACAAAGCGTTCGCGCGCGGCGTCAATCGCGAGGAGATTGCGAAAGGCGCAGACGCGCTCGGCGTGCCGCTGGACGAGCACATTGGGAATGTCATCGAGGCACTGCGGCCTATCTCAGAGCAATTGGGTGTATAGCCAAAGGATGAAGGATGAAAGATGAAGGATGAAAAATTCATCTTTCATCTTTTATCTTTCATCTTTTCCCCTTTATCTTTCATCTTTCCGCCTTGCGTACCGTGCCGTACCGCCACCATCTCCGCGATGATCGCGAGCGCGATTTCTTCTGGCGTGCGCGCACCCAGGTTCAAGCCAATCGGTCCGTGAACGCGCGACAGAAATTCTTCTGGCACTCCTTGCGCGCGCAGTTGCGCGAAATGTTGCGCGCGCGTCGCGCGCGAGCCCATCGCGCCGATATAGCGCGGCGGCGTCATCTGCGACAGCGCGGCAAGCGCGGGCAGATCGAACTTGGGGTCGTGCGTGAGAATCGCGATGTACGTGGACGCGTCGATCTTGATTCGCGCGAGCGCGTCTTGGGGCCATTCGACGATGATTTCGTCGGCAGTCGGAAAACGTTCGCGACTCGCAAAACGCGCGCGCCCGTCCACAATCGTCACGTGGAAACCGAGTGCTTGCGCGAATTGCGTGAGCGGAATCGCGGTATGCACGCCGCCGATGATGACGAGGTTCGGTTTCGGCGCGAACACGTCAATGAAAATTTCCGCGTCACCGTAAACGCGATTCTCTGGCGATTCGCGCTGCATCGCGTTCTGCGCGTCGCGCGCGACATCGGTGTTCAACGCCGCGTCACCCAGATCGCCCGACGCGCGATCATCGGCATACACGATCATCTTCGCGCCGACGTTCGCGCCGTTGACAATGGTTGCTGTCGCGCATAATTCATCCGATTCTATCGCGCGCGTGATCGTGTCCAGCCAATCCTCCGCTCCAACTTTGAACTTTGAACCTTGAACTTCTAACCAGACCTCAATCATCCCCCCGCACGATAATCCCACCTCCCACGCGGTTTCGTTCGCGATGCCGTACTTGAGCAACTTGGGCTTGCCCGTTTTGATGACGCGCTGTGCTTCTTCGATCACCGCGCCTTCTACACAGCCGCCGCTGACGCTGCCCGCAAATTCACCGCGCGCGTTGACGATCATCTTCGCGCCGATGGGACGCGGCGTCGCGCCGCCCGTTTTCACGACGGTGGCAAGCGCAATCGCGTCGCCGCGCGCGCGCCACGCGTCAATCGTTGCAATCAAATCGCGCATTGTGCTCCTTCGGAGAGAGGGAAGAGATGAAAGATGATAGAGGAAAGAAAATCACCACTCATCTATCATCTTTCATCTCTCATCTTTGTTCCAATTATACGCGCGTCACGGGTCTTGCGCAACGCCGCGCGCAAAGGTATAATGCCGCGCGGAGGAGGCGAAATGGCAAACCCAGAATCGGTAGACGAGATCAGATCAAAATTGGAAACCGAACGCGCGAAACTACGCGCCGCGATTGCGGACACGCCGCGCGACGCGATGCTTCGTCCGTTCGGCGATGGCGGCTGGTCCATCAAAGACATTCTCGCGCATATCGCGATGGCGGAACAAGTGAACGTGCAATTCGCCAAGCTGATGGTGGCGAAAGAGGCGCCGTTGCAATTGCGCGAGTTCGCCGCTGCGTATCCGGACTTTCCCGGCGAATTCGAACTCGACAAGTTCAACGCGTGGATGACGGAACGCTGGCGCGTCAAATCGCTGGAGGAAATTCTTGCCGCGTTGAACGACGCGCGCGCAGACACGCTCGCCTGGCTGGCAACACTCACGCCCGCGCAACTCGAACGCACCGGCGAGCATGCGGTCTGGGGCAAGCAATCGGTGCGCGGGATGCTGCGGATTCTGGTGATCCACGACAAGTTTCATCGCGGCGACATCGAGAAACGGAAAAAGTAGAGCGGCAAAAAATAAAACGAGGACTTGCAGTACAAGTCCTCGTCGCGTGATGTGCCGTCGGTTAGAGATAGCACTTGGGGATGCGCAGCCACTGTCCGGCGTAGATCCAGTTCAGGTTGTAGATGCCGTTAAAGCGCGCCAGCGTCCACGCGTCCGTGCCCAGGCGCCAGGCGATTCCACTCATCGTGTCGCCATATCGGACTTGGTACATACAGCGATAAATCGGACCTGGCATCGGTTGTGGAGCCGGACGCGGGGTGGGACACAAACCGGGCCACGGGCAAGGTGGATTCGGCGGATACCAACAGCCGTGGCAGGGGATGTACAGCACTTGTCCCGCGTAAATGTGGTTGGGATTCCAAATCCCATTCGCGCGCGCAATCGCCCAAGTGCTGACGTGGTACCGCCAAGCGATGCCGTCCAGCGTGTCACCGTATCGGACGACATAGTACGACACCGGCGCCGCAGCGGACGCTGGCGTCGGATTCGCAGCCGTGAGCACCAAGACCGCGAAGAGCGCGGCAACCGCACAAACGATTAACTTACGCATTCTTCTTCCTCCTTTGGCAATGCCGGTTCTCATCTCCGTGAGAGCCGGTGAATCTGGGTGATCAGCCCGATGAACCGTCTTATGTACCGCCATTATACACCAAAACCGTTTTTTTCTCAATCCCCTCTCTAGTCCCAGACTTGACTCCGAACACTTGTTCTGTTATAATCCAATCACATCAAGTCGCGCCGTGACGCGCCGGACATTCCGTCAAATTTTTCTGCCACTCGTCCGAATGTTCTCTTCTCCGGCGGCTCGATTTTCGGGCTTGCGTTTTGCGCCTACTTGATGTAAACTAGCGATATGATTCGTGGTAAAGTGGCAGCCAAGGAGACTCGTATGCCAAGCGAAACCGGTAAAGCCAAAGCGCTCGAAACCGCTCTCGCCTCCCTCAAAAAACGATACGGCGAAGGGGCGATTATGAAACTCGGCGAAACGACCAGTCTGAAAATTGACGCCATTCCTACTGGCTCGATCTCGCTCGATCTCGCGCTCGGAATCGGCGGAATTCCGCGCGGACGCGTGACCGAAATCTACGGACCCGAAGCATCGGGCAAGACGACGATTTGCCAGCACATCATCGCCGAAGCCCAAAAACTGGGCGGTGTCGCCGCGTTCATTGACGTGGAACACGCGCTCGATCCGCTCTATGCCGCCAAGTGCGGCGTCAACACCAGCGAACTCCTCATCTCGCAACCCGATACCGGCGAGCAGGCGCTCGAAATCGCGGAGGCGCTCGTGCGTTCCGGCGCAGTCGATCTCGTCGTGATTGACTCGGTTGCCGCGCTGGTGCCGCGCGCCGAAATCGAAGGCGAGATGGGCGATTCGCATATGGGCTTGCAAGCGCGCTTGATGAGCCAGGCGCTCCGCAAACTTTCCGGCGCGATCAAAAAATCGAATACCGCGGTGATCTTCACGAATCAGTTGCGCCAAAAAATCGGCGTGATGTTCGGCAATCCGGAAACGACGACCGGCGGAATGGCGCTCAAGTTCTACGCGTCAGTGCGTTTGGACGTGCGTCCGGTCGACGCGATCAAAAGCGGCGAGGATGTGATCGGCAATCGGACGCGCGCGCGCGTCAAGAAAAACAAGGTCGCGCCGCCGTTCCGCAAAGCCGAGTTCGACATTTTGCACAACGAAGGCATTTCGCGCGAAGGGGATGTGCTCGACCTGGGTGTCGAGATGAACATCATTGACAAAAAGGGCGCGTTCTATTCGGTCGAAGGCACGCGGCTGGGTCAAGGGCGCGAAAATGCGCGCGAGTATTTGAAACAAAATTCTGAAATGATGGAACGTCTGTACGCGGCGATTCGCGACAAGGCGGGCTTGCACGGCGCAGTCCCCAAGAGTCTGGAAGACGCGCGCGACAAAGACGATGACGAAGACGACGAGGACGACGACGACAAAGAGTAAGACCAGGTGACGCGATGCGCTCGCTGTGGCGGGCGCATCGCCGTACTTGCCGCGTTCGCACAAATGTTCGGCGCGGCGTTCCCACGACATTCGATCTTAGACGGCGGCACTCGGCGCGCGAGCGCTGAGTGAAACGCCGGGCATTCGATTCCGTACACGCGCAAATGGATTCAACCGTCAGCACGTTTGTCCAGGTGCCACGCGCGGCGCGACAACCTCGCCCGCGATGGTTTTTGATTTGGTGCGGCAAAACATTGTTTTGGCATCCGCCCGAGTGAGTTATTCCATTTTGTTGAGCACGCGCCATCAACGCGTCGGCATCTGTTCGCCCGACGCGATGGATTAGATTCGGAAAATCGAACGCCCGGCTTGCCGCCGGAACGACGCGCACACACGCGCGCGTCGTGCGAATCGCTGTGGGAAACTCCTGCGGCGATTTTTGTTTTTGGCTTGTCATTGCGAGCGTTTTCTGCGAAGCAATCTCCAAATCACAACGTGGGGATTGCTTCGGACAAAAAACGTCCTCGCAATGACAGAGGGCAAAAATGTCCGGACGAATCACGGCACTCGAACCGCAAGTCAAACACGCGCAGCGGTTCAATCTCTACGTGGACGATCAATTCGCGTTCGGCGTCTCCGCGCTGATCGCGGCGCGCTTGCGCGTGGGGCAAACGCTCTCTAATGACGAGCTCGCCAAGATCGCGCGCGAGGAAAATTTCGAGACCGCGCGCGAAAAGGCGTTGCGATTTTTGGAGCCGCGCCCGCGCAGCGCGTCCGAAGTGCGCCAGCACCTGATCAAGAAAAAAATCGCGGCGGAGGTGATCGATCAGGTGATCGCGCGATTGACGGACGCCGGTTTGCTGGACGATACCGCGTTCGCCAAATACTGGGTCGAGAATCGCGAGCAGTTCAAGCCGCGCGCCGCGCGCGCGCTGCGATTCGAGTTAAAGCGCAAAGGATTGGGCAACGCCGAGATCGCGGAGGCGGTCGGCGAGATTGACGAGAGCGAAAGCGCGTACCGCGCCGCGCGAGCGCGCGCGCCGCGCTGGCACAGTTTGGAACGCCGCGAATTTTCGGACAAGTTGACCGCGTTTCTCGTGCGCCGCGGCTTTGGATACTCGGTGGCGAAGGACGCCGCCCAACGCGCGTGGGACGATCTCCACGCGACGGATTCTGAGGTGGAGACGCCTCACTAAATACTGGAGGATGAGCTGTATGGAAAGTATGCGAACGTTCATTGAATTGATTCTGATTTTCAGCGCGGCGGTGATCGCCTTTGTCGTCGGGTATTGGATGCAACGCCGTTTTGCGAGCGCGCAAATCAAAGCGCAAATCGCCGAAGCGCAAAAGACGCTCGCCGAAGCGCACGCGCGCGCGAAAGATATCGTCCTGAAAGCTAGAGACGAGACGATCAAGTATCGCGATGAACTGGAAAACGATCTGAAAAAGAAACGCCAGGACTTGCAACGCGAAGATGAACGACTGCGCCATCGCCGCGAGGCGTTCGACCGGCGGCAAGAATCACAAGAACAGCGCGAAAAGAAACTGGAACGCAAGGAAAAAGACCTGGATCGGATCCGCGAGAGTTTGCAGCAAAACGAAGCCAGGCAATTGCAAGAGTTGCAACGCATCTCTGGCTTGAGCACCGAAGACGCCAAAGCGATCTTACTGCAACAAGTCGAAAAAACGACGCGCCAAGACGCCGCGCGCTTGATCCGCGAAATCGAACAGCACGCGCGCGAGGAAGGCGAAAATCGCGCGCGCGAAATCATCACGACCGCAATCGAGCGCGTCGCCTCCGATCAAGTCGCCGAGACGACCGTCTCGCTCGTGCCGCTGCCGAACGACGAAATGAAGGGGCGCATCATCGGGCGGCAGGGGCGGAACATCCGTGCGATTGAAGTCGCCACCGGCGTCGATCTGGTGGTTGACGACACACCCGAAGCCGTGATATTATCCAGTCACAATCCGGTGCGGCGCGAAGTGGCGCGGCTCGCCTTGAATAAATTGATCAACGACGGGCGCATCCATCCGGGGCGCATCGAAAAAATCGTCGAAAAGGCGGAAGAAGAAGTCAACGCGCAAATCGTCGAATCCGGCGAGCAAGCCGCGCTGGAAGTGGGCGTGACCGGTTTGCATCCCGAAATCACCAAACTACTGGGACAGTTGCGCTTTCGCACGTCGTACGGGCAAAACGTGCTGGCACATTCGGTCGAGACCGCGCATCTGGCGGGTATGATGGCGGCGGAATTGAAAGCGAACGTCGGCGTCACCAAAGCCGGCGCGTTGTTGCACGATCTCGGCAAAGCCGTCTCGCACGAGGTTGGCGGCGCGCACGCCTTGACCGGCGCGGACATCGCGCGCAAGTACGGCATCCCGGAACCGGTCTGCAACATCATCTCGGCGCATCACGGCGAAGACGAGTCGCAGTCGCTAGAAGCGGTGCTGGTGATCGCGGCGGACGCGATCAGCGGCGCGCGCCCCGGCGCGCGGCGCGAATCGCTGGAACAGTACTTGAAACGCGTCGAGGCGCTGGAGCAGATGGCGAACGCGTTCCAGGGCGTGCAGCAATCGTACGCGATCCAAGCCGGACGCGAGATTCGGATCATCGTCAAGCCGGAAGAAATTGACGACCTGGGTTCGATCAACTTGAGCAAGCAAATCGCGCGCAAGGTGGAAGACAATCTGGAATATCCCGGTCAAATCAAGGTGACGGTGATCCGGGAAATGCGCTCCGTCGAGTACGCGAAATAAATCCGCGTGCGCCGCGCCGCGGCGGCGCACGCGCCGCAATATTTTTCCGATCCCTGTTTCTCGATCTGGGGACATCATCCGACTCCATTCAATTCGTTGACTCACACCACACGATTACGCGCGGGCGCGCGAGCGGCTGCGCGTGCGGATGCTGACACGCGAGAGAATCGTCATGGGAGTCTAACATTTTCTCGCGGGGTGGCGTCACTGGAGGGATCCCATGGTAGACACGATCAAGGTCTCAGCCAAATCACGTTCGACGGCGGTCGCAGGCGCGATTGCCGGAGTGATCCGCGAGCACAAGCACGCCGAAGTGCAGGCGATTGGCGCGGGCGCGGTCAATCAGGCGATCAAAGCCATCGCGATCGCGCGCGGTTATCTGGAACGCGACGGCTTGGACATTGCTTGCGTTCCCCTTTTCGTCGAAGTGGACGTTAGCGGCGAGGAGCGCACGGCGGTCAAATTCCTGGTGGATGTGCGCGGCACGTTCACGCCCAAAGTGGAAGCGCCGTCTGCGCCTGAATCCGCACAAGCGTAAAGTCAATGCGTGACGCGCGGTTTGGGTAAATGCTTTGCCAATTTCTGATCGCGACACCGAGTGCGGAAACAAAGCCGCACTCGGGTGTCAGATTGGCATTGGCGCACATACGGCTACCGCGTGGGGGAGAAAAGTATGACTATTCAGGCAATTCGTCTGAATCTGCCGGATAATTTGTTGCGCCGCTTGACCGAGACGGCGGAGGCAACGCAACAATCGGTAGACGATGTGTTGCTCCAAACGATTCGCGCGGGTCTCCCGCCCAATCTGGAACGCGTCCCTCAACGTTTTCACGCCGATTTGCGCTGGTTGAATCGCCTCGACGATGATACTCTGCGCCGCGTCGCGGCGAGCGAATTGGACGCCGATAAAACAGTTGAGTACGAGACGCTGTTGGAGCAAAATCAGCGCGCGCAGTTGACTGGCGATCAAAACGTCCGGTTGAATGTTCTGCGCGAAGAAGCCGACTTGATGATGTTCCGGCGCGCGTATGCGTTCGCGTTGTTAAAGTGGCGCGGCAATCCGAATTCAGAATCAGTGGTCCCCTGATGAATCCAAAGATTCCACCTGAACTGCGCCGCCAAGTATCACAAGACGCGCAATATCGTTGCGGCTATTGTCGCACGAGCCAACGCGTCGTGGGCGGACCGATGGTAGTGGATCACCTGATTCCTGTCTCGCGCGGCGGTCCCACGACCCGCGAGAATTTATGGTTGGCGTGCCGCCGCTGCAATGAGTTCAAGGGCGCGCGCACAGAGGCGGTGGACGAACAAACCGGCGAGGCGGTGAAATTATTCAATCCACGGACCCAATCCTGGTCTGTGCATTTCGCGTGGAGTTCCGATGGAACCGAAATCATCGGTTTGACGGCAATCGGGCGCGCCACCGTGCTTGCGCTGCGGTTGAACAATCCGGAAATTGTCGCCGCCCGCGCGCTGTGGCTCCACGCTGGTTGGCATCCAGCGGATGGATAGAGAAATTAAAATTCGATGAATGAATCATCCGCGCGTGTGGACTTGCACGCGCATTCAACCGCGTCCGACGGCGAGTTGACTCCGGCGGCGCTGGTGCAGTACGCGCGCGAACGCGGCTTGTCCGCGCTCGCGCTGACCGATCACGACACGGTAGACGGACTCGACGCGGCGATTGACGCCGCGCGCGATCACGCGCTCGAACTGGTGCCCGGCGTGGAACTCTCGTGCGATGTGCCGCAAAACGAAGTGCACGTCCTGGGCTATTTCATTGATTGGCGCGACGCGAATTTTTTGGCGATGCTTGCCAAATTTCGCGAGGGGCGGTTTGGGCGCGCCGAGAAAATGACGAAGAAACTGACCACGCTCGGCGCGCCGATTTCGTTCGAGCGCGTCAAGCAGATTGCCGGAGACGCGTCGATCGGACGACCGCACGTCGCGCAAGCGCTCGTCCAAGCCGGACACGTCGCGACGATTACGGAAGCGTTTGATCGCTTTATCGGACGGACGGGACCTGCCTACGTCGAACGCTTTCGCTTGAATCCGGAAGACGCGGTCGCGTTGATCCTACGCGCGGGTGGCGTGCCGGTGCTCGCGCACCCGCGCGAGGTGACGGGCTGGATCGAGCCGCTGGTCAAAGTGGGGCTGATCGGTTTGGAGGCGATGTACGGAATGTACGACGAAGCGACGCGCGCACATCTCGTCCAACTGGCGCGGCAGTACGATCTGATCGTGACCGGCGGCAGCGATTTCCACGGCTTGAATCGAATGGCGTACTTGAACGACTTGGGCGAAGTGGACGTGTCGCTCCAAGTCGTGGAGCAATTGCGGGAGAGAGCGACGCACTAAATCAGAATCCTGGTTTCTTGGAGAAACCAGGATTCTTCATTTTACCGGCAATTATTCGTGAACGTCGCTTGATTCGAAAAGAGTTCGTTCGGCGTGATGACGTGGATGCGTTGCCAGCCACTGCGGAGCGAACTGGGAACGCCGCTCCACTGATCGGTAATGATCTGCGATCCCGCCGCCGTAAACGCGAGCGATTGCGTGGGTTTGTTCGTACCATCACTCCGTTCCCAGCGATACGTGACGGTGCCCGGTCCGTTCATCGTGATCGTGCCGGTGAAGACGAACGTGGCGGGGCACGCGCCCGAGTATGTAACCGGCGTGATGTTCAGAATCGCGCTCGTGACAATTCCGGGCACCGGTGTGGCGGTCGGCGTATTCGTCGGCGTATGGGTTGGCGTTGCGGTTGGCGTATGCGTCGGCGTCGGTGTATTCGTCAACGTTGGCGTATTCGTTGGCGTGTTGGTGGGCGTGTTCGTCGGCGTGAATGTCGGCGTGCTCGTCGGCGTCGGCGTCGAGCCGATCAAGGTGCGAACCAGGATGTTGTTGTTGTAGTTCGACTCGGTCACTTCTTGCAGCAGATTCACGTTCACGCTGACGGCTTGCGTGCCGAGCAGCGTAAAGTTCGGCACGACGAGACGCGCTTCTTGTTGCGACGGCAACGACGCGATCGGGCGGTCCGATTCGACGACGACGTTTCCCACCGTGACTTGGATCAGGAACGCGCGCGTCACGTCGCCGTTGCCGATGTTGCGAACCGTGTAGACGATCTGATTCGTCGGCAAGAGCGAAATATCGGTGACGGTGAGATCGGGCAAATCCTGGACGGTGACGGTGATGGACATCGTCGTCGTGCCGCCGATGTTGTTCGCAATCAGATAGTACGACGTGGTGGAAGTAGGCGAGACCAGGCGCGAACTGACCGGATCAACCCGGTCTTGATTCAGAAAAACCTGGTCGGCGTTGGTGACGCTCCACTGCAACAGCGACGGCGCGCCGCGCGCAATCGTCGCCGGGTTCGCGTTGAACATCGTGATGATCGGCGGCGGAATGGTGGTGGCGGTGCCGGTGGGGAACGGCGTGCGCGTCGGCGTCAGAGTCGGCGTGAAGGTCGGCGCGAGCGTTGGCAGCGCGGTCGGTTCCGGCGCGCCGCCAATCGTGAATTGCCACGCGCGCGTAGTTTTGTTGCCTGCCACGTCGCGCAATTCGATCAGCGCGACGTGCTTGCCCGGTTCGAAATCGGCGGTGAACGTCGTCGTCGTATCGCCGACGGCGGCTTGCGCCGTGACATCGCGTCCGTCCACGACGAGTTTGATCGAACGGAGATCGAGCGCGCGCTCGTCGCGATATGTCGCCTTGATCGTGACGCGCGTCAACGTCGTTCCTGCTATCGGGTTGTACGGCAACAGCGCTTCGTGCGCGGGTTCCACTTGCGAAACGACCGGCGCGCTTGCATCGCGCGTCACCAGGTAGCCGATGCCGATCGCGATGCCGATGATGACGAGCGCGGTGAGCAACGCCGCGCCGATCCACCGCCACGCGCAGCCATCGAAAATGGACGGGGCTTCTGGAAGCGGCGGGAGCGGTTCCGATGGACCGCTTTCGATGCTGATACTCTCGGCGGGTTGCGGCGGCGCGGCGGCGACCATTCGCGCGGACGCAAGGACGCGCGCGCGCACCGTCGCCGCGAGTGAGTCCGGCAGAACGAACGCCGGCAAATAGCCAAAGAGCGATCCGGTCGTGCCGATGCGCCGGTGCATTCCCCAAATGCGTTCGGGGTCAATTTGCCCGGAGAGCGGGCGCCCTTGTTGCCGCGCTTGCGCGTCGAATTGCGCGTTGAACAAGCGGCGCGCTTCTTCCAGCAGGCGCGCCAAGTCCGTGCGCGCGATGCCGAGCGCGTGCGCTTTTTCGGTGGGAGACAAGCCGTGCAATTCTTCGACGACGAGGACGGCGCGATGAAACGCGGGAATCGCGCGCGCGGCGCGCCAAATATCTCCGGCGAGCCCGGACACGCTCGGCTCGGTCGAAGGGGGCAGGGAATCGAGCCAGCCCTTTTGGCGGAGAAAACCCAGCGCGATTTCGCGCGCGAGTCCGTACAGCCAGCCGCGCACCGGCAAGTGATCGACCAAGGTCGAAACGCCGGAGGGGACGCGCGCGAAAACTTCTTCCAGCAGGCGCGCGGTCTGATCGCGATCGCCGATGATGCGGTAGATGAATTCGTACAGCGTCGGGCTGTAGCGATCGTACAATTCGCCCAGCGCCGTGCGGCGTCCGTCGCGCATTTCCAGAATCAGTTCGTGGTCAGATTTGCTTGTCATCGCAAACCTCCTTACGCGCGAGTCATTTGCGTCAACGAAATTCCCGCGCGCCACAAATAGAAAAATCCCAACAAGGTCACCGGCACGATCAGCGCCGCGTGCAAAACGATCGCGTAACTCGTCGCGAGGTTGGGCTCGACCCCGAACAGGGTTGCCAGAACGTAAAAGATCGCGGCGTGGAACACGCCGATATACCCGGGCGTGCTGGGAGCGAGCGTCGCAAGGTTAGCAACCGCGCACGCGACGAGAAAAATCGGCAGCGGCAGAAAAATGTTAAAGCCCCACGCGATCGCGACGTACATTCCGGTTTCGAAGAGCCACGCCAGAATCGAAAGCGCGAAGACGGCGAGCGAATCACCGGGACTACGCAAGACGCCCAGTCCGTCGAGCAACGCGCGGGTGAGCGAACCGGCGCGCGCGCGGAGCGATGCGGACGGAACGCGCTGGATGAAAAAGTGGGCGATCCGTTCGACGCGGCGCGGCATTCCGGCAAGGAGCGCGAACGCGACGATCGCCGCGATAAACAGCGCGCCGACGATACGCAAACGCGCGTTCAATTCTTCGTCCGCCAGATTCAGCGCGAACGCTCCGGCGACGATGAACATCAGCATCGTCAAGCCGTCGAAGACGCGTTCGACGACAATCGTGACGAGCGTGGCGGCTTTGCTGACGTTTTCCTGGCGCCCCAAAATGTACGCGCGGACGATTTCGCCCATTCGCGCCGGAAGAATATCGTTCGCCATATAGCCGATGACGACCGGCGGAAAGAGCGCGCGGCTCGGAATCGGTTTGATCGGGCGGAGCAAAAAGTGCCAGCGCATCGCGCGCACGCCCACGCCGGTGAAATAGAGCGCGAGCGCGGGGAGCAAATAAATGTACTGCGCTTGTTGCAGCGCCGCCAGAATTTTCGCCGGATCGGTCTGATAGAGAACGAAGATCGCCAGAATCAGACTGATCAACAAGCCGAGCCAGAATCGTTTTTGTTTCAGCATATCGTCCCGGTTATTGTAGCACACATCGTGGAAAAATAGAAGTGGCGAGGCATCGGTCAATGCCGATGTCTCGCCGCTTGGCGTACTCTGCACACACCCTATTCAGTTGGTTTGCGCCGCTCCGGCAGTGACGAAATGTTCGGGGGAGGGCGGGAGCATACTACCCAGCACGCGTTCCATCGCCATCGTATGCTGGCACAAGCCGTGCGTCGAAAAATAGTGGCATCCGCACGTCCAATGCCCGCGCTCGAAGGAAACGTCCCAAGTGTTGTTGTCGCCTTCGATCTTGACGTGGAACTGGTTGAAGACGACGCGGCGATTGGCTTCTGCCGCGTACCGCTTCGCCTTCTCGATCTTGCCGATCATGCTGGAGTCCATACATCCTCCTGATTGGAATTTGGGCTTGCGCCCGTCTGCCGATTTTTGGAAAAGCAAAGCACCAGACGCGCAGGCGCGGCTAGTGCTTGACGATTGCAAATAAAAGCGGTGCCCGTTCGGCGCGGGCGGATAATCCACTCATAGCGAATCTGTCTCCTCAATTCCACAGATAGTATATGCCGATTCGCGCCAAAAGTCAATTGCGCGTTTAGTGAAAAATCCGCTGAAAACGCGCTTGAATTGGAATGCGCGATAGTATGAGTGTCAAAAGGCAGTCTGGCAAACCGAGCAGGGAACAATTTGGCGCGGCGCGGCGTCTTTGATTTGAAACGGAGGAGAAAATGTTCACTCGCACATTGCTTTTCGGAATTGGTTTGTTCGTGATCGGATGGAGTGTTGCTTGCGCGCCGGGACCAACGCCTGTGCCGCCAAGTGCCGCGCCGCCGATGCGCGGTGTGGCGTCGGCACCAACTTCCGCGCCGATGCCGACCAAACCACCCGCGCCGATGGGCGCACCGGCTCCGGTAACGTCCGCACCCGAGACAACATCGTCCGGCGCGCCGAGTATGCTGGCGGCTGCGGCGGACGCGCGGCGCAAAATCATCAAGAACGCGCAGATGACGCTCACGGTCGAAAGCGCGGACACGGCGGTTGACCGCATCACCGGCATCGTCGGCGATATGCGCGGCTACATCACCAGTTCGCGCACGTTTTTCGAAGGCGGAATGAAAGCCGCGACGATCACCTTCGCCGTGCCGGTGGATCGATTTGAAGAGACGCTGCAACGCGTTCGCAGGCTCGCGCTCAAGGTCGAACAAGAAAGCGCGTCGGGGCAGGATGTGACGGATCAGTACGTTGACCTGGAATCCCAGGTTCGCAACCTGGAAGCGACGGCGGATCGCATTCGCGATTTTCTCAAGAAAGCGCAAACGGTCGAAGAGGCGCTCAAAGTCAATCAGCAATTGAGCCAAGTCGAAAAAGAAATCGAAACGATCAAAGGCAAGCTGAATTATCTCGGCGACCGTTCCGCGTTTTCGACGATCACAGCGGAGATCCGCGAGCCCAAGCCCACGCCGACGCCGACGTTTACGCCAACCATCACGCCAACGCCAACACCGACCGCGACGCCAACGGTTTGGAACCCGGGTCAGACTGTAACGCGCGCCGTCGAAACTCAAACGACGCTAATGCGCGCGCTGACGGAATTGCTGATCTGGCTCTTCATCGTCGCACTGCCGTACGCGCTGGTAGGCGCGGTGGCGATTTGGGTAATCGTGCAATTGCAGCGCTGGTCAAAGCGCAAAACGCCGGACGGACCGAGTCAGCCGCCGGAGGCGGGACAGTAAAATTCAAGTGAAATCAAGACCCGAAGGGTTTTCGCGAAGCGAACCCTTCGGGTCTGTTGTTTATTTGCCGGTGTAGTGCAAACATAAATCATCGCAGATCACTGACGGTCAAGCCGCGTGGTTTTGAGAAATCTTCACGCGCTTGCCTGACTTGCTACGCTAGGTTTGCGATTGATGCGAACATGCCCTGGCTGAACGACGACAAATGCGCCACTGAGTTGCTGACCTTGCTCACTCACAGTACGCTTGATACTCTCGGCAAGGGATTGGCGAGCATTGCCAGGAAAACGGATCAGAATCACGCCTGCCGAGTCTGCATGACTGACAAAAACGAGCCAGCCAAAATCCTTGTCCTCCGTCAACAGGATACGCTTCTCGCGGTGGGCTTGGTCTATCAAAGCGCGATCGTCGGAACGGCGCATCACTTCGCTGAGGGCGAGAACATCATAACCGACTGCCCGCAGCGCGCGCCCGACGGCAAAGTCGCAACTCTCATCAGCCAGAAAACGCAAAGCAGGGGTAGCCATCATGCGGGTTGCAACAAGATGGTTTCGTGGGCAAGCGACTCGGCGGCATAAGCCAGCACCGCGCGAATATCCTCCCGCTTGAGACGCGGATAAGCATCCAACAAGTCTACTTCGGTCGCGCCTTCGCTAAGTTTGCGGATGATCAGTTCGACCGGGATGCGCGTGCCGCGAATCACAGGTTTGCCCAACATAACAGCAGGGTTAATCTCAATCCGATCTGTCAAAAACATAGTCTGCCTCCCAATCCGTTGGCGATTGTATCACGTGTGCTTGGTCACGTCAAACCGGTGATGTGTGGGGCAAAGTATTTTTCGCGGTTTAGAAAAATGCTCCGCCCTTTTGCCTTAAGACAAAGTATGTCTGTGGCTTTTGCTACCTTCGGATGAACGGCAAAAAGTTCCAACTCTGTTGCGTCACGCTTACTTGATACGTGGCACTGGTATCATCTCAATAACTTGGGGTAAACTTACACTCAACCTCGTTTTTCTCGCATGAAAATGGTCACGCGAGCCACTTTCCCCTGAATTATTGAGAAGATACTGGCACTGCATCCAAACGCGCTGCCCGCGGCTTGGCTGACGCGGACAAAGTACGTTCCGGTTTGCGGCGCTTGCCAGAGCAAGCGCGATGCTTTGCCGCCACCGCTGTTATCGTCCAATGCGAGTTGCGTTACGCCGTCCAGATCGTACACTTGCAAAACGGTATCCACGCCGCTGGCGAGATTGCCGGTTTGAATGAGATAGCGTTGTCCCGCGACCGCGTTTAGTTTGAGCCAATCCTCGTCTTGCGCGATGTCAAACAGGCGATTTGCCGACACGCCATCGGTTGTGATCGTTTTGGCGACGTAATAGTTGTCGTCAATCTCTTGGCTGTCTGCCGGGCAAAGGAGCGGGGCTTGCAAATCAAAGTTGCCGATTTCGGTTGTTTGCGCGGTTGCCGTTTTGAGGTTTGTGTCAACCGTCGTTGGCAAAGCGATCCACGCGGTGGTCGTGTCGTTCCAGTAGTAAATCTTCATCTGGCTCGTGTCGAAATGTCGCGTCTCAGCCGTACCGTATGTTACTTGTAGTGTGACCGGTTGCGCAAAACTCGAGCGGGGTCGTCTGACGCTTTGGCTTTGACTAATGCCCAGCCATTCCAGAACTTGGAGCAAGAAAGATCTGCCCGCAGTGCGTAATTGAGCTGATGGTACAGCAACCGGTGATACGTCTCCAAATCTGATCGTTAATGTTGTGGTCAATGCTCCAGACGGAATGATTGCGTTGCCGTTACCCGAAGGGCTGGGCAACGTTCCCCCCGATGGACCCGTGGCTTGGTCAGGCAGAATTGCGAAGTTCCACAATTGACCGTTTGGTATGAATTGCCCTGCTGGATTGTTCCACGCCCAAGCCGCGGTTGTTCCAAACCATCCGTATGGGTCAACAACTTCATCTTCTGTCCATTGTCCATTTCCGTCCTTATCGTAGTAGAGCCCAAAGTGCAAATGAATACCGGTGCTTCTTCCAGTGGTTCCCATAATTCCTAGGTGTTGACCTGCATTGATTGGACTGTTAACGGTGACTGAGATTGACTTGAGATGGCCATACAAAGTCGCGTAGCCGTTTTGGTGATTGATCCAGACACGATTGCCGTAGCTGGTATTGGTAATCAAGGTGCTTGCTACAACACCGGAATATGCTGCCAAGACCGGCTCGTCTACGTTCAGGTCAGGATTACGCTTGGAGAAATCAATGCCATTGTGTCCTCCATAGCAATTGGTTTGTAATGTACAGAAATGATCTGGATCATCCGATGGGCCAGGTGGGTATGACAAAGGAGTGCCACCTTCCCATTTGCGGATTTGGTAATCGTGCCCATAGTCTGGAGATTGGTGATCAAACCATGAATTGACCCGGGCGATTGCATCCTGGCTCGAGTTTGTTGTGGTGACAGGCAACGTCAAGAAACGTGTAGGTATTGGCCGAATCCTGAAATCATTCCCCGTTGAACTTGGCGGCACACTGACAGTGCGCGTAATGGGCGCAAAGATGTAACCACTCTTGGTTGGCGTAATTGTGTGCGTACCTGTGACGACGTTGGTGATGGTGTAGTAGCCGCTTGCGTCAGTGGTGATGCTATCGCCTGAACTGGAGAAAAGCGTGACGCTAGACGCGCCGATGCCGCTGTCATTTGTCACACGACCGGAGATGGAATATGCCGGGTAACGTGCTAGAATCTCGGCATCACTCAACGCGCGACTGTAAATATAGATTTCATCTAGCATCCCATTCAAATATTCGGTACTCCCTGGCACGTCCCGGCCTATTTCGAGTGGAAGTTCGCTCGAGTCCAAAGTGCCAATTCCGAGGTCTTGCTCTCCGATCTTTGTACCATCTAGGAAGATTGACAACAATCCATTAACCGATTATGCGAAATTAGGCGAACAGTTCTTTGACCGCTAACAGGTTGCGCCCCAGCAGTGCATTCAGATAAATGCCTAGCGTGAAGGCAGTGATAATCCCGACAACGCGTTTGCACAACCCCCA
>Ga0194127_10003584_pt1 | contig 19725 bp, 15 predicted proteins | sample TA2KigC100mmetaG_FD_148624 | JGI IMG/M metagenome (GOLD analysis project Ga0194127, IMG submission 148624) | Freshwater microbial communities from Lake Tanganyika, Tanzania - TA2015036 Kigoma Deep Cast 100m | ecosystem: Environmental > Aquatic > Freshwater > Lake | place: Tanzania: Lake...
GGGGCATACACTCGAGCTAGGTGTTCTGCCGACTGGCGTGTACTTTGCGCGGGTAGTGCCGCAACGCGGAAGCCCGATCTGCGCGCGGATCCTCAGGATTCGCTAGCCTAGGTGACCTTCCCCCCTCAAACTGAGCCGGGCGCAGAGTTGGTTTCCTGGTATCCTCAAGGCCAGGAGGACAACGCATGCGTGGTAAGCGATACAGCGAGGAGCAGATCTTCAGCATTCTGCATGAGCACGAGGCCGGCGCCTCGGCCAAGGAGGTCTGCCGGCGACACGGCATCGCCGACCAGACCTTTTACACCTGGCGGCGCAAGTACGGCGGTCTGGAGCTGAGCGACCTGCGCCGCCTCAAGGCCCTGGAGGTGGAGAATCGCAAGCTGATGCAGCTGCTGGCTGAGCAGGTTCTAGACAACCAGGCGCTGAAGGTGAGCTAGAGACAGCAAAGAACCTCTACGGCCGTCGGATCGCCGGGAGTGTGTCCGGGCGGCCAGAGCGCAGCTCCCCATCAGCGAGCGTCGCGCCTGCCAGGTGGCAGGGCTGTCGCGCTCGGCGTGTCGATACGAGGGCCACAGCCGGGAGGATGGCCCGCTTCGTGAGCGATTGCGGGCGCTGGCCGATGAGCGCCGGCGCTACGGGCTGCCGCGGTTGATCGTGCTGCTGCGGCGCGAGGGGATCATGGACGACCACAAGCGGGTCGAGCGGATCTACGGCGAGGAAGGCCTTCAGGTGAGGCGGCGGCGGCGCAAGCAGACCTGCCGCTCCCGGCGAGCGCCCCTGGTGGATGTCCCCGAGCGGCCGAACCAGCGCTGGTCGATGGACTTCGTCCACGACGGCCTGGCCTCGAGCCGCGGCTTCCGCTGCCTGACCTTGGCCGACGACTTCACGCGGGAGTGCCCGCACATCGAGGTGGCGCGGTCGATCCCCGGCGACCGCGTCGTCCGCGTCCTGGACTATCTCGCCTGGTCGCGCGGCCTGCCCGAGGCGATCGTCGTGGACAATGGCCCTGAGTTCCAGAGCTTGGCGATGGATCGCTTTTCGCACGAGCGGTGTGTCGCGCTGCGCTTCATCGCCCCGGGCAAGCCGGTGCAGAACTGCTTCATCGAGAGCTTCAACGGGAGCTTTCGCGACGAGCGCCTCAACGAGCACTGGTTCCTATCGCTGGCAGACGCCCAGCGGAAGATCGAGCGATGGCGGGCGGAGTACAACACGTTTCGGCCGCACCGGTCGCTCGGGCAGATGACCCCAGCGGCCTTCGCGGCTAGGTTCGAGGAGCGCCAGGCACTAACTCCGGAGTTGGCTTAGACGATGGGGGAAGGTCACTGACGCCCCTCGCATCACTCGAGGTTCTGGGCCCTGAGAGTGCATTGTGACATTGCCGGCCTGCCCGCCGCGCGGCGCGCCGTTACCCTCGGCGTCTTCGACGGCGTGCACGCCGGCCATCGCCGCATCCTCGGTGCGCTCGGCGCCGCCAAGCGGCGCGAGGGGCTGGCGAGCGCGCTGGCCGTCACCTTCTGGCCGCACCCGCTCGCCGTCCTGCGCCCCGAGCGCGCGCCCGGCCTCCTGCTCACGCTCGAGGAGCGCGTGGCGGCCCTGGCTGCCACGGGCCTGGACGAGCTCGTCGTGCTGGAGTTCACCGCCGAGGTGGCCGGGACCGACTACGCCGACTTCGCGCGCGAGACGCTGGTTGGCGCCCTCGGCCTGCGCCGGCTCGTGGTCGGCTACGACTTCCATCTTGGCCGGGGACGGGCCGGCACGGCCGAGGCCCTGGCCGCGCTCGGTGAGACGCTGGGCTATCGCGTCGAGGTGGTGACGCCTTGCTACAGCGACGGCCGCATCGTCAGCAGCAGCCACATCCGCGCGGACCTCACCGCCGGCCGGCTCGCGGCCGTCGCGGCGGCGCTGGGCCGACCCTTCCCGCTCAGCGGCCGCGTCGAGCCCGGCGACGGCCGCGGCGCCGCGCTCGGCTTCCCCACCGCCAATCTCGCGCCGCCGCCCCCTGAGAAGCTCTTGCCGCCCTTGGGGGTCTATCTCGTCCGCTGCCGCTGGCTGGCCGGCCAAGCCTGGCAGCCGGGGCTGCTGAACCTGGGCCTCGCGCCCACCCTGCGCGGGCGATTCGTGCCGGAGGTGCACCTGCTCGTGGGCTCCGTTGACCTGGGGGGGCGAGAGCTGCAGGTGGAGATCCTAGAATGGCTTAGGGCGGAGCAGCGCTTCCCCGACGCCGAGGCCCTGAAAACCGCCATCGCCGCCGACGTGGCCACCGCGCGGCGCCGCCTGGCCGCGGGCAGCTTCCCGCTCTAGGCCCCCCTATTTACAGCCGATAGGCACTGTGCTAGCTTGCGCCCTCAAGGCGGGTGCTCTGCGCCTGCCGCCATCGCGTCTGCTCGAAGATACCTGGGAGGTATGCTGACGATGGCACTCGAACACGAGACCAAGAAGAGCATCATCGAGAAGTTCCGCTTGCACGAAGGGGACTCCGGCTCCGCGGAAGTGCAGATCGCCCTGCTGACGGAGCGCATCAACCAGCTGACCGAACACTTCAAGGTCCACACCAAGGACCACCACTCGCGGCGCGGCCTGATGAAGCTGGTGGGCCGCCGGCGCCGTCTGCTCGACTATCTCAAGCAGAACAAGCTGGACACCTATCGCGAGTTGGTCAAGTCGCTGGGTCTGCGGCGCTAGGCGTCGCCGGGCGAGCGCAAGGGGCGCCGAGGGTCGGCGCCCGGCCCCGCCGTTCGCGGTGGGGAAGGGGGAAGGTCCCCCTCATCCATCCACGGTCCGTTCCCGGACCCCGGAGGTAAAATGCAGAAAGTCAGTCTCGCACTGTCGGGGCAGGAGTACGCCCTGGAGACAGGTCAGATCGCCAAGCAGGCGAACAGCGTCCTCGTGCGCCTGGGCGAGACGCTGGTGCTCGTCACCGTCGTCGCCGCCAAGGACAACGACCCCGACAAGGGCTTCTTCCCGCTCTTCGTCGAGTACCGCGAGAAGAAGTACGCCGCCGGCATGATCCCGGGCGGCTACTTCAAGCGCGAGTCGCGGCCCTCCGAGAAGGAGACCCTCGCCGCGCGCCTCGTCGACCGGCCGCTGCGCCCGCTCTTTCCCGAGGGCTACATGGCCGAGACGCAGGTCGTCGCCACCGTCCTCAGCTACGACCAGGAGAACGAGGCCGACGTGCTCGCCATCACGGCGGCCAGCGCGGCCCTCGGGCTCTCGGACATCCCCTTCGGCGACGTCGTCTCCGGCGTCCGCGTGGGCAAGGTGGAGGGCGTCTTCAAGGTCAATCCCAGTCTCGAGGAGACCGAGACCAGCCCGCTCAACGTCGTCGTCGCCGGCACCGACACCGCCATCCTGATGGTGGAGGGCGAGGCGATGGAGATCGCGGAGGCGGAGATGCTCGCCGCGATCGCCTTCGCGCACGAGCACATCCGCCGCCTGAACGCGCTCCAGCGGGAGCTCTTCGCCAAGGCCGGCGCGCCGGCCAAGCGGCCGCTGGTGATGCCGGCGCCGCCCGCGGGCCTGGAGGCGCGCATCCAGGCGGCCTACGGCGCCGAGATCGACCGCCTCGGTCGCAACCCGCGCAAGCAGGAGCGTCAGGCGAGCCTCGACGCGCTCCAGGATGCGGCCCTGGCCGCTCTCGCCGAGGAGTTCGCCGGCGCCGAGCGCTGGATCCGCCACACCTTCGGCGAGGTCGAGAAGAAGGCGATGCGCCGGCTCATCCTCGAGGAGTCCCTGCGCGCCGACGGCCGGGGTCTCGACCAGGTGCGCCCCATCAACATCGTCGCCGGCTTCCTGCCCCGCGCGCACGGCTCCTCGCTCTTCACCCGCGGCGAGACGCAGGCGCTGGTCGCCACGACGCTCGGCACCAGCCGCGACGAGCAGCGCATCGACAACCTCGAGGGCGAGTACTTCAAGCGCTTCATGCTGCACTACAACTTCCCCGGCTTCAGCGTCGGCGAGGTCGGCCGCTTCTTCACCGGCCGCCGCGAGATCGGCCACGGCAACCTGGCCGAGCGCGCCCTGCGCCCCCTGATCCCGGACGAGGAGGAGTTCCCCTACACGATCCGGGTGGTGAGCGACATCCTCGAGTCGAACGGCTCCAGCTCGATGGCCACCGTCTGCGGCGGCAGCCTCGCCCTCATGGACGCGGGCGTGCCGCTGAAGGCCCACGTGGCCGGGGTGGCGATGGGCCTCGTGACCGACGGTGAGCGCTACCGCGTGCTCACGGACATCATGGGTCTGGAGGACCACCTTGGCGACATGGACTTCAAGGTGGCGGGCACGCGGGCGGGCATCACCGCCTTCCAGCTCGACACCAAGATCGAGGGCCTGCCCGACAACGTGATGCGCGACGCCCTCGCCCAGGCGCGCACGGCGCGCCTGCACATCCTGGACGTCATGGAGGCGGCGCTGCCCGCGGCGCGCCCCGAGGTGAGCCGCCACGCGCCGAAGATCACGAGCATCAAGATCAGCACCGAGCGCATCCGGGACGTCATCGGCAAGGGCGGCGCCACCATCCGCCGCATCCAGGAGGAGACCGGCGCCACGATCGAGGTCGAGGACGACGGCACCGTGCGCATCGCGGCCATCAACGGCGAGAGCAGCGACGCCGCGGTGGAGTGGATCCACTACCTGACCGCCGAGGCCGAGGTGGGCAAGGTCTACGACGGCAAGGTGAAGACGATCACCAAGTTCGGCGCTTTCGTCGAGATCCTGCCGGGCACGGACGGCCTGCTGCACATCTCGGAGATCGACCACAAGCGCATCAACCGCGTGGAAGACGTCTTCCAGGTGGGCGACACCGTCCAGGTCAAGGTCGTGGACATCGACACGGCCGGGAAGATCCGCCTCAGCCGCAAGGTGCTCCTGGAGGCGGCCGCCACCTAGCCCATGAACACCAGCGACTTCTCCCGCCGCGAGGACATCCGCAAGGTGACCCTGGACAACGGGGTCACCTTGCTCACGCAGTGCGTGCCGGACGCCCTCTCGGTCGCGGTGGGGGCCTGGTTCCGCACGGGCAGCCGGGACGAGGGTCCCGGCCGCCACGGCATCACGCACTTCCTCGAGCACATGGTCTTCAAGGGCACCGCCCGGCGCAGCGCGCTGGACATCGCCCTGGAGATGGACCGCCTCGGCGGCCAGCTCGACGCCTTCACGACGAAGGAGGTCACCTGCTTCACGGCGCGGGTCCTGGCGGGCTACCTGGACACCGCCCTGGACGTGCTCGGGGACATGGTGGCCAACGCCTCCCTCGCGCCGGACCTGATCGAGACCGAGAAGCAGGTGGTGATCGAGGAGATCCGCAACGTCTTCGACGATCCCGACGACCTCATCCACGAGCTGGCGGCCGAGACCGTCTTCGGCGAGCATCCGCTCGCGCGGCCCATCCTCGGCACCGAGGACTCCGTGCAGGCCTTTCGCCGCGAGGACCTGACCGCCTTCGTCGGCGAGCGCTACACGGCGGGCAACCTGATCGTCGCCCTCGTCGGGCCGCTCGGCCACGCCGAGGTCGCCGAGCGGGCGGCCCGCTGGTTCCGGGTGCCCGCCGGCGCGCCCAGCGCGCGGGACGGCAGCGCGGCGCCGCCGGCCCGGCGCGCGCTGCGCGTCGAGACCAAGGACCTCCAGCAGCAGCACCTCTGGCTGGGGCGCCAGGCCATGAGCGGCAAGGACCCGGACCGCTACGGCCTGCTCATCCTGAGCACGCTCCTGGGCGGCAGCATGAGCAGCCGCCTCTTCCAGTCGATCCGCGAGCAGGCGGGCCTCGCCTACAACATCTACAGCTTCTCCGACTTCGCGACGGACGCCGGGCTCCTGGGCAGCTACATGGCCGTCTCGCCGGCCAAGAGCGACGAGGCGATCCGGCTCACGCTGGACGAGTACGTCAAGCTGATCGCCGGGGGCTGCACGGAGACCGAGCTCGCCGACACGAAGATGCAGCTCAAGGGCAACCTGCTGCTGGCGATGGAGAGCGTCAGCGCGCGGATGAACCGGCTCGCCCGCAACGAGCTGAACGAGGGCCGCTTCATCGGCGTCGAGGAGCTGGTCGCGCGCGTCGACGCCGTGACGCGCGCGGACGTCCAGCGCCTGGCGGCCGCCTACCTCGCGCCCGAGACCCTGACCCTGGTCAGCCTCGGCCCGAACCCGACGACGGGACCCTTCTGATGAGTGCGCCGCTCCTGAGCAGCGACTGCGAGCAGGTCCTCGTCGACGCCCGCCTGGCCCCGGGCCGGCCGGCGCTCGCCGCCCTGCTCGCCGAACTGCGCGCGGCGCGCCCGGACTGCAAGCTGCTGCTCTTCGAGACGCCGCCGGCGACGGCCGGCGAGTCCGTCGGCGCCGAGGCGCTGGCGGGCAGCGATGGCGAGGGCGGCACCGAGGAGCTCGAGCGCGCGCGCGGGGAGGGCCGCCTCGCGCGCACCCTCGTCTTCAGCGATCGCGAGCGCGTGCTCGCCTGGGCCCGCCGCGTCGGCCTGCCCGCCTTCGCCGCCGTGCCCGGCCTGCCCGTCGCCGAGCAGCTCTCGCGCCGGGCCCTCGTCCTGCGCGACGCGGTGACCGTGCTCCTCCATGCGCGCCGGCAGCGGGAGGGGGCGCCCTTCCTCGTCGGCATCAACGGCATCGACAAGGCCGGCAAGACGAGCTTCGCCGCTGCCCTCGGCGAACGCCTGGCCGGCTTCGGGCTGCAGGTGGAGCAGGTGGCGCTCAGCGCCTTCACTGCCGACAAGAAGGAGCGCCGGGCGAAGGGCTATCCCGAAGCCGAGGGCTTCTACCGCAAGCACTACGCCCTCGAGCGGCTGCGCGAGCAGATCCTGCTGCCCCTGCGCCAGGCCCGCGAGCTGCCCCTGGAGCTCGCCTTCGACGTCCACGATCTCGCCCGCGATCGCGGCGGCGGCAAGCGCCGGCTCCAGCTCGCACGGGGCGCCATCGTCATCCTCGAAGGTCCCTTCCTCTTCCAGGCCGACGTCTTCGGCCTCTACGACTTCCGCATCTACCTCGTCAGCGACTTCGAGCGCGCGCTCGAGCTCGCGCTCGCCGGCCTCGCGGGCAAGGCGCGCGAGCAACGCCAGCAGGAGTTCCAGCGCCGCGAGCTCGCGGCGCAGTCGCTCTACCTCAAGCAGGAGACGCCCTGGAAGCGCGCGCACCTCGTGCTGCGCGGCGTGAACACGGACACGCCGCGCATCGAAGACGCGCACGTCGACGCTCTCTTCGCCGCGCAGAGGGCCGCGACCGAGAGCTGACGCGCCCCTCCTCGCGGAGGAAAATCGCCGCGGGGCAGAATTTTCCCTTTACAATTTTCCAGAGCATCCGATATCTCTGGCGGCGGAGTCGTTAGGCAAGCGACTCCATCGAGCAATCCGCTTTCCCTGCCTAGGAGGGTACAATGGCTGTGAAGAAGGTTGCCAAGAAGGCCGCCAAGAAGGCGGCCAAGAAGACGGTCAAGAAGGCCGCCAAGAAGACCGTGAAGAAGGCCGCCAAGAAGACCGTGAAGAAGGCCGTCAAGAAGGCCGCCAAGAAGACCGCGAAGAAGGCCGCCAAGAAGACGACCCGGAGAAAGAAGGCGGCGAAGAAGGCCGCCTAGGCTGCGGCCGAGCTTCTGCAGCAGCGACGGGGAGGGGGCGCGCCCCCTCCCCGTTTCCGTTGCGGGAGCGCTTGACAGGTGGCCGGCGGCTCCGGATCATCCCGCGCTCGTGAGCCCCTTCGTCCTCCACTCCCGGCAGCGGCTCTCCCCGGGCGCCATCGTCGCCCTCGGGTTCTGCCTGCTCATCGGCCTCGGCGCCCTGCTCCTGTGGCTGCCCGCCTGCGCGAAGGACGGGCACACGAGCTTCGTCGACGCGCTCTTCACGGCGACCAGCGCCGCCTGCGTCACGGGTCTGACCGTCGTCGACACGGGCAGCCACTTCTCGCCCCTGGGCAAGACGATCATCCTGCTGCTCATCCAGGCCGGCGGCCTGGGCATCCTCACCTTGACCAGCCTGGCCGCGCTCATGGCGCGCCGCGACCTCGGCCTGGGCCAGCGCTTCTCGCTCAGTGCCGACCTGCGCACGGGCGGCATCCGCGGGCTGCGCGGGCTCGTGCTCGGTGTGCTCGGTTTCACCCTCGCGGTCGAGGGCATCGGCGCCGTCCTGCTCCACCTGACGGCCGACGAGCGCCTCGGCGCGGGCTACCACCGCGTCTTCGCGGCGGGCTTCCACGCCGTGAGCGCCTTCTGCAACGCGGGCTTCTCGCTCTATCGGGACAACCTCGCCCGCTTCGGCGACGCGCCGGGCCCCCTGCTCGTCGTCGCCGGCCTGATCATGGTCGGGGGCATCGGCTTCCTGCTCAGCTTCGAGCTGCTCGGGCGCCTGCGCGGCGGGCGCCGCCGGCTCTCCGTGCAGGGGCGGCTCGTCCTGACGGGTTCGCTGCTGCTCTGGGCGGCGGGCGCCCTGCTGCTGCTCTGGACGGAGCGCGCCGGGGTCCTCACCGGTCAGGGGCCGGGCCAGCGGCTGCTCGGCGCCTTCTTCCAGTCCGTCAGCTGCCGCACGGCCGGCTTCGACATCTTCCCGCAGATCCTGCTTTCGCCGGCCGGCACCCTGATCTGCATCCTCCTCATGTTCATCGGCGCCGCGCCCGGCTCGACGGGCGGCGGCGTCAAGGTCTCCACGGTCAGCCTGCTCGTGCTGCTCCTGTGGAACTACTTCCGCGGGCGCAGCCGGCTCGACCTCGCGGGCCGCACCGTTCCCGAGGGCGTCCTGCGCGAAGCCCTGGCCGTGCTCAGCGCGGGGCTCTTCCTCGTCGTCGGCGGGACGCTGGGGATCCTGCTGCTGGCGCCGGTCGCCGTGCCCGTGGCGGCCTTCGAGGTCGTCTCCGCCTTCGGCACCGTCGGCCTCTCGACGGGCCTCTCCGCCCAGCTCGGCGCCGCCGGCAAGCTGCTGCTCGTCCTGATCATGTACTGCGGCCGCGTCGGCCTGCTCACCGTGGCCCTCGGCGTCGCTGGCGGCTGGCGGGATCGCCACTACACGCTGCCGGAAGAGCCGGTGATGGTGGGCTGAGCCCTTCGCCGTTGCATTGCCCCCGCCTTCTGCTAGACTGGCCCGTCTTCGACCGGTTGCCTGCCGGGCGCAGGGGGGAGCGATGTCGGATCGAGTCGTCAAGCGCGCCGCCGTCATCGGGCTCGGCCGGTTCGGCCGCGCCGTCGCCCGCACGCTCAGCGAACTGGGCGTGGAGGTCCTGGCCATCGACCGCGAGCTGCGCTTCGTCGAGATGGTCAAGAACGAGGTCTCGCTCGCGGTCTGCGTGGACGCCACCCAGGAGAGCGCCCTCGAGGAACTGGACGTCGGCAAGGTCGACCTGCTGGTGATCGGCGTCGGCGAGCTCTTCGAGGAGAACGTGCTGATCACCTCTTGGGCCGCGGAGGCCGGCATTCCCCAGATCATCACGCGCGCCGGCTCGCCGCTGCGCCGGCGCATCCTCGAGCGGGTGGGTGCGACGCGCGTCCTCTTCGCCGAGCAGGAGATGGGCCAGCGCCTGGCCCAGAGCCTGGTGCGCGGCGACACGATCGAGTTCGTCGACCTGCCCGAGGGCCACTCCCTGCGCGACATCGACGTGCCGAAGGCCTTCGTCGGCAAGACGATCGGCGAGCTGCAGCTGCGCCGCCGGCACGGGCTGGCCGTGCTCGCCGTCCGCCGGATCAGCCTGGCCGAGGGCAAATCGGAGCGGCGGGTCTTTCCGGTGCCCGACGGCGACCTGCGCTTCGCGGCCGGGGACCGCCTCTCGGTGATCGCGAGCAACGAGGACTTCGCCCGCCTCGAACCCTGAGACCGAAGGGACGTCATGCAGTCGGTGAGAATCGCCCGGATCGGCGACTACGAGGGCCGCACGGTCACCCTCGCCGGGTGGCTCTACAACAAGCGCGGCAGCAAGAAGGTGCAGTTTCTCCTCGTGCGCGACGGCTCGGGCATCATCCAGGCCGTGGCCGCACCGGAGGGCCTCGGCGAGGCGCGCTTCGCCGCCGTCGAGGCCCTGACGCAGGAGACCAGCCTGACCGTGACCGGCCTGGTGCGCGCCGACCACCGGGCGCCGGGCGGCTACGAACTCGTGCTGAGCGACTTCGCGGTCGTCGCGCCCAGCGTCGACTACCCGATCTCGCCCAAGGAGCACGGCGTCGACTTCCTGCTCGAGCGGCGGCACCTGTGGCTGCGCAGCCGGCAGCAGCACGCCCTGCTCACCGTGCGCGGCACCTTGATCGCCGCCATCCACGAGTTCATGCGCCGCGACGGCTTCCTCCACGTCGACGCGCCGATCTTCACGCCGAGCTCGGTGGAGGGCACCGCGACGCTCTTCAGCGTCGACTACTACGGCGACCGGGCCTTCCTCACCCAGAGCGGGCAGCTGTACATGGAAGCGGCGGCCGCCGCCTTCGGCCGGGTCTACTGCTTCGGCCCCACCTTCCGCGCCGAGAAGAGCAAGACGCGCCGGCACCTGACCGAGTTCTGGATGATGGAGCCGGAGATGGCCTACGCCGACCTCGCCGACGTCATGGACGTCAGCGAACGCCTGCTCGAGTACGTCGCCGGCCGCGTGCTGGAGGCGCACCGCGCGCTGCTCGGCGAGGTGCTCGAGCGGGACACGGCCGCCCTCGAGCGCGTGGTGGCGCCCTTCCCGCGCCTGCACTACGACGAGGCCGTGGCCTTCCTGCGCGCGCAGGGGGTGGACTTCGCCTGGGGCGGCGACTTCGGCGCCGAGGACGAGACCCTGATCTCGAACGCCCACGACCGGCCGGTCTTCGTGCACCACTTCCCGGCCGCGATCAAGGCCTTCTACATGGCGCCCGATCCCGCGGACGAGAAGTACAGCCTCTCGGTCGACTGCCTGGCGCCGGAGGGCTACGGCGAGATCGTCGGCGGCGGCCAGCGCGCCGACGACCTCGCCTTCCTCGAGCGGCGCATCGCCGAGCACGGACTGCCCCGCGAGCCCTACGAGTGGTACCTCGATCTGCGCCGCTACGGCAGCTTCCCCCACAGCGGCTTCGGCATCGGCGTCGAGCGCACGCTGGCCTGGCTCGCGGGACGGCGTCACATCCGGGAGTGCATCCCCTTCCCGCGGATGATGACCCGGATCACCCCCTAGGGAGGCGCATGGCCGCCCGCGCCCGCTTGCTCCCGCTGGCCGTCCTGCTCCTCGCCCTGCCGCGCGCGCCGGGCGCCCAGGGGCCTTCGCTCGCGGAGATCCGCGCCCTGGCCGAGGCCGGGCAGGTCGCCGAGAGCGAGTCCCTCCTTCACCACCGCCTCCTCGAGGAGCCGGCCGCGCCGGAGCGCGGCGAAGCCCTGCTGCTCGCCGCCCGCCTGGCGGCCGCCCGCGGCGAAGGGCCTCTCGCCTTCGCCCTGCTCGGCCAGTTGCTGGCGGGCGGCGCAGAGGGCGAACTCGCCGGTCGCGCCCTCTTCGAGCGCGCCGCCTTGCGCGCGGCCGCGGATCCCCTGGCCGCGCGCGAGGACCTCGAGCGCCTGCAACGGCAGGCGCCCGGGCACCCGCTGGCCGGCTTCGCAGGCCTGCGCCTCGCCGAGCAGGCGCTGGCCGCGGGCGAGCAGGCGCGGGCCCTCGCCGAACTGGACGCGTTGCTCGCCCGCTTCGACGAGGCCCCGCTGGCCGGTGCGGCCCTCGCGCAGCGAGCCGCCCTGCACGAGGCGGCCGGGCGGCCGGGGGCCGCCGCCGCCGACCTGGCCAGCCTGCGCGGCCGTTTCCCCGAACGGGCGGCTGCGGCGGAGCGCGAGCTGGGCCTGCTGCTGGACGCCGGCGAGGAGAGCGCGGCGCGGGCCCTCTGGAGCGAGCTGGCCGCGCGCGATTCGACCCTGGCCGCCTCTCCCGCGCTGCGCGCGGTGGCCGCCGAGCTGCTGCTCCGGGAGGGCGATGCCGCCGCCCGGGATCGCCGCCTGCCCGAGGCCCTGGCCGCCTGGGAGCGGGCGGTCGCGGCGGCGGCCGGCGCCGAGCCGGCGGCCGCCGCCCTGCACCGTCTCGCCCGGGCGGCCGAGCGCGGCGGCGACGGCCCGCGCGCCCTCGCCCTCCATGCGCGCCTGCTGGCCGAGCACCCCCAGAGCCCCTGGGCCTCGGAGGCCGCCGAGCGCCAGGAGCGCCTCGTCCGCTACTATCCCGTCGACCGCGAGGCCGCCCTCGCCCGCCTGCTGGAGGCCCTGCGCGCGCAGGAAACGGCGAGCGGGGAGATCGCGCGGGAGCGCGAGCTGGCCGTCGGCCGGCTCCTGCTCGAGGACTTCAAGGACTTCAGCGCCGCCTCGGAGCACTTCCTGCGCCTCGCGCCGCGCGAGCCGGCGGGGGAAGCGCGGGCGCGGGCGCTGCTCGCAGCCGGCCGGGCCGCCCTGCGCGAAGCCGAGCGCCTGGCCCTGGCCGGTGCCGCGGGCACGGAGGCGGCGGTCGCGTGGCGGGAGCGCGCGCGGCGGGATCTCGAGGCCGGCATCGCCGAGGGTGCGGCCGCCCCGGCCGCCGAGGCCAGGGGCGAGCTGGCCGCGCTCCCACTCGCCGCCCTGCCGCCGGAGGCGGATCGCCTGCCCGCCCTCAGCGCTCGCCTGGCCGCGGGTCCGGAGGGGCCCGCCCTCGCGCCCTACTATTATGAGCGCGCGGAGCTACTGCGGGCGCGGGGCGCGCAGGGCGCGGCGCTGGCCCAGGCCCGCGCCGACGCCGAGCGCGCGCAGGCTCTGGCCCCCGCGGGCCCCTGGGCCGGCCGGGCGGCCCTGGTCGCCGGCCAGCTCGCGCTCGCTGCGGGCGACTCGGCGCAGGCCAAGCGGCGGCTGGCGGCCCTGGCCGCCGGCGCGGGCAGGGAGGCCGCGGAGGCCCACTTCGAGCTGGGGCGTCTGGAGGCCGCGGCGCGGCACCCGCGCCGGGCCAGCGCCCACTTCGAGCGCTTCCTGGCCGGCGCGCCGGGGAGCCCGCGGCGCGCCCTCGGCCAGCTCTGGCTCGGCGACTGCCAGCTCCGCGCCGGCGACGCCGCGGCGGCCGAGGCGAGCTATGCCGCCCTGCTCGCGGCGCCGGGCGCGGCCTCCCTCGAGGACGATGCCCGCTATCGCCTCGGCCTCTGCGCCGAGCGGCGAGGGGACAGTGCCGCGGCCCGCGCGCGGTTCACGGCCGTCCTCGGCGGGGACGACGCTCGCCTTCGCCGCGAGGCGGCCTGGCGGCTGGCGACTGCGGCCGCCGCGGCCGGCCGGCCCGCCGAGGCCCTGGCCGCGCTGGCCGGGCTCACCGGTCCCGGATTGCCTGCCCGGGAAGCCGCCCGCCTGCGCGGCGAGCTCCAGCTCGCCCTCGGCCAGGGGGAGGCGGCGCTGGCCCTCCTGGACAGCCTGCTCGCGCCGGGAGCCGACGCGCCGCCTGGCGCGGCGGAGCGGGAGGAGCTGGCCGCCCAGCGGATCCGCGCCCTCCTGCTCACGGGCCGCCGTCAGAGCGCGCTCGAGGCCTGGCAAGAGCTGCGCGCGGGCGCCGCCCTCGCGCCAGAGGCGGCCGCCGCACTCGAGCTGGCCTTCGGCCAGGAGCGCCTGCTGGCCGGCGACCGCACTGCCGCCGCCCGCCACTTCGTGGCCTGTCGCGACGAGTACCCCGCCGCGCCGGCGGCGGGCGAGGCGCGCGGCGAGCTGCTGCTCCTCGCCCTACCCGGGGACGAGCTGGCGGGCGCGCCCGCCGAGCTCGACAGCCTGCGCGCTTGCTGCGGCGGGAGCGCGAGCGTGCGGCGCGCCGCCGAGGCGGTCGCCCTCGCGCTGGCCGGCGCGGGCGACTGGACGGGCGCCAGCGAGCTCTTCGCCTGGTGCCTGGCTCGGGACAATGAGCCGGGACCGGAACTGCTGCAGGATGCGGCCACGGCCCTCGCGCGGGCCGGTCGCCGCGCAGAGGCGGTCCATCAGCTCGCGCGCTTCCTGGACCGCTACCCGGAAGACCCGCGCGCGGGGACGGCGCGCCTGGAGCGGGCTCGCCTGCTCCAGGAGCTGGGCGACTGCGAAGGGGCCCTGCTCGCCTACCGCGAGGCCGAGCTCTACCTGCTCGAAGACGCCGAGAGCCGCGCCCGCCTGCGCTTCTGGATCGGCGACTGCCTGGAGAGCTTGGGCGAGCGGGAGGCGGCGGCCGGCGCCTTTCTCGGCCTGGCGGAGCGCTTCCCGGCCCAGGGGCTCTGGGGCGTGACCGCCCTGCTGCGCGCGGCGGCCCTCTGCGAGGTGGGAGGCGAGCTCGCGCGCGCCGAGCAGCTCTACGCGCGGGCCCTGGCGGCCCAGGGCCCGGGCACGGAGATCGGCGCCAGCGCCGCCGCGGGCCTGGCGCGCCTGGCCGCGCAAGGCGAGCGGCCATGAGCCGCCAGCTGCCCGCCGCGCCGAGCCCGACCGGGTCCAGCCCGATCCGCGTCCACGGGGCGCGGGAGAACAACCTGCGCAGCCTCGACCTCGAGATCCCGCGCTACAGCCTGACCGTGCTGACGGGCCCCAGCGGCTCGGGCAAGAGCAGCCTCGCCTTCGATACCCTCTTCGCCGAGGGCCGCCGGCGCTACGTCGAGAGCCTCTCGAGCCAGGCGCGGCAGCTCTTCGGCGAGCTGCGCAAGCCCGACGTCGATCTCGTCGAGGGCCTGAGCCCCGCCGTCGCCGTCGATCAGCACAGCACGAGCCCCGGCCCGCGCTCGACCGTGGGCACGCTCAGCGAGATCGGCAGCTTCCTGCGCCTGCTCTTCGCGCGGGTGGGGGAGCTGGGCGGCGGCGGCTTCCTGCTCGACGCCGAGACGATCCGCGAGCGCCTGGAGAGCCTGCCCGACGGCACGCGCCTGACCCTGCTCGCCCCGCTGATCGAGGAGCGCAAGGGCGCGCAGAAGCAGCTCCTCGACCGCCTGCGCCGCGAGGGGCTCGTCACCCTGCGCGTGAACGGCGAGCTGCGCGACCTCGACGGCGAGCTGCGCCTGGAGCCCGGGCGGCGCAACAGCGTCGATGCCGTCGTCGACCGCCTCGTCACCGGCGAGCGCAGCCGGCGCCGCCTGGCCGAGAGCGCCGAGCGCACCCTCGCCCTCGGCGCGGGTCGTCTGCGCGCCCTCGTCGAGCTGCCGGCCAAGGCCGGCGTGGCCGGCCGCAAGGTCCGCGCGGCGCCGACCGAGGTCTGGGATCTCGCCCTCGCCAAGGACGGCGAGCGCGCCCTGCCCGAGGTCTCGCCCAGCCTCTTCTCCTTCAACAGCCGGCGCGGCGCCTGCCCGGCCTGCCAGGGCCTGGGCAGGAGCCGGCGCATCCGCGAAGGGCTGCTGGTCGCCGATCCGGCGCTCAGCCTGGCCGCCGGCGCGATGCCCATCCTCAGCGGGGCGCGCGGCGCCTGGCTGCTCGCGCAGATCGGCGCCCTCGGCGAGCAGCTCGGCTTTACACTCGCGACGCCTTGGCGCGAGATCCCGGCGGCGGCGCGCGCCACGCTGCTCGGCGGCAGCGGGCGCGGCGAGCTGGACATCCAGCTGAGGAGCCCGCGCGGCCGCGTGCGCAAGACCTTTCCCGGCCTGATCCCCTATCTCGAGCGACGCGCCGCCGAGACGCACAGCGCCGCCCTGCGCCGCAGTCTCGAGGCCCTGATGGGCGACGAGCCCTGTCCCGCCTGCGCCGGCCGCCGCCTCGCGCCCGACGCGCTGCGCATCACGCTGGGCGGGCAGAACATCGCCGAACTGTCCGCCCTGCCGCTCTCCGTCCTCGCCGAGCGCCTGGACGGTCTGCGCTTCTGGGGTCCCCGCCGCGAGGTCGCCGCGCAGCTCTTGCCCGAGATCCGCTCGCGCCTGGATTTCCTCGCCCGCGTCGGGCTCGGCTATCTCAGTCTCGACCGCCCGGCGGCCACGCTATCGGGCGGCGAGCGCCAACGCCTCGCGCTCGCCGAGCAGGTGGGCGCCGCGATGACGGGCGTGCTCTACATCCTCGACGAGCCCTCGATCGGCCTGCACCCCCGTGACCAGCAGGCCCTGCTCGGCACGCTGGCCGCCCTGCGCGACCGCGGCAACACGGTGCTCGTCGTCGAGCACGATCGCGAGACGATCGAGCGCGCGGACTGGGTGATCGACCTCGGGCCGGGCGCCGGCGAGCTGGGGGGGCGCCTTGTCGCGGCGGGCACCCCGACGGCGATCCGCGCCCACCCGGACAGCCCCACCGGTCGCAGCCTGCGCGCCGCCGCGGCCTGGCGGCCGCGGTCGGCGCGGCCGCCGGCGACGGACTGGCTGCGGGTGGAGGGAGCGCGCCGCAACAACCTCAAGGACATCGACGTGCCGATTCCGCTGGGCCGCCTCACCTGCGTGACCGGCGTCTCGGGCAGCGGCAAGAGCAGCCTCGTGCGCGATACGCTCTACCGCCACCTCGCCCGGCGCCTCGGCCACGCCGCCGGCGAGCCCGGCCCCTGCCGCGCCCTGCAGGGCGCCGAGGCGGTGGAGGACGTCGTCAATGTGGACCAGGCGCCGATCGGCCGCTCGCCGCGCAGCAACCCGGCCACCTACGCCGGGCTCTGGAACGAGGTGCGCCGGCTCTTCGCCGCCCTGCCCGAGAGCCGGCTGCGCGGCTACGGCCCCGGCCGCTTCAGCTTCAACGTGAAGGGGGGACGCTGCGAGCACTGCCAGGGCGACGGCGAGCGCAAGGTCGCCCTGCACTTCCTGCCGCCGGCCTCCGTGCCCTGCGAGGTCTGCCGGGGGCGGCGCTTCAATCGCGAGACCCTCGAGATCCACTACCGCGGGCGCACGATCGCCGAGGTGCTCGAGATGACGGTGGCCCAGGCCCAGGCGCACTTCAGCGAGATCCCCAGCCTCGCGCGCGGCCTCGGCGTGCTCGCCGAGGTCGGTCTGGGCTACCTGCGCCTGGGGCAGAGCGCGCTCAGCCTCTCGGGCGGCGAGGCGCAGCGGCTCAGGCTGGCCAAGGAACTCGCGCGGCGCGCGCGCGGACGGGCGGTCTACATCCTCGACGAGCCCAGCACGGGCCTGCACTTCCAGGATGTCAGCACCCTGATGGGCATCCTCCAGCGGCTGGTTGACAAGGGGCACACCGTCATTATAATTGAGCACAATCCCGACATCGTCCGGGAGGCGGACTGGCTCGTCGACCTCGGACCGGAAGGCGGTCCCGCGGGCGGCGAGCTGCTCTTCGCCGGTCCACCCGCCGAGATCCTGGCCTGCCCTCCCCGTCATACCGGAGCCATCCTGCGCGGCCACCCGCAGGGCCGCGACGGCGACGCCAAGGAGCGCTGAGCCCCGCCCGCAGGAGGTGCACCACGGAGACTCCCCGCAAGACCGCCCTCCACGCCTGGCACCGCGAGCAGGGCGGCAAGCTCGTCGATTTCGCCGGCTGGGAACTGCCGGTCCAGTACAGCGGCCTCCTCGACGAGCACCGCGCCGTGCGCCGCGCGGCCGGCCTCTTCGACGTCAGCCACATGGGCGAGATCACCGTCGAGGGCCCGGGCGCCCTTGCCGCCGTGCAGCGCCTCGTCACCAACGACTGCGCCAGGCTCGCCGACGGCCAGGTGCTCTACACCGTCGCCTGCCGCGAGGACGGCGGCGTGCTCGACGACCTGCTCGTCTACCGGCGCGGTCCCGAGCGCTTCCTGCTCGTCGTCAATGCGGCGAACAGCGACAAGCTCGCGGCCTGGGTGGCGCGACAGCTGGGCGGCGCGGCCGCCGTGCGCGACGCCTCCGCCGACTTCGCGCAACTCGCCGTACAGGGGCCGGCCAGCCGCGAGCTCCTGCTCGCCTGCCCGCTGCTGGCGCCCGCCGCGGACGCGCTGCGCGGACTGCCCTTCTATCACTTTGCGGAGCTGCAGATTGCGGGCGAGCCGCTGATCGTCAGCCGCACGGGCTACACGGGCGAGCTGGGATTCGAGTTCTACCTGTCGCCCGCACTGGCGCCGCGGCTTGCCGACGCCCTGCTGGCGGCCGGCCGACCCTGCGGGCTGCAACCGGCGGGCCTGGGCGCCCGCGACACGCTGCGCTTCGAGGCCTCCTACTGCCTCTACGGGCACGAGCTCGACGAGCAGACCGATCCCTTCGAGGCGGGGCTTTTCTGGCTTGTGAAACTGGACAAGGGGGATTTCATTGGCCGCGACGCGCTGCGCGCGCGCAAGGACGCGGCCGCGGCGCGGCGCCTCGTCGGCCTCGCGCTGCCGGGGCGCAAGATCGCCCGCCAGGGCTTCTGTGTCTTCGCCGGCGATGAGCCCGTGGGGGCCGTGACGAGCGGCAGCTTCGCGCCGACCCTCGAGCGCAGCCTCGCCCTGGCGCTGGTGAGCCGGGGCGCGGCGGGCGCGGCGCTCGCGGTGGAAGTGCGCGGCGAGCGCCTGGCGGCCGAGACGCTGAAGCTGCCCTTCTACAGCCAGCCGGCGCTGCGCGCCTAGGGGCGTCGACCGCCGCTGCGCGCCGCGGGCCGAGTCCCCGGGCCGGTCCCGGGGGAGGAAAGGAGAGGACGTGAGCGATATCCCGGGTCAGCTGCGCTACACCAGGGAGCACGAGTGGGTGTCGGTGGAGGGCGCCATCGCCACCATCGGGCTCACGGACTACGCCCAGGGCGAGCTCGGCGACATCATCTATCTCGAGTTGCCCGAGACGGGCACCCACGTCGGCAAGGGCGATCCCTTCGGCACCGTCGAGGCCGTCAAGACGGTGGAGGAGATCTATGCCCCCGTCACCGGCGAGGTCCTCGAGACGAACGCCGGCCTCGAGGCGCATCCCGAACTCGTCAACCAGGCGCCCTACGGCGAGGGCTGGCTCGTGCGCATCCGGATGAGCGATCCCTCCGAACTCGAGCAGCTCCTGGACAGCGAGGGCTACCGGGAGCAGGTGGGAGAGTAGATGCGCGGCTTCGTTCCCCACAGCGAGGGCGAGATCCGGGGGATGCTGGAGGCGATCGGCGTCGCGACCGTCGAGGATCTCTTCGCGAGCGTGCCCGCCGGCTGCCGCTGGCAGGGGGAGTTGCCCCTGGCCGCGGGCCTGGACGAGTACGGCGCCGGGCGGCGCCTCGCCGAGCTGGCCGCGCAGAACGCGCCGGCCGGCGAGCAGCTCAACTTCATGGGCGGCGGGGCCTACGACCGCATCCGGCCGGCGATCGTCGGCCAGATCCTCTCGCGGCCCGAGTTCTACACGGCCTACACGCCCTACCAGCCGGAGGTCGCCCAGGGGACCCTGCAGGTGATCTTCGAATTCCAGACGCTGATGGCGCGCCTGACGGGCATGGCCGTCGCGAATGCCTCCCTCTACGACGGCGCTAGCGCCCTCGCCGAAGCGCTGCTGCTCGCCGGCGCGGCGACGGCGGGCCGGCGCCTGCTGCTGCCGGCGAGCCTCGCGCCCGGCTGCCGCCGCGTCGCCGCCACCTACGCCGGTGGCCAGGCGCTCGCGATCGAGACCCTGCCCTGGGACGCCACGGGCGGCCTCGATCCGCGCGCTCTCGCCGCGGCGCTGGACGCCGACACGGCGGCGGTCGTCGTGCAGCTGCCCAACCACTTCGGCGTCGTCGAGGACCTGGCGGCCATCGCGCCCCGGGTCAAGGCCGCCGGCGCGCTGCTCATCGTGCACGTGGAGCCGACCAGCCTGGGCCTGCTCGAGCCGCCCGGCAGCTTCGGCGCCGACGTCGTCACCGGCGAGGGTCAGAGCCTCGGCCTGCCGCTCAGCTTCGGCGGGCCCTACCTCGGCGTCATGGGCGTCAGCCGCGAGCTGGTGCGCCGCCTGCCCGGCCGCCTCGTCGGCCGCACCGTCGACGCGCTGGGCCGGCCCGGCTTCGTGCTCACCTTGCAGACGCG